>Ga0206929_1072_pt2 | contig 24324 bp, 23 predicted proteins | sample Alteio_BWOrgHeat_19_FD_152929 | JGI IMG/M metagenome (GOLD analysis project Ga0206929, IMG submission 152929) | Enriched cells from forest soil in Barre Woods Harvard Forest LTER site, Petersham, Massachusetts, United States -... | ecosystem: Environmental > Terrestrial > Soil > Temperate forest >...
CCGCCAATGCGAAAGAAATTTTTGGCAGTAAGGATGTCGATGGGGGGCTGGTGGGTGGGGCGTCCCTGATCGCCGCAGAGTTTACAGAGATCATAAAAGCACTGAAATAATAATGAAGAAAAATTCCAGTCATGTTCTTCAACATATGTTATGGCGTGGCTTGTATTTCTTTTCAATTCTTCTCATAAATATCTGGATAGCCCGCTATTTCGCCGCCGAAAAAAGCGGACAGATTTTTTATATAATCAACAATCTCTCTTTGTTGCTTCTCATTGCAAGTATAAGTCTTGAATCAGGAGCTACCTATTATGTTGCGTCAGGTAAACTGGAAGCCTCTCTCATGGCAAATTTTTGTCTGGTTTGGGCTACCGGTATCTCGTTAATCGCAGTGGCAGGGTGGGGGGTAGTTCTTTATATGATTCATTCTTCTTTTCTGCAGAATCCCGTATTTCTGCTATCGGGTTTCTTTTTCATCCTGGGGGTATTATTTACGACTTATTTTACGGCCCTGTTTTATGCAAAGAAGGAATTCGGATTACCCAATAAAATTCTCTTTCTCGTAAACATAACCCTGATTATTTTTCTTATTTTAGGAAAGAGCAACGAAACCATCAGGACACTATTTATAGAGATTTATTTCTTTAGCTTTTTTCTGCAGGGCTGGTTGTTGCGGATATTTTTTTTCAGAAAGTATCCTTACTCCGGCGAGCAAATGCTCCCGGATCGTCCCATATTGAAAATGGTCATCCGCTATTCCCTGTTTGCCCTGGTGGCCAATCTGGTTTATTTTCTGGTGAACCGGACGGACTATTGGTTTGTAGAATATTTTTGTTCGCAGAAGGATTTGGGTAATTACATTCAGGCTTCCAAGCTGGCCCAAATGCTTGTAATTCTTCCGGCCATTCTTGGATCGACCTTGTTTTCCCTTTTTTCTTCAAATGAAAAGTCAGGAATCCACGCTCAGCTTACAGTTGTCATTCGCGTATTACTATGGATGAATGCGGGCTTCTGTTTTCTGATCCTTGCTACCGGCTGGTATGTTATACCGTTGCTTTTCGGTTCATCTTTTAATATTATGTACCTGCTTTTTTTATTTCTGATTCCGGGTGTTCTTTGTATCACCATAAATTATCCATTGAGTGCATGGTTTTCTGCAGCAGACAAAATAAAAATAAATCTTCAAAGCGCTATCATCGCCTTATTCGTCATTTGCATTGGTGACTTATTGATGCTTCCTCATTTTGGAGTGAAGGCAGCACCCATTGTAAGCAGCGCCGGATATTTTAGTTATTTTTCCTACACGATTTATATGTTCAGGAAAGAATCTCCTGTTCCATGGAAAGATTTATTGCTGATCCGAAAAACCGATTTAAACGAGATTTTCCGGTTAATAAGATCCGGAAATAACAAGGTATCCATTGATCATTCACTTGTCCAAAATTCTACCACATGAAGAAGATTCTGTGGCTGGCAAGCTGGTACCCAAGTAAGGTGGATCCGTTTACCGGTGATTTTATTGAGCGTCATGCTCGCGCAGCATCTCTCGAAACCCAAATTCATGTACTATTTGTTGTAAAAGATGAAAACAAAATCTTCCCGGAAAATTTCTTTGAAGAACACAGGTGCTACGAAGAAGGCGGGGAAACAACCATTATTTATTACCATTCCCGGAAGCACAGATTCGGACTGTTTGAAAAACTTCGATCTAACTTTTTATACTTCAGAATACACATCCATTTTCTAAATAAATATATTGCTGATCACGGAAAGCCTGATGGCTTGCATGTGCATACCGGAATGAAGTCCGGTTTGGCGGCTCTGTTTGTTAAATTTCGGTATGGGATTTCCTATGTAGTTTCTGAACATTGGGCCGGTTTTTGTCCGGAGGCAAAACCCAATTTTTCAGACAGGTCTTTCCTGTTCCGCTGGCTTTGGAAAAAGATTTTGAAAAATGCTGTCGGATGTTCGGCGGTCAGTGAATATCTGGCCGTTATTTTACAAAATCGATTCGCCCTGGAAAAAGTAAGTGTCATTCCAAACGTTGTGGATACTAACATGTTTTTTCCATCTTCAAAATCCGTTCAAACAGCCCGGTTCGTACACATATCTGCATCAAATAGCTATCAAAAGAATGTCTATGGCATATTGGATGCCGCTGCCCTCCTCGTCCATAAGCTGCCGGAATTTAGTCTTGTGATTTTTGGTGAGCCGGATGCATCGATGGAAAATCATGTTCATCAATTGCACCTCGAACACATTGTTGAATTTAAGGGTATGTGTTCACAGGAAATTCTGCGCGAATATATACAGGAAAGCAATGCCCTTATTCTGTATTCCAGATATGAGACTTTTGGTTGTGTTATTATAGAAGCGAATGCATGCGGAAAACCGGTGATCGTCAGTGACATCCCGGTGTTTCACGAAAATGTGGCAGACGGGCAGACGGGTGTTTTCGTTGAACCGGATAATCCCGGTTTGTTAGCTGAAAAAATGCTTTTATTGGCAAACGGACATTACAGATTTGACAGCGAACTTATCCAACGATGGGCAACCGACCGTTATTCATTTGAAAAAATCGGAAAACAATTCGCCGGATTTTACAATCGGTTTTTCAATTGAACGTTCTGTTCTACCGGTGGTTATCATAAAAATGAATGGGAATTATTTCAGAAAGTCTCTTCTTTTCAGTCTCTGTAAGAGAATTGGAATTCATGGAGTCAAGAGCCAGTGTAAGATGCGCCATTGTTCGTATACCCAGGACAACAGATGTTATGGCGGGATTATCCAGTACATATCGCAACGCTATCGTTTCGGGAGATCTTGCCTCAGAAGAAAGATCCCTGATTTCTTTGGCAACCGCCGCCACTTGTTCCTTAGAATAATTTAAATACTGTTCCGGTGGTTTTGAAATTAACAGTCCCCTCGCAACAGAACCCCTTGCGAGTACGCCAATCTGATTTTCATGTAATAAAGAAAGGATCTCTTCTTCAGGCCGGCGGTCGAGCAGGCTATACTGCAGCATCACGCTGACGATAGAAGATCGTTTTATATACTCCCTGATTACATTCGGACGAATAGACGATATGCCATAATAGCGAATTTTACCAGCTGATTTCAGTAATTCAAATGCTTCGATCACATCATCAATGGGATCTTCCATCGTACCGCCGTGCAGCTGGTATACGTCAATATAGTCTGTTTGTAATCTTTCAAGACTTTCATCAATGGAGGACAGAATATATTTTTTTGAAGGATTCCAATCCCATCCGGATCCATCGTTTCTCCACTGATTCCCGACTTTTGTTGCCAAAATCACTTCTTTTCTTTTATCCCGAAAGGCACGCCCTAGCATCATTTCATTTTGACCTTTATTGTATAAATCCGCGGTGTCAAAATAATTCATGCCCGTATCCATCGCCTTGCGCAAAATATTTTCCGCTTCCGGGTCCTTCGGATCCAGGGACATACACCCAAATGCGAGGCGACTTATATTCAAATCTGATTTCCCCAGTAAAGAATATTCCATGAGATAAAATTACGGGTGAATTTATTGGGCTGCTTTGAATATTTCTTAACTTTTGAATCTAAAATTTTATTTATGAAAAAAATGAAACTTCTTTTTATTGTGATAGCCGGAGCATTGATCTCCGTTAATCTTTCTGCTCAATCGCAGGATGATATGAAAGCGTTTATGAACTATATGACACCCGGGCCCATACAACAGATGATGGCCAAATCCGCCGGTGCCTGGACGGGTGCGGTGACCATGTGGATGCAACCGGGTGCCCCACCTACAACATCTGTATTGGAAACAAATAATGAGATGATTCTTGGCGGCAGGTATCTGCAGGGCCTGCATAAGGGATCTATGATGGGAATGCCCTTTGAAGGAATTGGAACCACGGGATTTGACAATGCTAGAAAAATATTTGTGAGTAGCTGGGTAGATAATATGGGAACCGGAATATTATATATGGAAGGTAAATGGGATGAAGCTACGAAGAGTATCAACATGAGCGGGAAAAGTACTGATCCGTTAACCGGCAAGGATATCCCTACCCGGGAAGTCTGGAAATTCGTGGATGATACGCACCAGGTTTTGGAAATGTATTTCACTGAAAAGGGTCAGGAATTTAAAGGAATGGAAATAGCCTTCACTAAAAAGTAAGTGGCATTTCCATCCGCACGTGCGGGACCATTTTCTCATTTCATTTCTCCATTCCCTCATTTCCCACAATTCCACATTCAACACACTAAAACCCAAGGCGTCAGCCTTGGGTTTTTTACGTACCTTCGCGGCTCTTAAAAATGGAAGGGAACCCCATGAAGAATATCCGGAATTTCTGTATTATCGCCCATATTGATCACGGAAAATCGACCCTGGCCGATCGTCTTTTACAGGTCACACATACAATCAGTGACCGGGAAATGAAGGAGCAGGTATTGGACGATATGGATCTTGAACGGGAAAAGGGAATCACGATTAAGAGCCACGCCATTCAGATCAATTATACCCTGAATAACCAGGATTATATCTTAAACCTCATCGATACGCCGGGTCACGTGGATTTCAGCTATGAAGTAAGCCGTGCACTGGCAGCCTGTGAAGGCGTTTTATTGCTGGTTGACGCATCCCAGGGGATTCAGGCGCAGACAATCTCAAATCTTTACCTCGCCATCGAAAACGACCTGGAAATTATTCCGGTGATCAACAAGATAGATATGGATGGCGCGATGGTGGAAGAAGTAACCGACCAGATCATCGACCTCATAGGCTGTAAAAAAGAATCCATCCTGCTGGCCAGTGCCAGAACCGGCGTTGGCGTGGATGCGATCCTGGAAGCCATTGTAGAACGGATACCGGCACCGGAAGGTGATCCGACTATTCCACTACAGGCTCTTATTTTCGATAGCATGTTCAATTCCTTCCGGGGTATTATCGTGTATTACCGGATCATGAACGGAGTTTTAAAAAAAGGAGATAAAATCAGATTTGTTTCCACCGGCCAGGAATACTTTGCTGACGAAGTGGGCATTCTGAAACTGGGACTGGCGCCCAGATCTGAAGTCAGCGCCGGAGATGTCGGATACATTATTACCGGTATTAAGAATGCCAAAGAGGTCAAGGTCGGAGATACGATCACCCTGAGTTCAAATCCAAATCCGCAGATGATCCAGGGATTTCAGGAGGTAAAACCTATGGTTTTTGCGGGTATTTATCCCGTACAGACCGAGGATTTTGAGGAACTGCGCGAATGTATGGACAAACTCCAGTTGAATGATGCTTCCCTGACCTACGAGCTGGAAACATCTCAGGCCCTCGGATTCGGCTTCCGCTGCGGCTTCCTTGGCATGTTGCATATGGAGATTATCCAGGAACGTCTGGAAAGGGAATTTAACCAGACGGTCATTACCACTGTGCCAAACGTGAGTTTTATCGCCCATACAACAAGGGACGAAACCATCATGGTGAACAATCCCTCTGAAATGCCGGATCCAACACGTACAGACCGTATAGAGGAACCATTTATCCAGGCTCAGATCATTACAAAGCCGGAGTACATTGGGAACATCATAACTTTATGTTTAGGTAAAAGGGGTATTCTGTTGAATCAGAATTATTTAACGCCTACCAGAGTAGAACTTCATTTTGAAATGCCATTGACGGAGATCGTATTTGACTTCTATGACAAATTAAAAAGTCAGACGCGGGGATACGCGTCTTTTGATTATCATCCGATTGGGTACAGAGATGCTGATATTGCAAAAATGGATATCCTGCTGAATGGAGAAAAAGTAGATGCTTTGAGTGCATTAATCCATCGGGGCAGGGCGGCAGATTTCGGTCGCAAGCTTTGTGAAAAATTAAAAGAGCTTTTACCACGCCAGCAATTTCAGATCGCCATACAGGCAGCCATTGGCTCGAAAGTAATTGCCCGTGAAACCATCAGTGCTTTACGCAAGGACGTTACGGCGAAATGTTACGGAGGCGATATTTCCCGTAAGAGAAAACTTTTGGAAAAACAAAAGGAAGGAAAGAAACGTATGCGCCAGGTAGGAAATGTTGAGATTCCACAGGAAGCTTTTTTAGCCGTGCTTAAACTGGATGAATAACGATGCTGTAATCTTCTGATTCATATCTAAATAACGGAATATTAAATTACCATTTAACTTATTAAAGAAAACGAAGTCGTTTTCTTCTTCGAAATACTGGGAAGACCGGTACAGAAAAGGAGGCAATTCCGGTGCAGGATCCTATAACGAACTTGGGCAATTCAAAGCGGAAATATTAAATAATGCGATGGTCGAATATAAATCAGATCGCGTTATTGAATTTGGGTGCGGGGACGGCGCACTGTTGTCGTTGCTGAATGTGAATGCTTATATCGGGTTGGATGTTTCCGCTACCATCATAAAGCATTGCATCAGTAAATTCAAATCTGATAATTCCAAGAGCTTTTTTATTTATGACAGCGAATCGTTTGCAGACAACCTGCATATTTTCAGATCGGACGCTGCTTTTTCCATTGATGTAATTTTTCACCTTGTCGAAAACGTAGTTTTCGAAAAATATCTTGAGGATTTATTCTCTTCTGCAATAAAACTTGTCGTGATTTATGGCGCGGACCTGGATTATATACCAGGCACCGAACACGAGCTGTACAGGAAATTCACGGTGTATATTGAAAACAAATACCCGGATTGGAAGCTGGAAAAAATTATCAAAAACCGCTTCCCCTTAAAAAATTACGAAGACAAGAAGGGAAGTTTATCTGATTTCTATTTTTATATTAGAAATTAAAAAGTACCCACTCTTATACTCCTATACTCCCATACTCTTATGATCCTTCACTTCTTAGGCGGCTGCTTCAACAAGTTCTCATCAATGCCACCGGCATCATTCAGTATTTTCTTTTCTACAGGAAACTGACCCTCCTGTAATGTGGCATTGAAAACTTTATTGACATGAAGCCACTGACCGTTCTGCCAAACGAATCCTTCATAATCGCCATCCGGTACGTAGCTTTCTTTGCGGTTCGGTTCATCGGTTTCAGAAACCAGATGATCGTACACAATCATATTCAGGGAAGAATCGTAATTAAACGTGGTGACGGCTTCCTTTTTATATTCAATAAAAAAACGGTCAACTTCTTTCTTTGAAGCCTTGGCGGAATCATCCTTAAAAGAAAAATATGGACCGCCAAATACCGGTTGTCCCTGGTCGTTAAATGTGAGCACTTCCATCCACTTTTTATTACTGTTAATGGTGAAGTCGTCGAAACCCAGCAGGGTATAAATATTTTTACCTTTGACATTCTTCTGAATAATCCGATAATAAATCGCGCCAATCCAGTTATTCGCTCCACGTACAGAATCCTGCGGCTTTTTAGAAAACATGGAAACATCATGCAGTGGTATCAGCTTCAGCGAGCCGTCTGGCGTACGCATCTGTATGGCTCCTCTCTGAAGAAATACATAGACATCTTTTTTTATTTGCCAGGTGAATATCCTGAAACTACTGTCCGGTGCATATAATTTTGAAATCGTAAGCAGGGAATCGAACGGATAATAAAATGAATGTGTAATTTTTAATGATCTGACCAGCATGCGGATGAATGAACTGTCGGCACGGAATCGCTGGTTTGGTTCAGGGGCATTTACGATATCATCGGCCAGAGATTTTAAGGAGTCCTGCTGCTTTTCAAATTGTAATAATTCATTTGCAGAAATCTGTTTTCCCGCAGAAGCTTGTGCGCGGACCCCCGCGACATACAGGCATAGAAAAGAGGAGAGCAGGAAAAGGTACTTTTTCAGGGTCATGGATGCATTTTGAAAATCCGCCACAATTTACAAGTAAGATCATCAACTCCCGGGGCAAACCCTAATACTTTCAAAATTTTATGATTTTCTCAATGCGGACGCGAATTCATCCAAATTGTTAAAATGCAGATCAATGAGATCATCAGGCAATTTCCGGTCAGGATCAGTAGTTGTAAGGAACACTGTTTTCATACCGGCATTCCGTCCAAAAAGCATATCGCTGATATTGTTTCCAACCATGATAGATTTTGTCAGATCAATTTCGGGAAAATCTGTAACTGCCTGGAGGGCCATTCCCGGATTGGGCTTCCTGCAGGGACTGGATTCTTCGGGATCCAGACAATAATAAATCCGGTCCAGTTTACCCGCTTTTGCTTCAATCTCTCTGTTCATGTTCTGATGAATATCTTCCAAATCGTCCAGGGTCATCAGGCCCCGGGAAATCCCCCGCTGATTGGTAGCCAGGATGAGTCGTTGAAAGATGGTGTTGAAATATGCAATATTTTCAGGCGCCCGGGGATAAAAAATAAATTCTGTCCAGTTCCTCACATAGGTACCAGGAATTTCATAATTAATAACGCCATCCCGGTCAAGAAATAATGTCCAGCCATGATCGATGAGAGAGAGGTTAAATGACATGGTTCGTATTAGTTGACCGTTGACCGTTGACCGTTGACCGAAACTTGTGATTTATCAATAATATTTTATTCATAATTTAAATTTAGATAAACTGTTGCAAGGCATTAGGAAGCATACCAACCGTCATCGGTCAACGGTCAACGGTCAACGGATCAAATCCACTACGCAATGTGCTTTGTCAATTCTTCCTGCGCCCGCTGATAATCTTCGGGAATGCCAATATCGATAAAGTAAGCATCTGATACGAGCGCCTTGAATTTCCCGTTGCGGTAATCCTTTTCCAGATAGTCGCGTTCGAAGGAAAAACTGGCTGGATAGGATTTCTGCAGAAGCGAAGGAACGGAAAGCGCATACACGCCTCCGTTTATAAGACCGTCTTTATGATATTTTTTTTCACCGAATCCGGTGACTGTCTGTTTTTCAATTTCCACGGCACCATACCTGTCAAATGCCTTCATCGGTTTCAGGGCCAGTGTGCAAGCGGCCTTCCGTAGCTCATGAACGATCGTAAGGTTTGAATAAGTAACGCCAAAATAAGTATCGGCATTTATTACAATTACATTTGGTCCTTCTGCCAGGCTGCAGGCTTTGTAAATAGCTCCGCCGGTTCCTAATGGTTCTTCTTCTGTAGAAAAAACATAGGACCCTTCAGGCAGTGATTTTTTCACAAAAGCTTCAATCTGATCGGACTTATGTCCAAGCGCAAAAATGAATTTTTTGATCCCCTGTTTTTTTGCGTTTTCGAGCAGATAGGAGAGGAAGGGTCTGCCCGCAACAGGAGCCAGACTTTTGGGAAGGTCACCTACTACGGGTTGCAGTCTTGTTCCGAGACCTCCCCCCAGAATAATTGCTTCTGTAATCATAATTTATCAGGATTTAAAGAAATCTCTTTCGACCAGTTCACAAACTATATGTCCCAACAGAATATGTGCCTCCTGGATCCTGGGCGTATCCGTGGAAGGAACATTGAATAAAAAATCACACAACGGTTTCAATTTACCGCCGGTTTCACCCGTAAATCCGATGGTGATTACTTTTTTTTGTCTGGCCGCTTCAAAAGCTTTTATGATGTTTCCGGAATTACCCGAAGTGGATAATCCAACCAGCACATCGCCCGGATGGGCAATACCCCTGATCAATCTGGCATACACTTCGTCAAAACTGTAGTCGTTGGCAACCGCCGTAAGATAAGAAGTATTACAATGAAGCGCTTCTGCCGGAAGTGCCATTCGGTCAGAGTAAAATCTACCGGAGAATTCAGCGGCTAAATGTTGTGCATCGGCCGCACTGCCGCCATTTCCTGCAAAATAAACACGATTGCCTGCTTTGAAGGCATTCACGATCGTGTTCACCACATCATTCGTTGTTTTTAACATCGATTCATCCAGCAACAGTTTTTGCTTGACTACGATGGAGGCGTTGATTATTTTTTTGATATGATCAATCATAGGTCAAAGTTAAATAGTCCATGTGGTCAGACCATGATCCACAAACTGATAGGTTTTGCAATGACCACCAAATTCATTTAGTTTGGCCATCACCTGGAACTTAGTATTACCCGGACAATAAAATATCATAAACCCGCCACCACCGGCACCGGAAATCTTTCCACCTGTTGCGCCGGCTGATTTTGCGGCGAGATAGATTTCTTCCATACGGTCATTGGAAATCCCTTCTGCCATACGTCGCTTTTGCTGAAATCCAAAGTCCAGGATCTCGCCAATTTCGTGCAGCCTGCCCTTTAATAATGCTTCCTTCATTCTCTGCGATTGTTGTTTCAACTGATGCATGGCCTCGATCGAACCGGATTTCTTGTCCACCACATTTTGACTTTGCTGTGTGATGATCTTTGCTGACTCGCGGCTGGTAGCGGTATAGTAAAGCAACAGATTGTTTTCAAGTTCAAAAAGGTATTGTTGTTTCACACGAAGCGGATTAACAATTACTTTTTCATCATCAAAAAACTCCATATAGTTGACACCACCAAATGTTGCTGCATACTGATCTTGTTTGCCACCGGCCATTTTCAAATCCTTGCGTTCTATTTCATAGGCCAGGTGGGCTATATCATATTCACCCAGCGGTAGTTTCAACATTTCCGCAAAAGCGCCAACAATAGCTACCACCAGGGTAGAAGAAGTTCCCAGCCCTGACCCCGCCGGAGCATCAACAAATGTTGATAGTTTAAATCCCGCCGGCATACCCGTATACTGTTTCCTTATACGATCATAAACACCCTTATGGAGATCAAGTACACCATTAAATTCGATAGCAGATCCCTTTTGAATGATTTGCTTGGTTTTATAGTCAATGGATTCAAAATGCACTTCTTCTCCTTCAAGGATTTCAATATTCGCATAAGCATATAGGGAAACAGTGGCATTGAGAATAGCGCCACCATAAAGATCACTGTATGGACTTACGTCCGTACCGCCGCCTGCCAGACCGATGCGAAGAGGAGCTTTACTTCTGTATATCATTAGATAGGTCGAGAATAGAATTTACCAGGTTTTTCCAGGAATATTTTCTCTTTTCCATACGAAGATGAGGAATAAAATATTGTTCTCCTAATTCGTAGAATTGCATAATGGCCTTTGCCAGCGATGCCGGATCGGCCTCTGTAACCAGCCCGGTTTTTTCGTGCAGGACCTGTTCAGGAAAACTTCCCACATTGGAAACGATCATGGGTTTTTCAAAGTGATAGGCAAGGGGGGTTACGCCACTTTGCGTAGCATGCCGGTAAGGTTGAACAACGGCATCTGCCGCACACAAATAATATTGAACCTCGCCATCGGGAATAAAATCTGTTTTGAGGATCAATTTTTCTGAAATGTTCAATTCATTAATCAGCCTGGTATAGGTTTCGCTGTCTTCGTAAAACTCTCCGGCAATCAGAAGACGAACACCTGATTCTTTGACGATGGGCTCAGCCATCGCCCGGATCAGGATATCCAGCCCTTTATATTTCCGGATGAAACCAAAGAACAACAGGATTTCCTCATGCGCGCCAATATGAATGCCCGGCTTTTCGCTCAACAATTTCCTGGCTTCTTCTTTTGAAATGATTTCCCCGAAATTATCATAGAGCGGATGAATCACTGTTTTCGCAGGTTTTATTTTTTCAAATTTCCGAAGGTCTTCCATAACGGCATCACTCATGGTTACAAATGCGTCGCAACTTTTAAGAAAGTATTTTGTAAACGATTTGTCACCCGGCCTTTTTTCATGCGGCAACACATTATCGGTGATGGCAATAATTTTTGTCTTACCGTTTTTTCGGATTCTCCTCAAAATAGTTCCCAGTGCGGGTCCCATAAAAGGTAACCAATATCTCACGACGACCAGATCGGGGGCTTCCATCTGCAAACGATTTCCGATTACGAGCCAGTTCACCGGATTTACAGAATTAATTGAAGGATGTATTTCGATGCCCATGGGCGGTGGGTCAGAAGAAAACTGCGTTTTACCGGGAAAAAGAAATCCCGGATACTGTAATGAAAAAGAATAAATGGAACAGATATGTCCTTCATCCATAAAAGCCCTGCAAAGACGCTGGTCAAAACTTGCAAGACCACCGCGAAGGGGCCAGGCCGGTCCGATAATAATTACTTTCATAGTCCAGCTCTCTTTTCAACCAAGTATGCATTTCGGTTGGGAGCATTCCGGGAAATCAATTCTGCAAGGAAACCGGTAACAAAAAGTTGTGTACCGATTATCATGGTTACCAATGCTACAAAAAAAAGCGGGCGTTGGGTAAATCCCGTTCTATCAAAAAATAATTTTGACAATGCCAGATAAAATGATACCAGAGAACCGAAGAGGAAACAAACCATACCCCAGGTCCCGAACAAATGCATGGGTCTTTTGCCATATTTGCCTACGAACATAATGGAAGCCAGATCCAGACCCCCGGTGATCAGGCGACCTACCCCAAACTTGGAAACACCATATTTCCTGGCATGATGCTCCACTACCTTCTCGCCAATTTTTTTAAATCCTGACCATTTGGCTATCAACGGAATATAACGGTGCATCTCACCATATACTTCAATACTTTTTATCACCCGTTTCTGATAGGCTTTCAGCCCGCAGTTAAAGTCATGCAGTTCTATTTTTGATACTTTGGAAGTTACCCAGTTAAAAAAGCGGGAAGGCAGTGTTTTAGAAAGCGGATCGTGCCGAAGTTTCTTCCATCCGCTCACCAGGTCATATCCATCCCGTGTAACCATTTGGTAAAGGGCAGGGATCTCATCAGGGCTATCCTGCAGATCGGCGTCCATCGTAATCACAACATTTCCCTGGCAGGATCTGAATCCCTCGTTCAGCGCAGCGGACTTGCCATAATTCCTCTGGAAACGGATACCTTTTATGCAATCGTTTTGTTCATGAAGGGATTCTATCACCGACCAGGACGAATCTGTACTGCCATCATCCACCAGGATCACTTCATAGCTGAAGTGATTGGCAGCCATCACACGGTCTATCCATGCTACCAGCTCCGGAAGCGACTCTTCTTCATTTAACAACGGCACGATGACAGATATTTCCATACTTGTGGTTACTTGGGATCTTCCAGAAATTTTTTGATAGCCGGATTTTTTTTCCTCAAAATAATGGCAAAGATCAATCCGAAAACGCTATCAATGATGACATAGATACCATAACTTTTTATCAGGTTACCAGGACTTGACCGAATCTCCATTTCCTTAAAACTTTTCATCTGCTGCTCAATCTGCTCTTCCGGTACATGAGCCTTTTGCAGGATAGTGCGTGAAGATGCCTGGAAATTTTCCCAGAAAGCCGGGTCTACTATTTTAAAGTATATAAGGTTGAAAATAATATATATAATCTCCGAAATCAGTATAACTATAAAAACAGCCGTAAATAATTCTTTCAGATCGGCATATCCCTGTAGTTCATTTTTTCTGGCAATGGCAGTAAATAAATACATTACTAAAATTATGAGATACGATCCTACCGCGAATGATACAAAGTACCAGGGATTGGATGAAAAGAATTTAAACCGGCAAAAAAGCAAAATGAAATATAACAGGCCGGTAATGAGACCATAACGCAATCCAATACTGTTTTTTGATACCGGGGCCATGAGAAAAATTTAAAACCTGCTATGACTTATTATTAAAAATATCGGGCTCGGTTTTTTTTGTAAATGCCGCTCCCAGCAATGAGGCTATAGTATTGAAAAAAAGTGTGGCCAAAAAAATAAAGATCGAAAGTATCCTGGGTTGCATGAATTTTTTTGTCATCGCCACCTGGGTATCGATCTGGTCATCCGTTAATTTACCCGCTGCCTGCAAATCAGTTCTCATTTTCGTGAGGATCTGATCGGTAAGTTCAGGAAAGATGACGTAAAAGGAAAGCAGAGAATAAACAACCATTAACACGGAAACAATCAGCGATATCTTAAATCCGTATCCAAAAACTTTCCCAAAAGTAACGCCCTCCGTCTGCTGTTTTCCGAACTGGATACAAAAAACAATAATCGCGATCATAGCAACAAAGGTTGAAATCCATTTGAACCATGATTCGAAACGCAGATGGGCGAACCCACCAATGAGATCAATCACAATCAGTATCAGGGCAAGCATTAGGCCTTTGGCCAAATAATCAGATGATTTCTTTTCCATATCAGACGTTTTTTATTTGCAATCAATTGTTGAGATGAAGTTTTCCTTTTGCAAAAATTCCAATCGCCTTACCCTTAAAAGGAATTCCATAAAACGGCGAATTCCTTGATTTGGAAACTGTTTTCGCCAGATCATACGTCCAATCAAATTCCATATCGAAAAGGGTCAGGTTACACGCATTACCTTTTTCGATCACACAGGGATCGAGGTTGAATATTCTACGCGCGTTTCCTCCGAACAAAGCATAAATCCTCTCTGCTGATAAATCGGGTAATAAAGTTTGAACCACAGCGTAAGAAGTTTCAAGACCGGTCATTCCAAATTTCGCATTTTCAAACTCCAGGATCTTGCTGTCATATTCATGCGGAAGATGATGCGACGCGATACAGTCGATCGTGCCATCTATCACAGCCTGCTTTAACTGATCAGAAATTATTTTGGAACGAAGGGGCGGATATACCTTTAGGTTCGTGTCATAGTCGACCAGCGATTCATCACTAAAAAAAAGATGATAAGGTGTTACCGAACAGGTGATTTGAATTCCCGAGTCCTTACCCCGGCGAATATATTCGATGGATTTCGGAGATGTAATACCCGTAAAATGAATCCGTGAATCTGTATATCTGGCCAGTTTTATATCGCGTGCAATGATAAGTTCCTCCGACATCATGGGTTTTCCCGGCAGACCCAGCTGGGTGGAAATAATTCCTTCGTGAATCAATCCATTGGGTGAAATGCTTGTATCATCCGGAATCTGGATAATCACTCCGTCGAAAGCTTTTATATATTGAAGTGCCTTTACCAGCACACCGGAGGATTGCACCGGATGCAGGCCATCAGAAAATGCAACCGCCCCGCTGTTTTGCATATCATACATTTCGGCGAGATGACGGCCCTCGAGATTTTTTGTAATGGCGCCGATCGCGTGAATGGTAACAGGCAATACACTATTGCGATGCCGGATAACTTCCACCTGTGACTTTCCATCTGTGACTGGTTTTGTATCCGGGATCAGAAACACATCGGTAAAGCCTCCCGCAGCAGCCGCTGCGGCTCCTGTTTCCAGAGTTTCTTTAAATTCATATCCCGGGTCTGCAAAATTGGAAAAAATGTCAACCCATCCCGGACTTACCTGCAATGCCTGATGGTCGATTACCTGGTCTGCCTTTTCGAAAATGGACGGCGCAATGTCACGGATAAGGCCGTTTTCAATTAAAATATCCTGAATAGTTCCGTGATGGGAGGAGAGTGGGTCAGTAATGCAAGCCTGTTTGATTAGAAGCTTCATCTATAAGGAATTGCGCGAAGATAAGGTATACGGATGAATCCATTTTCGGGCAACAGGATTTTATCTTAGATTTGCGTCCCGGCAGAAGTGTAATTTCAGGATTTTAGAATTGCTCTGGGATTCGATTCCTGACACAGTTTTACGGACGCCTAAGATTTCAATTCGGGACGTAGCGCAGCCCGGTAGCGCGTTTGCATGGGGTGCAAGAGGCCGCTGGTTCGAATCCAGTCGTCCCGACAAAGAAAGCCTCCGCCATTGGTGGGAGGCTTTTTTTCTTACTCCGTCAACTTTTGCGTTTCTTCCTGACTGGCATATTCACCCGGAGGATTCGGCAATACCATTACTTTGGAGTTTTGTAATGAAATAACAGAAGAGGCAGAATACAAACCGATGCTGTTTCCTGAAAATGTGTAGTCCATCAACGTGAGCTTTACAAATCCATCAATGGAGAGCTCGATATAATTACCATAACTGATCAGCCTGAAATAAAAAGATCTTTCTTTATTGACAGTAAATATCCCCGACTGGATATCATAAAAAATAAAATTCTGACGGGTGTTCAGCGGATTAAATCCCCAGGTTCTGATATTTACCAAACCGTTGGAAACATCAAAGGAAATAAAATAACCATTTCCATCCGGGTCAATATCACTGACCAATCCGAGTTTTCCCATACCCTCTACCGTAAGTCGTCCTTCCCAAATGTAACTGGATGAGGGTTTTTCAAAACAAAATATTTCATATCCGCTTCTCGCGCCACAAGTCCATTTATCGGCGTCAATCGATAAGGAAGCCGTCGGATTTTCAAGCAGCGTTTTTACTGATCCGAATGCTGCCTGCGGGATCGTTTTTATGATCATCTGATCCCAGCGATAATAACTTTTTAATACAAGCCTTCCCCGGTCATCCGTGTCCAGTTCTTTTGGCGGAGGCAACACGCGATGCGTATCTATTTTTCCATAGGCATAAAAAAAATTATATACCAGCAAATGATTTCCGTCCTGCACCGTGCGGGCTGCATAATTTCCCTGCGGCAACAATACATCCGCATGAAAAGAATGATACTCTCCAAAAAAATCTTTCGCAAACCAATAACGTACTTTGATATCTTCCCGGATGGATCCCAGTATATAAAAATGTCCGTTCAACTCAAAAACGCAGGGACATTCAATGTCGTCATAAACCATCGGATATAACAAGGGCGGCATTGTCTCCACCTTATCATGCGTAATTTTTATTATTCCTACACATCCTCTCCTGGATGTGGGTCCTGAAACCGTTCGCGCGGCAACAATCAAATAAATTTCTTCTTTATATTCAAATCTGAAAGGATCCCGGAAACTCAGCCATTTTCTGGGATTGGTCTTGGAAGTTTCATAAAAAAAACCCTCCGGCGCAATGGGAAAGATCGCTTTCCGGTCTTTTTTCCAATCCACCAAATTGGTTGATTCAGCATATCCGATTCTTGAAATAACACCGCGGTCTTTTCTTTGCAAACCGGTATAATACATTTCGAATTTGTCTCCCACTTCAATCACATGCATGGTCCAGAGCATATCATCGTCCCACTCACCGGGATTACCAACGAATAAAGCATTGTTCACTCTTTTCCAGGAGATCCCGTCTCGTGAAACTGCGTGTGCGATATAATCATGGTTGGGAATGATCAGATGAAACAAATGATAAATGCCCTTATGGATAATAACCGTGATATCGCCAATTTCCCAATCACTAAATCCTGATCCTGAGTACATAACAGTTTTTATCCATTTAAAAAAAAGTAATATTATCCCTTTGGACTGATTTTGGATGCCCTCCAAATGTTAAGCTAGTGCAAATTGGAAAATAATGAAGGAATATTACATACAATTATTCAGCCCCCATGGGCTCATCAGATTTAATGATCCCGAAATTGGCAGGGACAAGGATACAGGCGGGCAGGTAAAATATGTATTGGAATTGCTGGAAAATTTATCCCATCATCCACAGGTTCGCAAAGTGGATCTTTTCACCCGTCGCATTATTGATAAGAGGGTGTCAGCAGCGTACGAAAGAGAGGTGGAGATCGTCAACGAAAAAGCGCGCATTGTCAGAATGTCCTGTGGCGGGCATTCATACAGGCAAAAGGAAACACTCTGGGATCATCTGGATGAGTTTATAGATAAAACCATACGATTTATTGACCAGGAATCCGATTTCCCCGATGTGGTGCATGGTCACTATGCTGATGGCAATTATCTTGCTGGCCAGGTAAGTGAAATTTATGGCATTCCTTTTCTCGCTACTGGTCATTCACTCGGAAGAAATAAAAAAAATATCCTTATCCAGGAGGGAATGTCGCCCGAAAGAATTAACGAAAAATTCAATATGGAGCGGCGGATCGCCGTGGAAGAAAATGTGCTGCAGACCGCTGATGTTTTTATTGAAAGTACACAGCATACTATTGACACGCAATACGCTCTGTATGACCATGTGAAGTCGGCTACATTTAAAGTGATACCACCCGGTGTGAACCTGGATATTTTCTATCCTTTCTACAGAATGGATATGCCATCCTTTAAGATGTCCATCGAGCAGGAGCAGGCAATTTACCGGGTTAATTCGGATATCGAGCGGTTCCTGTTCAATCCCGCAAAACCACTAATCCTTTCCATCGGAAGGGCGGATAAACGAAAGAATTTTGAAGCGATTATTCAATCCTACGGACAGGATAAGGAATTACAGGCCATGGCCAATCTCGCCATATTTGCCGGGGTTCGTAAAGACATCAGCAAAATGCCGGAGGACGAACAGGATATTCTCAAGAATCTTTTATTACTACTTGACAAATACGACCTGTATGGCAAAATGGCCATTCCTAAAAAAAATGACCCCAAGCTGGAAGTTCCTGAAATATATCGCATCGCAGCGCGAAAAAAAGGTGTGTTTATAAATGCGACTCCGGGAGAGAATTTTGGATTGACAATCGTGGAAGCCGCCGCCTGCGGATTGCCGGTCATTGCATCGCCCACGGGTGGTCCCAAAGAGATATTGGAACAGATAGAAAACGGATTGCTCGTTGATGTGGAAAATCCAAAAGCCATTGCAGACGCACTCAAAAAAATTATAGCAGATCAGACGTTATGGGAAAAATATTCTACGAATGGTATAGTTGGTACCAGTCAGCAGTATTCATGGATATCTTACGCAAACAAATATATAGATGTCATTAATGAACTGTTCGCACAAAAAAGCAATGAGGTTCCGGGTTCTAAAAACAGAACCGCCTATGGAAGAAAATTGACCAATGCAGAAATGATTATTATTTCTGATCTCGATGGAACCCTGGTTGAAGGCAATGATTCAAACGGCCTCAAAGAATTTAAAGAATGGATCACAAACAATAATTCCAAAATAGCTTTTGGGGTAGCGAGTGGTAGAAACAGGCAAATAACGGAACAGGCGTTTAAAGAATATGATCTTCCCAAACCAGACATACTGATCTGCTCGGCAGGATCTGAAATTTATTACACGGACAAATTTATTCCCGATAAAGGATGGGAAAGTCATATTGACTACCAATGGAAAAGAAATGAATTGGAACAGGCTCTGGCTGGTTTTCAGGGTCTTCATTTGCAGGAGCCGGATGCGCAGTGGCGTTTCAAATTAAGCTACTATGTGGACGATCATTTTGATGAAGATGATCTCGCCAATCTCTATAAATTTCTCGACGATCGTAAGCTGAGGGCAAAAATATTACTAACTGAAAATCATTACCTGGACCTGCTGCCCTTTCGGGCCAGCAAGGGAAGCGCCGTCCGATATCTGAGCTACAAGTGGAAAGTTCCCCTGGAACGTTTCATTACTGCCGGCAATAGTGGCAATGATGAGGATATGCTCAAAGCAAAAACAAATGGAATTGTTGTTTCCAATTATAGTCCGGAGCTGGAAGAATTGAGGAAAAACAAGTCCATTTATTTTACAAAAAACCCGTTGGCCAAAGGAGTGCTGGAAGGCATTCAGTACCACCTGGAGCTGGATTCAATAAAATAAATTTTATTCGGGCTTCAATTTTACCCTCATGACGTAGGAGTTACAGGTCATGTAAAGCATATTGTGCACCTCGTCTATAGAACAATTGGAAGTCCGCTCTCCGGTGTAAATTCTGGCCAGCACTTTTCCCGCGGGATTAAAAACCCAAATGCCTCCCGGACCAGTGGCAAAAATATAACCCCGTGCATTTACTTTCATTCCGTCAGGACCGCCGGGCAGTTTCCCTTCTTCCGGAGAAACACGATAAAAGACAGATTGTTTTGCAATCAAACCTTCCTTATTTAATTCAAATCTGGTCCATTCTTTATTATCATTATCCGAATTGGAGATGTAAAGAATTTTATTATCGGGAGAAAGCGCAATACCATTTGGATATGAAACTTTATCAGAAAAAAGCAGCGCCTTACCACCTGGTCTTACGAGGTAGATTCCCTGAAAAGGGATTTCCTTGCTACTGTCTTTTATTCCCTTTTCCAAACCGTATGGCGGATCGGTAAAATACAAATTCCCGTTATTTGCATATACGGCATCATTGGGGCTGTTAAATTTTTTCCCCTGGTATGAAGAAACAATGGTTTCAAAGACCGCCTTTGGATCGCTTAAGGAAGATTTCATACGGCCCATCTGCCGGTTGCCCTGCTGACATAAAACGAGTTTTCCTTTTTTGTCAATCACCAGGCCGTTGGAACCCGGCTCTTTTTCTTTAGGAACAGTACCTGTGTATCCTGAGGGTTCCAGGTAGATTCTTGCACCATTTCCCTGCTTCCATTTATATATCCTGTTGGCGGGAACATCGGAAAATAACAGGTAATCGCTGTCAGGGATATACACCGGACCTTCACTCCATTTATAACCTTCTGCTATTACTTCAATGGTAGCCGTGGAATCCAATAGTTTAAGCCCCTCTGTATCGAGAATACTGATATGCTTTGGAGATACGATTACAGCTGGCGCCGAAACAACGGAATCTTTTTTTTCTGTTCCGGTAGAACTACTATTGCAGGCAGCCATTATAATAATAAGAATAACAATCAATGGCAACTGTTTATTTTTCATATGCTATATATTTTTAAATAAATAATCAGCAATTTTACAATGAGCCTTCAATAACATGTCGTCGGCGCTCAAATAAAATATCTCCCTGCGTGGTTCCATTAATTCCAGACCAGTGAGATAAGCCTGCTTTAAGGGTTCACTGCAAACTACATAGACGGGGCAAGGATTCGCTTCCAGCTGACCCAATTCGGCACCGATCAACAGACCGCTCAGAAACTGATAACCGCTTTCCGGGTTTGCATGTTGTAGTAATTGCCTGGTTCGGACCATAAAAGCGTGGTGTAATAAATTGCCCTTTAGTCCTGTCCTGAAGCCATCTGAAAAAGATTTTTCGTCCAACCCTTTTTTCACCGCATGACGTAATATACTTTTCTCTGCCAACAGGTTAAACATTTCGCCTGTCATGTACGTTTTAAAATCGACGCCCGATCTGTTTTCCACAAACACGTGTTTGGAATGGGTACCCGGAAAAATAAATATCTTGTCCTTGTTATCAACTACTTCGCACCCCAGCAGTAAAGTCTCCTCGCCACGCATCACATCCTGATCGGTCTTAAATCCGGACACTAAATATAAAGGATGTGAAAATTTTTCATCCTCATTTATTTTATTAACAGGGAACTGCGCCAGATCCCAGGTGAAGGGGAATTCCTGGTAGGGAAGTTCTACCATTCCAATGCTTGCAGAAGCCATCCCGGAAAGAATAACCGGCATATTTTTCACTTCTGCTTGAGGTAAGCTGCTGATGGCATCATCTAATTTTCTCCGGTAAAAACCAATTCTTTCAGTTTCTGGTCTGCCGGTTGCCAGCCATTGTAGATGGATATCTGCGATCCCATCGTTTGATTTGAATTCAGCAAGCGTTTCCCTTTTAACGGAGTCCACGAACCGTAGTCTGAAGGTAGACGTACCCCAGTCACAACTCAGAAATCTATCCATGAAATATATTAAATGCTGAGCAGTTGTTATTTTATTATTAGCAATGCTTCCTTTACGGACTCTGTTATTTGATCAAAATGCCCGGCTCTCATGTATTCCCTTTTAGTCAGCCAGGAACCACCCACAGCAATTACATTTTTCAGTTGCAGGTATTCGTTCATATTGCTGAGGGATACGCCACCCATGGGTATAAACTTTATTCGCAGTGACTGGTAAGGATCCTGAATTGCCTTTAAAAAATGCAGGCCATCCACTTGTGAAGCCGGAAATAATTTCAATATTCCAAATCCCATTTCGGCAGCCAGTTCAATTTCAGACGGTGTCATCACACCCGGTATAAAAGGAAAATGGTTTTCGAGAGCGTATTTACAAACGGCTGGATTGAACCCCGGAGCCAGACCAAATTGTGCACCTGCATCGATGGCCTGTTTTAATTGGGTAACGGATAACAATGTACCGGCGCCAACATATATACCGGGTAAATTTTTTCTTATGATTGTGATTGCCTCTGTCGCAACAGCGGTACGAAAAGTGACTTCCATCACCCGAAGACCTCCCCGAAGCATGGCTTCAGCCACAGGTAAAACTTCATCTGCCGAAGAAAAAGTTACCGCAGGAAGAATTCTCTGCATTAAGGCGGTATATAATAATCCGTTTTCCATTGGCGTGTTCCCAATATAAATGTAGTTTTTATATCGACAGCCGCTTTGATCAAAAATGTATTAAATTGATGCGAACCCGTTTTTCCACTCATGAATGAAATTTTGATTATAGGCAGTTCCAATACCGATATGGTAGTTAAAACGGATGAACTTCCCTTACCGGGAGAAACAAAACTTGGAGGCACATTCTTTATGAATGCCGGCGGCAAGGGCGCAAATCAGGCTGTTGCTGCAGCGAGACTTGGAGGGCATGTAACGATTGTCACTAAACTGGGTAACGATATTTTTGGCAAAAAAACGCTGGAAGGATTAGAGAAAGAAAAAATCAATACAAACTATGTATTCTTTGATGAAAACAATCCATCCGGAACTGCATTGATCATCGTAAATGCCATGGGGGAAAATTGTATAGTTGTCGCCCCTGGCGCGAATGCAAATCTCTTACCTTCAGATATCGACAGAGTGGAAAACCTGCGAAATGCGGCAGTCATCCTGATGCAACTGGAAATCCCGATGGAAACTATTTATCATGTTGCGAAACTGGCCAGGTTAAATAAACAGAAACTCATTCTCAATCCGGCGCCAGCCCAAAAATTAAATGATGAGTTGTTAAAAGGGTTGTATCTGATAACACCCAATGAAAGCGAAGCATTTGACTTAACCGGCATTCAGGTAAAAGATGAAATAACTGCCTCTGCGGCCGCTGATGTTTTTTTGAAGAAAGGAGTGGAGAACGTCGTTATCACCCTAGGTCGGGAGGGCGCTTTTTTTCAGAACGATCGTTCGAGAATAAAGGTCAATGCACCGGTTGTAGAACCACTCGATACAACTGCTGCAGGGGATACATTCAACGGAGCTATAACAGTGGCCATAACCGAAAATATGGATTGGGAAAAAGCCATTCGATTTTCCGTTCAGGCGGCTTCCATTTCCGTAACCAGGATGGGCGCTCAGGCTTCTGTTCCTTACAGGAAAGAAATAACCTGAATGCTTCTTCCGTGTCATGCCGGAAACCTTCGGTTAATCTGAAAACATACAAAAATTAATCTTCTTCCATATCGCAATTCTTGGTAATTTGAATTCTTAAGCAGCGTTTTCAAATTGAAATTTAAAAAATGTCCTGGTTAAGGCTTATGGAAGAAAAGATACAGGAAAATGAATCGGTAGAAATCCCGGAAGAAACATCCGCCATCCAGCCTTCCCCTGTTCTTCATAAAAAACAAACGTTTTCAGGTCTGATAAAAGAAATGTGGCCCGCCTACCTGATTGAAATCTTCGTCATTATATTAGGTATATCCATCACCCTGGCGCTGGAAGAATGGCGCGATAACAGTAAGGAAAATCACCTGGAACAGATCTATCTTAAAAATCTGCAAACAGATATCGGGACAGATATAAAATCGCTCAATCTGGCAACAGTTGGTACGAAATCATTACTTCAACGAGGAAACGAACTGCTGGGTTATGCAAGATCCGCTGATAATAAAAATATTTCACCGGCTCAAATAAATGAAGATGTTCGCGCTATACTTGGCCGTCCCAATTTTTTTACCAGCGATGCCAGTTTTACTGAACTGAAAAGTTCCGGAAACCTCCATCTGATCAAGGACATTCAACTAAAAAACCTGCTGTTTGCTTACTATAGCGAAACTCAGCACATCAAAGAAGTTCAGGATGCTGAACGGCAAACCGCTATCACTCTTTCGGGTGCATATTTTCTGAAACAGTTTCCACTGGATGGAAATAGAAGTCAGGTCGGTTCCGTAACTACTCAGGACATGAACGGACTTTTGAAAAATATTGAATTTGATAATAATGTCCTTCTGCGTGTACTGAACAGAAACGAACTATTGGATATTTATCAGCGGGCCGACTCTCTTGCTCAACTGTTAAATAAAGACCTGCTTAAAAAAACCGGGAATTCAGAGTAATATCTTTATCCCCGGTTCATTTTCCGGAACTATTTCTTCCCTAAAGCATTACCATTTTTCGAGCCCCAGCAATTTTTTACCCAATGGTGAAAGCGTAGCCACCGGATTCTTTTTTTCTCTTTCCAGCGGATCACCCGGAAAAGCATACCCCTGCATCGCGTCCCTGTTTTTCCAGCTGCTGATCCGCCATTGCACCAGTTCTTCATTGTCTTCCTGTGCAGGCATCATCGCGATATATTGCGCGATCCGGACTTTATCCTGGCTGGTGTTGGCCCGGATGCCATGAGGTTCCAGGCTGTTAAAGATCA
>Ga0206929_1031_pt3 | contig 24160 bp, 13 predicted proteins | sample Alteio_BWOrgHeat_19_FD_152929 | JGI IMG/M metagenome (GOLD analysis project Ga0206929, IMG submission 152929) | Enriched cells from forest soil in Barre Woods Harvard Forest LTER site, Petersham, Massachusetts, United States -... | ecosystem: Environmental > Terrestrial > Soil > Temperate forest >...
ATTGCAAATGAGCCAGCAGCAGAAGTGTTGTAGTTAGAAGGATCGCTTGCTACCACGCTGCCTAATACATAATTGTAAGTAGAAACATTTTCACCTGAAGCACGACCAAGTTTACCGCTAACCGTATCATTAATAGCTGAACCATCAGCAACTAAACTGCCTGAAGCATTCCAGAATGTTGGTGTCACACCAGAAACTAAACCGCTGTTTGTATAAACAAATCCAGCAGCAGTATCATTTGTTCCAAATACTTTACTTTGACCAGCAGTACCAGTAATCGTTAATGTTGCTGGCGTAATCGCAAATGAACCAGAAGCAGAAGTGTTGTAATTTGATGGGTCGCTTGCTACCACACTGCCTAATACATAATTGTAAGTAGTAACATTTTCTCCAGCAGCACGGCCAAGTTTACCGCTAACGGTATCATTAATAGCTGAACCATCTGCAACTAAACTGCCTGAACTATTCCAGAATGTTGGTGTTACACCTGATATTAAACCGCTGCTTGTATAAACAAATCCAGCTGCAGGATCATTAGTACCGAATACTTTACTTTGACCAGCAGTACCGATAATTGTAAGGGTAGCTTTTGTAATAGCAAATGTGCCAGCAGTTAAGCTAGTGCTGTAATTGGAAGGATCGCTAGCTACAACGCTGCCGAGGTTATAAGCATAGGTATTAACGTTTTCACCAGCAGCACGGCCAAGCTTGCCGCTAATGGTGTCATTAATTGCTGAACCATCGGCAACTAAACTGCCGGAAGCATTCCAGTAATTTGGTGTAACGCCAGAGATTAACCCAGTGTTTGTATAAACAAATCCAGCAGCAGGATCGTTAGCACCAAATACTTTGCTTTGACCAGCAGTACCGGTGATATTGAGTGATGCAACTGTAATGGCATAAGAACCAGCAGCAGAAGAGTTGTAGTTAGAAGGATCGCTCGCTGCCACGCTGCCTAATACATAATTGTAACTAGCAACGTTTTCTCCAGCAATGCGGCCAAGTTTACCGCTAACGGTATCATTAATTGCAGAACCATCAGCAACTAATACGCCTGAAGCATTCCAGAATGTTGGTGTGACACCGCTGACTAAGCCACTGGTTGTATAAACAAATCCAGCAGCAGTATCATTTGTTCCGAATACTTTGCTTTGGCCAGCAGTGCCAGTGACAGTAAGTGTTGCTGGCGTAATCGCAAATGAGCCAGAAGCAGAAGTGTTGTAATTTGATGGGTCACTTGCTACCACGCTGCCTAATACATAATTGTAAGTAGTAACATTTTCCCCAGCAGCACGGCCAAGTTTACCGCTAACGGTATCATTAATAGCTGAACCATCAGCCACTAACACACCTGAACTGTTCCAGAATGTTGGGGTAACACCGCTAACTAAGCCAGTGTTTGTATAAACAAACCCTGCAGCTGGATCGTTTACTCCAAATACTTTGCTTTGACCAGCAGTACCAACAATAGTCAATGTTGCAGGAGTAATTGCAAAAGTACCTGCTGCTAAGTTAGTGGTGTAGTTAGAAGGATCGTTGACGACAACGCTACCCAGGTTATATGCATAAGTACTAACATTTTCACCAGCAGCACGGCCAAGTTTGCCGCTAACGGTATCATTAATAGCGGAACCATCAGCCACTAACACACCTGAACTGTTCCAGAATGTTGGAGTCACGCCGCTGATTAAGCCGCTATTTGTATAAACAAATCCGGCAGCAGTATCGTTTGTGCCGAAGACTTTACTTTGACCAGCAGTACCAGTAATTGTAAGTGTCGCTTTTGTAATAGCAAAAGTAGGAGGACTTACGCTTAAAGAAGTGGTGTAGTTGCTGCCGCCAGTCAAATTACCAAGGTTATAAGCATAAGTATTAACGTTTTCTCCAGCAGCACGGCCTAAGTTACCAGTAATGCTATCACCAGCAATTAATCCTGTTTGTGCCCAGGTAAATCCACCAGCAGGATCATTGACACCAAATACTTTGCTTTGTCCAGCGGTTGGTGTGATGGTAAGTGAAGCTGGTGTGATAATACCGATATTTGCATTTGCTGTTGTACTTCCTAAGGTGTAACCATAAACGGTCGCAGCACCATTGGTTGTACTGACAATTGAAATACCACTCACAGCAACATTAATATTCGTGCCAACATTTTTGGAGCCATAAATTCCTGATGCTGGATTGTTTAATGTAATGGTGTCACCGTTTAAAGCGCCAGAAGTGGTGTAGTTAGCTGAGAGTAGTGCTGCAGTGGTATTGCCATTATAAACTTTGCTGACTGTGCCAGTTAAGACAGGGGTAATGGTTGGTGACACGCTATATAAGAAGCCATTGCCTGTACCTAATACAGTTGAAGATGGATAAGTTGCACCATATTGAATGAAGTTATAAACCAGACTGCCGCGATTATCATTTGCTGGAGTACCAGACCATACTAAAAAGTTTCCGCTGCCAGTTGTTAATGCAGACGCACCAACGTTGTTAGTAAATGTGGTACCTGCGAGAACAATATCGTTGCCAGTCGTGTTGGCAGTGATGCCGCTATTTAAAATGATACCAGCGTTTGTTGCATTCACTGTGACACCATTATGTGCGGTGATGCCGCTGACGGTGCCAATATCATCTGTCAAGCTGCCTATGGTAGTGGCAGAACCTGAAGCATTAGTAATAGAAACAGTTGCTGCAGCATTACTTGAATTAGAAGCAATCGTACTTAATATATTATTACCGTTCAGCGTGACGCTGCTGTCATCGCGTAATAACAAGCCAGCACCAGATGAAGATAAATTAATAACCGAGTTAGCACCTTGAGTAATCGTGCCTGCGGTATCTAAAGTTAATACGCCACCATTTGCAAAGCTTGAAACAGGTGCCCATGTGCCGCTAGCTGGATTAATATTGATATTGCCTGAAGTGCTGTTACCAATACGAACCTTGGTAGCACGAACATCATTTAACATTGCGCCGCTTAATTGAATGCTGCCGGTACCGCCATTAATGCCAATACTTGTGCCTGATGTTTTTGGAGCAATCACAACAGATGCAGCAGATCCTGTTCCTGTGCCTGTGCCGCCAACTTGTGAAGGTGTGCCGCTAGTGTTAAATGAGAAATTATCAGAGGTTAAGCTGATTGCACCGGTACTTAATAATTGTGCGCCGCTGCCTAATGTTAAGGTTTGAGCTGCACTAGTGGTTAGACTGATATTTGCTGTGCCTGTGCTAACGTTGTTATTGTCTGTGATGCCGCCATTGTTATTGACGATGGTCACGCCGCCATTAGAAGTGGTGATGCCATTAATGCCATTGACTGAACCGATTGTTAATAAAGCAGCACTTGCTGGGCTGCTAGTGTAGTTAAATGTGTTGCCAGCACCTGTCACGTTTGCAGCGATAGTTGACACTGAATTATTGTCATTCAAATTAACAGAACCCACACTGCTAACGCTTAAGTTGGTGGTGGAAATGATGCCGCTGGTTTGAGATATCGTTGATCCACTTTGTAAATTGGTCGTGCTGCCTGCGCTGCCAGTGATGTTAGCATTGAGTGCCAATGTTGTGCCGGAAGCAAGTGTAACGCTGCCAGTGCCAGTAGTGATATTGCCATTATCAGCAAGTGAAGTTGTGCTTGAGATTTTTATGCTGCCACCGGTATCGCTAACGCCACCTGAAGTGATGGTCAGTGCACCGGTATTCAGTACATCAAAGTCGCCTGATGTGCTGCTGCCAGATAAATTGCTAACAGCGGTAGTGATAGGATTGTTGCCGCTAATGGAACCAACACCAGTTGCTGCTGTCAGGCTTAATGTGGAAGCAGTCACATCGGTAGTTGCTTGACTATTACCGGTAATATTGCCAGCAGCGGCAGACAAAGTAACAGTTTGGCCTGCATCGCTGATGGCACCAGAAGATCCAAAGGAGATATTGCTATTGGAAGTAGTAGCATTCAATGCGACAGCAGAAGTTAAAACATTATTGAAAGCGATAGGGCCGCTATCCGTTAAAGTAAGTGTGCCGCCGGTTACATTAGATGGATTAGCTGTACCAACAACAGTGATGCCGCCGGTGATGGCGCTTGATCCAATGGTTAAACCGCCAGTTGAAGTAATCGTTGCTAATTCAGTTTGATTGATACCTAAGACACCAGCGCTATCTACCGCACCCGTTCCTAATTGGATAGCAGTTGCTGGAGTGACTGGTTTAATTGTCACTAAACCTGCGCCTGAATTGGTGGTGCCAGTTAAAGTCATGTTATCAGCGGAATAATTTACCGCACCGCCACTTGTTGCTACACCAGCTGCGCTGCCAATGGTTAAGAGGCTATTAGTGCCGCCAGCAGTAAAGTTGACTGCGCCACCTGCGGTTGAGGTTGTGCCACTTGTTGTGATGTTACCAGTATTGTTAACAGTGACGCTGCCTGTGCCGCTTTCGCTGATACCACTTAAAGTTAAGGTTGAAGCTGTATTGGTTAAGTTGATGTTTCCGCTACCGGTATTGGTCGCATTGAAACTGGTTAAGGTATTAGCGTTATTAAGTGTTACACCGCCTACTGCGGTTACGGTGAGAGCGCCATTGATGGAAGCGGTGCCAACTTCTGAAATTGTACCAGTTGATGAAAGCGCGACGTTGCCACTGGTGCTGATTCCATTTAAGGTTCCGAGGTAATCTGTTTCACTGCCGATAGCTAAAGCTTTGTTTGATGTAATGGAAATTGGACTTGAAAGTGCTGCACCGCTATTGGTTGCTGCGCCAACATTCACAATGCTATTAGCAGCATTGGTTAGAGTTGCGCCGCTAGTATCACGTAATATTAAATTAGGAAGATTGGTATTAGATGAACTGCCAAGTACCAGTGCGCCTGATTGGGTAATGGTGCCGCTTGTATCTAATGTCAAAGTGCCAATGCCGGTACCAGAAGTCGTACCAAGCACACCGTTTGCAAAATTAGTTCCAGGTGTCCAGGCACTAACGACAATGCCGCCTGTGTTTGCACTGGTACCAACAGCAAGATTAGTCGAACGAAGATTGCTAAGCAGTGTAGTTGATAATTGCAAACCAGTTCCTGTTGAAGCAGCTAACAAAATAGGTCGGGATGCAGTAGAAGTGGTAAGTATCACATTGTTAGCAAAACCGGTTCCGGTACCTGTGCCGCCCACTTGAGCATTTAAAACTAAAGTATCTGCAATTAATTGAATGGTCCCTGCTGTACCGCCAGCATTTCCTGATAATAATGTGTCACCGGTATTGGTGGTTAAGGTAGCGGTGCCAGTATTTAATGAGATGTTGCCAGTGCCAGCATTAAGTGTTCCTGTAACAGTTAACGCATTATTTGCATTAGTAAGACTGAATAACCCATTTGAAGTGGTGAATGCGCCAAGGTTTGCAATGTTATTGCCATTGGTGAGAACGACATTGCCATTGTTGGTGCTGCCTGTGAAAGTTTGTGCTGCGATAGTCGTTGCTGCATTTTGTGTGATGGTGTTACCGCTGCCTGAAACCGTAGCTGATAAAACACCGCTTACACTGGATGTGCCAAATACTAAACTGCCTGCATTGACGACGGTAGCATTGGCTGTGCCACCTGAAATATTGAAACTAATAGGTTTGGCAGAGGTAGAAGTAAAGTTATTGGTGGCATTGGCTAAGCTGATAGCGCCACCACCGGTTGAAGTGAAAGCGGTGCCACCGTTTCCAATGGTAATGACTTGACTGTTATAAGTTTGTGCTCCAGTGGTGATGATGACTGGAGAGAAAAGGGAAGTGGTATCACCGGTGCCAATTGTTAAACTGGTCAGTGCAACTGCGTTGCCGGTTGCGGTGTCTAAACTTATTGAACCGCTACCATTTGCAATACTTAAAGAATGAGCGCCCTGGGCGAAGCCAATATTCATTCCACCGGCACCTGTCGAAGTTAAGGTGAGGTCAGCGCCCAGACTTAAACCACTAAGATAGCTTTGTGCGCCTGTAGTCTTTATTGATGTGGTATTGATAACGGTTGAACTAGCACCGCCAATAGACAAACTGGTTAATGGAGTGGTGTTACCAACTAAGCCGTTAAAGAATATCGATGCACCGCCACCACCACCACCATTTATAATGTTTAATGCATGTGCGCCGTCAATGCTTACAAAACTCATACCGGTGCCGGATGGGTTCAAAGTAACATCGGCACCTAAAGTGATAGCGCTATTGTAAGTTTGTACGTTACCGGTTGAAATGCCGGTTGTATTGATAGCAGTTGCATCCCCAGTACCAATAGTCAGGTTGTTTAAGACAGCTGAGCCACCAACGATCCCGCCAAAACTTACCGCACCGCTGCTATTTGCGATGCTGAGATTTTGACCGCCATCGATTGTGCTGCCAAATGTAATACCGCCAGCGGCAGTAGAAGTTAAGGTAGCATCTGCGCCTAAAGTGACTGCGCCGGAATAGGTTTGTAAGCCAGAAGTAGTGATGGTGCTACCATTCATATTCACAGGGCCTGCGAGGTTGATAGAGCTAGTACCGCCTGAAGTCGTTCCGATGGTGCCATCAATGGTATAAGTGGTGCTGGATGTATCGATTAAGTTCGCGGTTTTATTAGTAGAATTTCCTAAAGTCAGGTTAGCGCCTGAAACAGAATATAAAATATCGGTTGAGCTGATACCGCCAACTGCCGTACCTAAAGCTGTATTGCTCATGGCAGCAGCGCTTGGATCAATTTGTATATTATTTGCCGTGATTGCAAGAGTTGCTAAACTGCCGCCACCAACTGGTGCGACACCAATCACATTACCTTCAAAACCAGCGGAATTAGTTAAATAAACCAATACATTACTGCTATCTGCTACAGTACCAGGTGAAGCTAAATAGTAAAAAGCCCCATTTGCGCCAGTGTGGTCAGTCCCTATGGCTGTTCCATCTGCAACAATAGCTACCGTTTTTGCATTAACGGCAGGACTGGTACCAGCAATGACACGCGGGGTGCCGGAATAGAATGAAGAGAGGTAAGGATATGATGTACCAGGAATAATTCCCCAGACGGATGAAGAAAAACCGGTAGGCAAGCCAGCCTGTAACGCAGCTGTTGTCATGCCAGTACCTGCGAGACTCGTACTTTGACCAGAATATTGCGTATCCCAATAACTATTGGTGGCAGAACCTGACACTAATTGGCCAATCATACCGCCAACATTGGTGCCGCCTGTTGCTGGAACGATATAACCAATGCTGTAAGAACTAGTGATGGTGCCATCTAAGTCACCCACTAAACCACCTACCTGGGAAACGGTTGTACCGGTACCTGAAACACTGCCAAGAGCATAAGAATTACTAATACTTCCAGTTAGATAGCCAACCAGGCCACCGTCTTGTTGATACCCGGCGACATTTCCCGTTGCAAATGAATTGGTAATATTTAGTGCTAAGCCAGTATTATTTACCCAACCCACTAATCCGCCCCAACCGGTAGTATTAGTGCCAGTAGTAGATTTGTTAACGCTGGCAGAGCTTGAGGAGTTGCTGATTTCGCCGTTCAATTCACCAGCAATACCACCATCATTATTGATACCCATAGTGGTACCAGATGTCGTGACATTTGTAATAGAACCAACGCTTAAGCCAACTAATATACCTGTTTGAGCGCCGCCACTAACATTGGCATTAAGAACGTTAACGTTTTCCAGATAAACGGTCGCAGCGACACTTCCTGCCTGACCAAATAATCCTACGGAACCAATTGAAGGGTCATTAATGAAAAGATTGTTAATATTATGATTTTGTCCATTAAAAAGACCAGTGTAAGCAGTTGTTGTGGTGCCAATAGGCTCAAATCCTACTCCGCTATTCCATCCACTGGTACTTGAGGCATCAATATCTCCGCCAAGGTTGAAAGAGTTTGCCAGTGTAGTTGTAGTAGAACCAATACCTTGAAGTCCATATACATCAGTAATGACATAAGGTGAGCCTGATGTGCCAGCGCCGCTGGTTGCGCGAATGAATGAAGCGTTAGCGGAAGGCATCACGCCGGTATTGATTTGGAAATTACCAGTGATGCTAAAGGTAGGTAAGCTGGCAATGACTTGTTTCCAGTTACCTAAAGTTAAATTGAAGTTTAAAGCATTGATAGTACTGGTTGAATTAGGAGCGGTAATATTACCTAAGTTACCGGCAGTACCAGCTTGTAACAGTAAAGTGCCATTAGGAACTGAGATACCATCGTTGATAGTAATACTATTTGAAGCAGCTGCAGCAGTGAGGGTCACATTACTTGTGGTTCCCGTTGCAGAAATATCACTTGCACCACTGCTGGTGACAGCGATATTGCCGGTATTAGTGATAGTAACATTGCCGCCAGTTTGGTTAATGCCAGTAATGGTTAATGCACCGGTATTAGTTAAAGCTATGTTTCCACTTGTAGTATTGGTGGCATTGAATCCCGTTACTGTATTTGCACCGCTTAATGTTTGTCCGGTACCAGAACTGGTTGTTAATAAAGGAGATGTTTTAACACTGCCAGCTTCTGTGATCGTTGTGCCAGCATTTAGTGTCACGTTGCCGGATGAAGAGGTCAAAGTATTGGCGACAGATAGTGCGCCGGAGGCAACTAATTTAATATTTCCACTACTTGTTGTGAGGTTAGCTGCTGTGGTTAAGTTACCACCATTACTTTCAAAATCTATGCTTCCTGTACCAACAGAAAGTGCAGTTGCAGGTAAAGTTAAAGTACCTGACGATTTGATTGTTAAAGGATTATTCGTGGCCAGGGTGGGGGTGAAGGTAAAGCTGCCTGTATTTGAAATGAACGCGCCGCCAGAACCAGAGGTTAAAGTCATAGTTCCTGTAGTAGTTGTTAACAAAGATTGGCTACTTGTGCCAATAGTACCAGCCGATGCTGTTGGTACACTGAGAGTAATGGTTCCTGCCGTGACACCACCGGTTGCGCCAGCTTGAGTAATACTGCCGGGAGTGTAAGGTGCGGTAGTAGTTGCACCTATGCTTAGGGAAGTTGATGCTGTCCCTGAGCTGATAGTCGCACCTGTTGCTAGGGTAATGTTTCCATTAGTAGTTTCAGTATCCCCTGAAGGATTGCCGGTAGCTGTAGTTTGGCGGTCTGCTGAGGTAGCGGAATTATTATTGGCAGCCATGGTAATGTTGCCATTAGTAGTAGAAACATTAGCATTCACTAAAATACTGCGGCCAGCTGACACAGCCAATGTTGCGCCTGATTTGGTTAAAGCTAATGCATTGAGGAAGATAACATCGGAATTCGCTTGTAAGGTGATGTTGCCATTTACTGCAACTATGCTGGCTGGGGTAATGATGGTGGTAGCGGTAGGATTATTTGCAAACTGATTGTTATTGCCACTATTATAAGCACTGCCGCCTGTTGTTTCTACTATCAAAAATTTCGGGTCTAACAGTAAGCTACCGAAGGAGCCCTTGACCGCACTGGTATCGACTGCCCCATTGAACCCCAAGGTGCCGCCAGACACTTCTACCCAGCCGCCATTACCGCTTTCTGAACCGCCGCGTGAAAAAATATTTCCATAATATTGAGTATCATTGTTAGACCAAACAACAACTTTGCCGCCATTACCACTGGTTAAAGCATCTGCCTTTAAGGTGGCATTAGGAGAAACGTCGGTGTAATTAGCATCTGGTTCTGGGCCTTGGCCGTGAGCATTACCGCCAATCAGGATTTCGCCGCCGCCTTGATCGCCAGAAACATCAATATAAGCATTATCTAACAGAGCAACCTGGTTACCTAAAACTTTGACCGTGCCGCCTTTTTGACCACGGCGTTTACCGCTCGCAATAACTCTTCCTGAAATATTAACTGTACCGGCAGTAGAGTCACCCGAGATAATAATTTCCCCGCCTCTTTGAGCGACTGATTTCGCTTCCACGATACCGTTTAAATTGATGACATTATCCAATACGTTAGAGGCTTGTTGTGCTGTTACCAGAATTTTGCCGCCATTCGCAATGACCGAACCATTATTCGTGACGCTGCCAGATTGGGAGGAAGGGGTCTTGGAAAAAGCGAAATTAACCATATCGTTACCGGCAAAATTGATGGTAAAAGCATCACCTGAGCCTAATACCACTCTGCCTAAATTTGCCTGAATAAGACCATCATTCGTCACATTTGGACCTACTAAAGCAATAAGACCATTTTTAGCAGCGATGATGGTACCTTGATTGATAATCGAAGCATTGGCATAAGTAGAAGGTTGATTAAATGAATAATTTCCTTTCAAAAAGTTGGCGTCAGTAATATTAGACGTCGTAGCAATCAAGCCGCCAACATTCACCACAGAATTAGGGCCGAAATAGATACCTGCTGGATTAACAAGGATAATTTGCCCCGTTGCAGTGAGGGTACCGTAAATTTGGGAAACACCTTGTGTTGGGCTAATGCGATTTAATGCAATGCCGCCGGTCGGTTGTTGAAAATGTGTGCTTTGCCCCGAGCCGATGTTAAAACTCTGCCAGTTAATAATGGCTTCATGGCTGGTTTGTTGGATGGTAGTACTAGTTGGGGTTCCGTGAATGACCGCGTTGCCGCTGCTGACAACGCCTCCTTGAGGAAGAGCAAAACCTGAGGTAGAGAGTAGGGATAAACTGACAAGGGCGCTGATGTAAAAACGTAGACAAAAGAATAGCTTAGGGTTGTTCTTCGGGCATAGCTTTCCCACACTACCTTTCGGCTTCATTTTTCACCATTCTACTTTTGAGTTTATTAAGTTTTTGATTTATAATAATTTTTATTTTTACAACGCTTCAAATTGAGTATGGCATATAATAGATAAAGTACAATTTTTAGACAAAAAAAGTACAGTCTTAAGCTTTTGATAAGAAAGAGAATAAAAATAAAGTTGAATTAATGCTGGAAATTCAGGGGTAAATGAGAAGGCTTCCATCATAAGTATATGATTAAAAATAAATTTTTATGATCTCGATTTTGTGATATTTAGTTGTGTATATTCATGGGCTTAGGAGAAGGTATTTTAAGCAACTGATTCTATTGATATTTTCACATGTGGTTTTTAGTATAAAATATTTCTTTTATATTCATACACTTAACTTTTATTGCCAACTGGACTGTGATAGGGGTGGATTAGGCGCGACCTTTGCCCCGTAACCCACCCATGGAAAAATTCTACACAAAAAAGCTTACTGATGAATTACCGCGCAAAATGGTCGCGCTTAATCCACCTTCCAGTAGTTCTTAGTCCATTAAAAAAGATCAAAAAGAGGAATATCCCCTTTTTGAGGACTAGTTTTTCATTTCACTATCAATATTAGGGTTAAGTATGGCAGAGATTCGGTAAAGTACAATTATTGTACATTTTAGTGTAAGGCCATCGTCAGACGCTAGGCATGATAAGAAGGCCTTCCCCTCAGGGGAAGGTGCCCAACGGGCGGAAGGGGAGTACAAACATCCAAATGTCGAAGGGGTTAAGTCGGACTTGACCCCTTCGACCCGTACGTCATTGCACAAAGGTCCGTCGTTGCGAGCCGCCTTTTGGCGAAGCCATCCAGAAGGCTCATGGATTGCTTCGCCAAAAGGCGGCTCGCAACGACGGACCTTTGTGCAATGACATTACTCCTTCCCCCCACAACCGCCTCTATTTCAACCCCGCCATCCGTTCCTCCGCCTCAACAACTTTCCCCCTCTCAGCCAGTGACAAAACCTCATGCAACTGATGCAGATTATTAATATTTATCTTCGTGTGATTAATTTCTTTGAAGAGGGTGAACTTACTATGTTCACAATAACTGCGGCAGCGGCTTTGAACAGCAATCACATTTTGAAATTTAGCTGGAGATTTAGTTGGGTCGCAATTTTTATAATCAGCGATAAGATACTGTGTTGTGGATTCTGAAATTCCCTTTTCATATTTTCCGTCCACGTAAAAATCAGAAGGTGAGACTAGCTTTAATTCTAGCGCTTCAATGATGTAGGGATTATTCAAGAGGGAGTATAAACAATCCCATTTAATGAGAGAGGCTTCTTGTGGAGTAATTAATTTTTTTCTTAAAGCTATTAGACCAATTGGATTTAGCAACTCCCGTAATTGCTCAAGTTGTCCAGACAAGAGTATATCTTCAACTGAAAATAATTTATCGCGCAATGCTTGCAAGCCAATTTCATTAAGAAAATCGTTTAAAGGACATGAGCTTGTAAATTGCGAAAGCTGTCCTATAGTAATTAATTTTTCTTGCAACGCTTCTACTGCGCCTTTAATACATAGATGAGTCAGAAAATATGTTTTTGCATCGTCAACAGAAATAATTCCTTTTTTTAGAGCATACACTCCTTCATCAGTTAATAAGTTTTTTAAATTATTATTTTTGCTTCTGCTCCATTTCTCCCTATCATCAATTATTTTAGAAAGAAGAACGGCATCTTGACCTGTTAAAAGTTTATCTCGTAAGCACGCAAGACCATTATCGGAAAGAATTAATTTTAGGGGGTCTACTTCGTGCACGGATGAACCAAAATCAAATTGATTAATTTGCTCGACAGTTAACAAATTATCCCTTAAAGCTTCAATACCATTTGGCGTTAATACCGTTTGTAATTGTTTAATCGATTTAATCTTTTCCTTGTCAATAATGGTAGATAATGCAGATAAAAATTTTATATTTTCCGCATTCAAATCTATGTTTGTAAAGCAATACCCTGATATTTTTTTTACTTTTAAAGAACATAACTCTTTAACAGACAATCCGGAAGTCATTAAAAGATGTTGACAATCTTCTTTAATCAAAATCTCCATCCGTTTAAGAATGGTAAAGGCTAAGTCGACATCAGCAGGATTTTTTGGATCTAAGTCATTGAAATTAATAATATCTGGATTTATTAATTTGAATATTGAGTAATCATTCCAGACTATGTGATCCTGAGAGCCGCGGTGTTGGCCCATCGCATCAATTAAATCAAACGATATGATTTTTTGGTCTAACATATAAATTGCAGTTTCATAATTGTAATAGAGGCTACGTAATTTCGATACCGGATAAATATTTAACAAGATAGACACAGCTTCAGAATCATTTACTGAATTACACCGAGATTTTATCTTGGTTATATCTTCGATTAGCGCCATTCGTTCATTAGGAGGAAGTTTTAAAGCTTCAATTAGATTAGTAAGCTCAGGAATATTATTTCCTTTAATTCTTTTATCAACAATAGATTTTAAAGGTGCGCTTAATTTTTCAAAAACTTCTTTGCTATTGGGTGGCAATTTTTTATAGAAATCAAATTCATGTTTAATTGCATACACAGCGTGAATGAAAGAGACTTGCTTAAGCGCATTAATAATAAGTGACATAGTAAGTGGCGAAACAACTTGCAACACTAAAAATATAATGGTGCGGTCATCTATGGTGTTTATTGCGGTATCATTAATTTTTTTTAATCGAGAAACGGCTTCAGTATTTCCCATTTCCATGGCCAAATACAAAGCTGACTTTCTTTCTGAATTTTTTTCTTCTGGCGAAGCGTTGTGCAGCAATAATTCAGAAACATCTTCAAGATTATTCTGAGTAACGGCATTTCTCAATGCTTGATGAATGTCATTTGAATCATATTTGTTTAATAAATTTTTTAGGGTTTGACGTTGCATGAATCTATCTCTTCCTTACTTTAATAGCCTTGACTTTTTCTATAATTAATTTTAGTTTGCAGCCATGAATCACTTTATTTGAGGAGTAGTTTTTGTGGGTAAGATTTATTCAATTCTAATTAAAAACTGCATCCCGTTAGCATGTGTTTTATTTCTACCAACCTCAATCTTTGCTAATACGGCCGCTGATGATAAAGCATTATTGACCATTAAACTATATTTAGAGCCAAAAGATAAAGTTAAAAAGTTCAGTTATATGCTTAATCTTCCCAAAGATGAATATTATTCGTATTACGTGGGCAGTGATATACCCAACTGGCATGTTGAAAAGGATAGAGTCATTCGTGGGGAATTTCGTTCTGCTGAATTAGTGAATATCCGTATTCATTCTAAATTGAATAAAGCGACAGAATGTAAAAAAGCACCGATGAAAATTGCTGACCCTGAAAGTGCGCGAATTATTTGGAAGGGAAAGTTGGTTTATGGATGCGCAGATAATAAGATTACTACCTTAGCTGAAATTGATAATAAAAAATATTTTACCACCCATTTAGCAGTTGATAATAAAGATAAAACTGTGCAGGTAGAAATAACTGAGAATTGATGTGTGCGATATGTGCGATATGTGCGATATGTGCGATGTGTGCGAATGGTGGGGTGCTAACTGAAGGGAAGGCTACCTAATTCACTTCAGTCAGTACCCTACACCAGCACTACCCCGTAAAACTAGTATTATGCTGAAGTTTGCTTGTTTCAACGCATAGCGTTTTGTTGACTCTTTTAACTTTCAAAATACCATCATCAAATAATTTGAAACCACTACTACGACGTTCGATCTCAAGACCACCACCGGAAACCTTTAGAATTTCTTTCCCGCTATTAGACGCTTGAAGGGTAGTGTTTGCTGTTGCCTTTTCTCTATCCCTTTCATTAGATATAAGACGCTTTATATGTGGTTTATGGTGCTTTTTGGATTTATCCAAAGATGGTTCATCTTTTATGGTTTCCAAAGGTTTTCTTATCGCATTTATTTCACTTCGTTTTGGTAAAACCTCTTGAAGAGGGAGATTAATAGGAAATTGCTTCCTGATAAAATCATATGCTGTTAAGTATTTCTCACATAAAGAAGTAAACTTATTTAATAAATTATTTTCTACGTTTAACTTATTTGCAACGTCTGGTCCATTTAATCGTTCGCCATTATTTGTGAGTCCGACACATATTCTGGCCATTTGAGGGACAATATAAATGCGACGAACAAATTCTTTAATAATGTCTGTAGGATTATTTCTTAATTTTTCGATATCTTCATCCAGGTAGACTCCTTTTAATGAAGGTTCGATATATTTACTAAATAAAACTTGAACATCTAAACTTAACCAGGATTCAAGTATTCCATCTCTTTCCAATCTTTCCCACAAAAATTCATCGTTGAAAATATCAGGCATCTTGTTATAAAGATCTTCATAGGTGACAAAATCAAGACTTTCTTCTTCTTTCATTTGAATTCTTTTTGTGTCAAATTCATTTCTTATTTTTCGTTCTATTTCATCTTTTCCATCTTCGTCTTTATCTTTATGTTTTTGCAATTCTCTTTTTAATTTATTTTTTATTAGAGTATCTATTTCATCGTCTATTGCATTTTTTCTTTCTGCTTTTTTAATCGCAAGCTCTCTTCGCTTGCTTTCAAAATTCATGTCGGATACAAGATTTGCACCAATAACACCCGCTGAAAACCAATCAGATGTAAATGAACAAACTGTTCCAGCATGTCCTCTTTTAGCTATAATAGTCAAAATATTAGATTTATATTTTTCAATTTCTGTAATATCTTTGCTTAGCGAAGGAAACTTATTTCCTTTCGCCTTGCTTTCAAAGTTTTCTTTATTAATCAACTTAACGCCTTCACTTAAGCTGGTTTTATACCATAACCCATCAGGTTTAATTTCTACCTGTATTTCATTTTTTTCTGGAAGCGTAGATGACATTGGTTTAAGAATATAATGAGGACTGATTATCTCTGGATCTACATGGCCCCAGGTGCCAACATTATTATGAATGAAACGTTCTGGATTTTTAGTGGCAAAATCCAAATCAATGATTGTCAAAGATAATTTTTTGTTAAGTAAAAGATTATCGGATTTTAAATCGGTATGAACGTGCAATTTACCGTGGAATGCATCCACTCCCATAATAAGGTTTTGGAAAATCTTAATTTGATTTTCAGGTTTTATATAACGTTTACCTTTTACATACTCAGGTTTTTCCTTTTCTTCCTGAGTTTTCATGTTCGAGTCAAACGCATACATATAATCGGTAAATTCGATGGAATCATTTTCATATTGCATCATGAAACAAGGTTTTGAATCTTTGCCGGATTTTAATTCACAGTGATCCAGATATTGGTCATAAGTTGTTAACGCTTCAACTCTTTCAGCAATAGTTTCTTTTTTAATTGTCTTATGTGATATTTTTACTGCCACTGCTGCTTCTTTCCAATTTTTCAAATTCTTTTCTAATTTGTATCCGAGTATGACTTTTCCATCTGCTCCATTACCTAAAACTTTGTTGAAATCGAGAAGGTAGTTATTGATTTTCCCTTCATTTGCAATAGTAGCGAGAATATGATCATTAGTTGTATAGTCGAAATCTATTCCTGTAGCATTTTTCTTATCAAAGCTATCAAAGTTATTTAAGATGACAAGCTTTCTCGGATTTTCTTTAATAGTATTTGCAGTAGACGTATTTAAGGTCTTCATTATGTACGCAAGATGTTTTTTGGATATTGTATTTAAATACGCATAATTTATTTTATCTTTAGCATCTAATAACTGTTGATCGGAACTATATAATTGTTCGTTTTGTTCTGGCGCAACATTGCGCTGTGATTTAGTTAGACGAGAAGAGGTAGATCCTTCAACATTATTCTGTGATTTAGCCAGACGAGAAGAGGTAGATCCGTCAATAATGTTCTGTGATTTAGCCAGACGAGAGGAGGAAAACCCATCAACATTGTTTAGTGATTTAGCAAGACGAGAAGAGGAAGATCCATCAACGGTGTGTGGAGAAAGTGAATAATGTGAACGGACTGAGCTAGCAACTGAACCAGCATCTGATAATGATAATGAAGCTTCAGATGGGCTAGGCGTAGTAGCTACTTTGAGCGTAGGCACCTTATCTTTGTTACTGCGTAAAGACAGCTTTCCACGTGATGAATTCATTCGCTTAAACCTCGTTTAGGCTAATTAATGTACTAAAAGTTGATCATTATATAGTCATATATAAAATATTGTCAAATTCTAATTAATCGCTGCCTATTTGATCAGATGTGGTTTCTAGCTAATTGCTTGTTTTTATTGATAATATAGTTTGGGTAGCGCTTATGTAGTTGATATAAAAGATAATAATTAAAAAACATGCGAAATTATATAAGAGAGGAGGGCATAGGATTTTAGTTTATCTCGGTGAGGTTTAAAATAATGATATGATTATTATAAGAGTTTTAAATTTTTATGGATATCGACTTAAAGAGAGGATGTCATGATTGAATCAAAGCAAAAAGAACTGCCTTATAGTCTCGATGAAATAAGAAAGCTAGCTAAACAATCAATAGATCAGGGTGCGGTTACTCAAGATTATCCCTTAGATCTTAATCAGGCATATAAGCATTTTAAATGCTGCCTTAGCCACAGAAATCATGTGTGTTTTGCGTTACCGGCACCATCAAATAATTGCGAAAGGAATTGATAGGCCACAAGTCGCTGCGGAATTTAAAGAACACGCAGACGATGAGCAAAGACATATGATGATGATTGCAGAGCGAATCAATCAACTTGGTGGAAACCCGGATTTTAATCCTGGCACAGTGCTTCAACGAACTGCTACAGAATATGGATCAGGAAATGATTTATTAAAATTGATAGAAGAAGATTTAGTAGCAGAAAGAATTGCGATTATGGTCTATCGAGAATTGATTGAATGGTTTGGTTCTGGTGATCCAACTACAAGACGAATGCTTGAAAAAATCTTAAAAGACGAAGAAGATCATGCGGATGATTTATCTGATCTTTTGAAAATGAAGAAATAAAATAACCAGTGTCAGGGTAGAATGGCTAACTTAGGTAACAGGTGTGTTGAAGAGTAACAGGTGTGTTGAATTGTAAAAATCTTCTATAGAAGTATCTTTTTTTATAAATAAATCTTTAACAAGCTCAGAAGGGTGCTCGGGTCTAGTTTGCATTTTTATCCTCAAATATTTTTAAATCAAACGAATAACACTCTCACACTTCAGGTTGTTGCAACTCTTTTCGTTGCATGGAATTTCTCACAACATAAAATTAGACGTTATTCTCTTCCTATTGGTAGCACGCAGATTATAATCAAATCGATGACAATAAAAATAAATAAAAACACAATGGTTCCTCTTTCTTGAAGCATCAAACCACTTCTTTTTGTAAACTTTACCAATTCAGTTCTTAAGCTTGTCTTAATATAAGTATGGGTTTTTTGGCATAATAGTGCAATTATTTTACAGATAAAAGTCGAGGAGCTTCTTCATAATGATTACAAACAGATCAATCAGCCAAGCTAGTAATGCCAACCTTGGTGAAACACCAGACCAGCCCTTATTTCCTGCTCTATTGAAAGAAATAAACGATGTACATGTATGTCCACATCTTTCGCTAAAAGAATACGGCTTGTTTGCACAAACATCTGTCTATGCTGAAGAAGCAACTGCCTTCTTACTACTATTATCTAGCTCGGTGGATGCGGAACCCGAGTCTTATAAACAAGAAGACCCGACGAAATTAGCAGCGATTGCCATTTTGAAAAGACATCCAGAATTATTGTTTAGAAAAGGGATAGTAACAGATCACTTTGGTCGAAAAGCATGGGCTTCTCCCTATCAGCTTTTTTGGGGTACTGGTGATGTATGGGCATTAAAGCAAGTACACGAAGAAATTCTACCGAACATTGAAGACGGGGATGCGCAAGCTGAAGTCCAATTTAAATCACAGTTTCCTGATTGTCAGTGGCCGCTCGACCCGAATATGGGTGAAGAAGCGCTATATGACGATAGAAATAGAGCACAGATAGCGCAGGTAATTGCCCAGTTAAAGACGATTGTTGGGAAGATAACAGCCGATCCATGCACGAATGGCTTGGCTACGCTAGACGAAACAACAAAAGCAGTTGAAGAGCTCTGCCAAATCTTTGCACCTAATGAAAAAGAAGTCATCCGAACAGGATTGCATTTTCCACAAGGCATTATGAGAGAGATATACAAGGTATACAATGCTCAAAACTGGGATAGGGCTCAATATGCTTTCTTCTAACGTGAAGTGATAGGAGCAGCGCTTGCAGCTTCAACGGCGGTGGATGGTCAGTGCTATAAGAGCAATGGGTTAAGCGGGCTAGACATGAATAAAGGCCCGGATCGTCGTGATGGTTTATTTTGCGCTCATCCTAAGGGCATTCCGGCGGAGTTGGCTCCTCTCAAGGGGAAACTTGGCAAGACGGTGTTCGTGGATCCCTATGACGGAGAGTCTTGTTTTCTTACTTCCTCTCCTGGTGTGTTCGCTTGGTACAATAAAAACTGCGGGCGTGGGGGGGGCGGTGGTTTGCGGCGCCGCGCTGTGCCGTCGTCTGCCGGCGTTCGGCGCTGGGGGGAGGTTGGTTGGAAAACTTATGCAAAACAAAAGCAGCGACTTATGGGAGCTATTATGCGGCCACACGAAGAGAAGTCAACACATTGTCTCGAAGGGCATGATCACCCAATGAGATGTGTGATTTTCTAATCTGGCGTAATAATAATCCTGCGGCATAAGCCGCTGGAGTGATATCAAAGCAAGCTCGACAAAACCATTGTATGAGCTGAATCTGGGTCAGGCCTGCACAACTGTACATTCCGCTCTCGATAATTAAGAACTTATCGAGACTCTCAATCTAAAGCACTCATCGATTAAACTTATTTGTTTAAACAATATTCGATAACAAAAATACAGTTGCGCAGGCCTGACCCCGTTCTACATTAAAGAATAATAGGTGTATTGAAGAATAACAGGTGTGTCACCCCGAAAAATACGCCGCCATTGTCAGCGTGAAGAACACTACACTTGCCGGCGTATTTGTTCGGGGCCCGGGCTATTGCGCAAGTGAGAAGAAAACCATTTTTCTCACTTGCGCAGAAACCCAGACCCCGAACAAAATCAATCGTTTGCATTTAAATAGTACGGAAAAATTCATTTTGTAAAATTACACCTCCATGTATAATGCCAAAAAATTATACAAAATATTGCAAAATGAGGTGTAATCGTGGAATCAAGAGTTGATCGTCTAGATAAACAGTCAGAAGCAATATCCGAAGATCAGATAAGTAAACTGCCTAAAGAATTACTGGAGATTGAAGTAGGTATGCACCTAGTCCGTAATTCTAATATATCTCCTTTCATTTCTCGAATAAGCAAAAGGTTTCATTCTTTTTTTCCTCATGAACAGAAGATGGCATTATATTTGTTACGTCAACTCTTAGGTCATGGTGATTGCGGTGAATTAATAGCTGGAGAAAATATATGGAGAGGATTTCCTGATCTATTGACCTGCCGTGGCACAATTTATTTTCCCAATCGTAGTTATATTGATGCTGATGGTAAAGAGTTAAGTGAGCCTATTGATATTCCGCTTGAGCAAAATCCTGGTCGTCCTGGATATGACGGATTAACTTACGGACAAATTCTTCTCGCGAATGAAGAATTTGAAGAATTTGACATGCTGCCCATTAGCCTGGAAGAAAAACAAAAACAATTTTTTGAAGTATTCCCGGATGGAAAAATTGTCAAACATGATTGGAATTTAGAAAAAGCAAAAGGATTATTACAAAAAGTATTTGAGGAAATAATTAAGGATGAAGATATTTCTTATAGTGAAGATCATAACAGTAATTTGAAACTGGAAAAAATGGGTAAATCCACACGAGAAGCATTGGATGCCTTGTATGATTATGCGAAACCTAATCCAAAACATACAATTGGATTGGTATGCGATGCTAATTTTTATGTGGAAGCATTAAATTATTATGATGATTACATTACATACAAGCAATTTCAGAATTGGCAGCAACGCGTATTTTGGTGTCGTCAGGTGGAAGAGTGGCTCGCGGGAGGGTTAGGCACAGTTTACTTACGTCCTCACTCGCAAGGTATCGGAAATCAAGTAACTCGTGTTGGTTGTATCTTGGCGGATGGTTCGTCTTACTTGGCATTTCGGCGGCCGGTTAATTCTGTTCCGGGGGTTGATTTTTTTGTTGGATATTGTGGGCTCGGCCCAGGAAGGCGCCACGCAGACCGTGCGGGGGCCGCTCGCTATTTTCAACACTTATGTCGAGCAAGCACGAGAGCAGGGACAGACTTTACGCAGCGATTTGCAGCGAGTCCAGAAGCATCGTTGTATCTAAGTCTTTAAAGTAGCGTTTTAATACGCCCGCTGCATGAGCAGCGGGACAAATATCACGACACACTTTAACAAACCAGACAACGAGTTCTTGATAAGTCCATGAGTCAGTCGTATTTACCCACCAAAGTAAGAAAGCCATGTGAAGATTACATAATAAGACAATTTGACTTTTCATCGTCACAATTTTCTGTAAATGATTCTTTAACGTCAGAAGTGAATGCATAAGATAAAATTTGTTTACTTATGTCCTCATTTAATTTGGAATTAAAAAAGCGACTGCATATATATTTACTTTCTCTATAATCCGCCAGGCGTTTTCGATAGGAAGCTATTTCTGGTATATCAAATTGTTTGATCTTAAAAAAATTTGATTTTTTGGTAGATGCAAATATAAGAATTTGACCCTTAGGTAAGACATGATGGAGATAGAATGATCGGATTCCTGTTGATTCAAGTTTGATTTTTTTAAGAATAAGATTGTCTGTATTAAAAAGGTAAAATGCTGTTCCGTTCGGCTCCATATGCGAATTGCTTAATGGGTGATAAACTAATAAATATTTCGAATCAGGCAATGGTTCGAATCTTATGTGGTAAGGTGAAAAATTTTTGGGTGTTTGAATATCTTTCCATTTCCATTCTTTAACGCAACAAAGTTTTTCTATGTCCCAGATTTGTACCTCTTTGTGAGAACAAAAAATGTTATATGTTAATAGTTGACCTTTAGGTAATGTGACGGTGCAAACTGCTGGGAGAATTCCGATCCAGATAGGATTGTTTATAGTTAAATCTATTAATCCCAATTCTTTGACATCATAAGTTTCAGGGTCGACATAAAATATTAACACTCCGCATGTTTTCGTATCATTATTCTGTGTGGGCCATGCAAATTGATTTTCTCCTAAAGCCCTAATTCCGTATAAGTCTTTGTCAAATAGGTGTGGATGGAGCGATAGTTTGGTATTTCCATTAACTTCTATCAACTTGTTTCCGTTCAGCTGATGTATTGTTAAATCACAAAAATCATCTTTTCTAGTGAAGAAGAAGTTTGAGTTATCTATGATTCCAAAAAAATCACATTTTTTTTCAGGGAATGGTGCAGAAACCATTTCTAAGGTATCAGAACAAAATCTTACTAGAAATTTTTTTCCGATGTCATGTAATTCAAATAAGATAAAACTATCAGGCGTGGCACCTAAAAATATATATTTACCATATAAGCTTGTCTCGGTAATGGGTTTTTTGAGATCATTTCCTGAGAAAATTTTTAATGTTGTTATCTCGTGTTTACTATCGGGAACAATTAACATTACTCGATTATTTGATAAGTTAACGTATTGACTATTACAAATATAGCCATCCTGTGAGAAGCTTTTCTTGTTAATTGGTTTGATGGCGCTATGTTTTGAAAACATGATTTTCCTTAATCAATAATGATTTTTTTTGTTATACGAGGGGTTGTGTAGGGTGTCAAGTATCATCATAAAACAACTTTTTATTAGACTTAAATCTGGGTCAGGCCTGAATGGCACTAACTTAAGTAATAAGCGTGTTGAAGAATAACAGGTGTGTCACGCCGAAAAATACGCTGCCGCTGTCAGCGTGAAGAACACCACACTTGCCGGCGTATTTGTTCGGGGCAAGCTTGATTCCTTACAAGATTACAGACAAAATCTCACCCGAATGATCAAGAAAGTATTCGCATCGTTTTGTTATCATCTGCCGGTACTTTTCAAGATAGTGCTTTTCTTCATCATTGATGGCAACCTCAAAAATCTTCTCCTTGGTCAAAGCTGATAACATCGTAGATGCCATATTTTTTAATTGACGAACAAGATATGGGCGAGATAACTGGCATGAATCTGCAAAGCCAGCTAATTGGTAGGCTTGGATTGTATCACTATCAAAATCATCGCCAATTGCCATCGCAAGTTCGTTGTCAAATTGTGGGTACATTTTTATATTGATTAGATCATAGAATGGTGTAAGAGACATGCCATGCTTTCCGAGAAAAAAACTGATGTTTTTGCCATGGGCGTCATAATTATAAATTAATAAATTAAATAGCACCCAATCGAGAATTTTATTTTTTGTTTCGGCTGGATTCATGCATTGATTTGCGAAATTGAATAATTTGATTAGACTGGCACCTTCGCGAATATGCGCCACATCACGGCCGCTGCCGAAATTTCTTTCGTATTTATATTCAGGGGGTAGATTTAATGCCTGGCAACCATCAATGACATGTCTACGCATTACTTCACTAGATGAAATTAATTTTCTGTCAAAGCGCTCAATCAATAATGCTGGATATATGCCATATCTCATCAATTCTACTTTTGGAACCTGTATTCCACATTCTCTTGCAAGTTGCATAGTCACATATTCGTTAATAACTAAATGCGATAATTTTTGCTTTTCAAATTTCAATATATGCGTGGAAGTTAATTTTCCTTCGCCAAATCCCATTTGACCTTCTGAATTAATTACAACATTTATTTTATCTTGTACGCCTGCCATTGAAAGGCGTGGTTTTCCATCCCAGATAATTAAACTATATTCATCTCGTGTATCCAGTCGTTTTTCAAGTTCAGTTGCAGTGATGCTTCTAAAAGAAGTTGTGCTTGGTAATGGTTGATCTGAAGATAAGAATAAAAATGAACCTGAAGTATCCGTTCCTAATGCGCGAATAATTCCAAATGTATTCCCTTTGCTTAAGCGTAAGCTAGTCATCAATACATCCAGTACCTCACCCTCAGGAAGTTTCTGTGGCTTACCTAGTATTATTCTTACATTGGTTGAATTTTCACCACTTAACTGTAAGACTCTACTTATAAACATCTCACCAATGCTAGCTAATTTCATACAGCCCCCATACATTTTTTAGAGGGCGCATTATAACCTCAAGATTTAGATATAAGATACATTTGGCAAGACGCTTACTACATCTCATACATAAATAATTGATTTTAAATATGTTCTGCTAAATGGATATTGTTTAGTTTATTCTTGTCATAAACAAATCTGGGTCAGACCTCAATCAGACTTTTCTTGTCCCGATAAATGTCCATTACTACTCTGATTTTTAAGCAATAATT
>Ga0206929_1075_pt1 | contig 23813 bp, 23 predicted proteins | sample Alteio_BWOrgHeat_19_FD_152929 | JGI IMG/M metagenome (GOLD analysis project Ga0206929, IMG submission 152929) | Enriched cells from forest soil in Barre Woods Harvard Forest LTER site, Petersham, Massachusetts, United States -... | ecosystem: Environmental > Terrestrial > Soil > Temperate forest >...
ATACTGATGACACTTTTCCTGTTATTTGATGCGTCTGACAGTTTGCTACAGCAACGAAATAACGGCCATTATGCATTTCCAAGAACCGGAGATTTCCTGATTTCCCATTGGCTTCATCCCTTGCTGAACGGACTATCAAATATTCAGCTGCACCATGTTGAAAGAGGATGCTGGTGGCTTCACATCATTGGAATTTTCACCTTTTTGAACTATCTGCCATATTCCAAACACCTGCATATCCTGCTGGCTTTTCCGAATGCCTATTATGCGCGGTTATGGCCCGAAGGCAGAATGAACAATATGAAATCTGTTCAGCAGGAAGTACTCTATGCCATGCAACCGGAACTGGCACCGGCTGAGTCAGGACAAGCGCCGCCAAAATTCGGAGCAAAGGACGTCATGGATCTGAGCTGGCGGAATCTGCTGGATGCTTATGCCTGCACGGAATGTGGCCGCTGCACGGCGTCCTGTCCGGCAAATATCACCGGCAAAAAACTTTCGCCACGAAAGATCATGATGGATACGAGGGACCGGCTCGAAGAGGTTGGCCGAAATATGCGTGCACACGGATCTTTTCAGGATGACGGTAAACATTTACTGAAGGATTATATTTCTGTAGAAGAGCTGAGAGCATGCACCAGCTGCAATGCCTGTGTGGAAGAATGTCCCGTGAGTATCAGCCCCCTGGAAATTATTCTGGAACTCCGCCGCTCGCTAATCATGGAAGATTCAGACGCTCCCGCGGAATGGAATGCGATGTTCAGTAACGTGGAAAATAATTTCGCTCCCTGGAAATTTAGTCCGGATGAACGAGATGCTTGGAAAAATGATCAGGGCTGAACCAGCGCGTCAGGCAATTTGTTAAAATATGAACTTCGGCCCTTTGAAGTTTCATTCAAGTCCTTTTCCAAAAAACAAATTTTTTTATTTAACGGCCAGCACCTTTATTGCGACTTCAAGCTCGTTGGAAAGCGTACTGGAACCACCGATATCAAAATCACGCCGGTTCATTTTAAAACCGCCTGAAAGCATCCAGCCGTTCCCGTTTTTTAATGCCGTAAAGGGCAACTGGATTGCCTTGCTTTTCTTTTTGATCGTCAGTGTGCCGGTCGCCACATATTCTCCTGTTTTACTGCCGGCTCGGACATTGTCAGATACGAAACGGATCAGCGGATAGTTTTTCACATCAAAATACTCTTCTTCCCTTAGATGATTATCCCTGGCATTATTGTCGGTATTGATTGTTTCCGCTTTCACGGTCATGTGGAAAAAAGACTTTGATAAACTATCCGGATAAAACCCAATGTCGCCATCGGGTGCAGACAGGCTGCCCGTCACTTTAAATCCAAAATTATGTATTGAAAATTGTATGGTGGATGCTGTGCTGACCGGATGGAACTGTCCGTATGCAGGACGGATTATGTAAAAAAAAAGTACCAGCAGGCCTGCTGTCGCGTAAATATATTTTCTTCCGGAAGATATTGTCATATTCTTAAATCCTGTTCAGTTGGTGTTCATAAAACGGTTTTGCATCTACCTGTCGCCGGCTAATTTGCGGAGATGCGTTTTTGTAAGTTTTTGACATTCAAAAAACAGATCTCCTGCCGGTTATAAGAAAGGATGCCTTCAGTTTCCAGTTCGTTGATCATGGTAGTAACTGTTTGCCTGCTGGATCCTATCAGGTTAGCAATATCTTCATGTTTCAGATAGTTGGGAATGCAGAACCCTTCCGGCATATTCTCACCCAGTTTGTTTTCTACCAGCTGCCAGAAAAAATGTGCAAGCCTTGTTTTCACATCCTTGTTCAGGAGATTCAACAGGCGGTTTTCGATGGTCCTCAGTTTGGCACCTACCTGTTTGGAATAGCGCAGGGCGAGGTCGGGTCGCTTTTTGAGCAGTTTTTCAAAGTCTTCGATATGGAAGGCGCAAATGCTGACGTCCTGCTTATAGGCCTGAGCAAATTCACCGTGCAGGTTGCTCCGTTCCAACGTGAACTGGCCGAAGAGTTCGCCCTTCTGAATAATTTCACTCACTTTTTCATTTCCGTCTGCATCAATATGGCCGATGCGGATATAGCCTTCTTTTAAAAAATATATTTTATTGTGGTTATAGGCTTCGAAATAAATGTATTCCCCCTTGGGCACTTCCATGTAATGATGTTCGATCTTCAGATCATCATAATCGGCATCCGAAAGCTGACACCACAGATCGTAGTTCCGGATTAGAAGCATTTTGTCATCAGCGGGCATAAGCAGATTTATAATTTAAAATTACCAATTCGGTACTTAACCGGCGCGCCAAATTTGCACTAGATTTACAAATACAAAGATTTTTACATGGATGCACCGATCATGGCCGAGCTCTTCAGCCGCGGAGAATCACCGGAAATTTTGTTCTGGGTCGGTTGTTCCGGCAGTTACGATCAGCGGGCACAAAAAATCACACGGGCCTTCGCGAGTATACTTACTCATATCGGCATCCGGTGGGCTATTCTGGGAAAAGAAGAATCATGCACCGGCGATCCGGCCAGACGGGCGGGTAACGAATTTATATTCCAGATGATGGCCTATCAGAATATCCGGGTGATGAACAATTATAAGATCAGTAAAATTGTGACCGCCTGTCCGCACTGTTTCAATATTATTAAAAATGAATATCCTGAACTGGGTGGTCACTACGAAGTCACGCATCATTCGGTCTTTCTTCAGCAGCTGCTGGATGAAGGGAAAATCCGTCTGAAGGAAGGCGGTTCTTTCAAAGGAAGAAAAATTGCCTACCACGACAGCTGCTATCTGGGCAGGGGAAATGGTATTTATGAGGCGCCAAGAAAAGTACTGGAAGCCCTGGACGCTGAGCTGGTTGAAATGAAACGCTGCAAAAGCAAGGGACTCTGTTGCGGTGCCGGTGGCGCACAGATGTTTAAGGAAGAGGAAAAAGGAACTACCAGGATCAACTTTGAAAGAACCCGCGAAGCCCTGGATACGGGCGCTGGCCTGATTGCTTCCGCATGCCCTTTTTGTAACACGATGCTGACCGACGGCGTAAAACACGCTGAAAAAGAAGGCCAGGTAAGTGTGATGGATATTGCGGAACTGATTGCCTTGGAACTGGATTCAACACCTAAAGCCTGAAGCCTTTTTGTTGGCGGTTGATGGATGACCGTTGACCGTTGACCGATGATCGTGGATCGTGGATCGTGGATCGAAGATCGTAGTTCGTAGATCGTTCTTGATTTTCTAAATTTCCAAATTAGAATTGTAAAGTAATTCACCCGCCCTCTTCCCGGTATTAAATAACAAATCGAGGATGGACAAATTGGGAAAAAATCCCGTCCGCTCTTCAAATACCTGCCGGTATTTTACAGGATTCCAGTGACCATAATTTTTTGGCCGTACGTTATTTCTCCTGTCATCTACGCCCACCGCTCCATAAGAAACAGCCTCCTCTGTAAATCTGAATTCTGTCGGCCATTCCAGTTTTTCTTTCACCCAGTTCAAACAAAGTAAATTCCATTCCACCAGCCTTCTGTAAGGCGTTTTATAAATATCATCCAGGTCATCCACATAATATTCAAAAAAAAGGGGAACGGTTGTAAGCCGACCGAATGGATTTGAAATGGCGGGACTGCCATTTTTCTGTATCCGAAATCAACACTTCATTCATCGGCAGCTGCTGGTTTCTGCCATCCAGCAGGGGCACCGACAAATGGATGATACCCTGCGCTCCGGCAATCAGACAACGGTTACGAAAACTCATTTTCCTGTAGATTTCATATATATCTAAATCAACATATGTTTCCCTATACAAAGTGGAAAAGAAACTGAGCGGTGGAAAATATTGTAATTCAGATACAATCATATGGTATTACCCGGAGATACCGAAATTAAGGATTTTTTTTGTGGAAGGATGTGTTTGAATGTTGGTTAATACTCTATATTAATTACATTAAAATCATGTTTATACATAATTATCAATCTATTATGACTTTAAATCATACTAATTAAATTATCCTAATAGTTATAGTAATACGAAAAAATGAAATTACTGTTTTTCTAATAAAATTAGCAAGGGAAATCACCAGAAAAAAAGTCGTTTTTTGGAGCGGGAGACTGGTAGTGTCAAATCCGGTCCGGGAAAGTTGAAATCAGCTCCCGGCATTCTTTCCCCCTTCTCAGCGGATTCAGATCACCCGGGAGTTCATAGGAATTGAAATTTTGGAGAAGCCCCGGAGAATTTCTTAAAAGTGTAAAAAAAATCCGGCAGGTCTGCCGGTATTCAAAAAAGATTTTTAAGAATCTAAGAACTCATCCGTTTTTCTTTATGAGAAAACAAAACCGGTTGAGTTTACCCGTGAAATCAAAGGGCGTCGTTGCCCGGCTGATATCTTTTACGGTAGAATTGAGCAGGGCCTCCGTATCCATCTGAAACCGGCTGAAATTGGTGCTGAAATAAAGTGATCCTCCGGGTTTCATGGCGGTGAGGACCTGGTTGATCAAAACCGGATGGTCCCTTTGGATATCCAGGAAATCTTCCATCCTTTTGCTGTTGCTGAACGTTGGCGGATCCATGATCACCAGGTCAAAATATCCGGCAGGAAGCGTTTGGAGATATTGCTTCACATCTTCATGGAGATAGGAATGCCGGTTCGGGTCATACAAACCGTTTAATTCCATGTTTTCGGTTGCCCATTTCAGATAGGTCCTGGATAAATCCACCGAAATAACTTCATCTGCGCCGCCTGCCGCTGCATAAACAGAAAAAGATCCTGTATAGCAGAACAGGTTGAGGACTTTTTTCCCTTCAGAAACCTCCCGCACCATGGCCCGGGTAATGCGGTGATCCAGAAATAAGCCGGTATCCAGATAGTCCGTCAGGTTAATCCTGAATTTCAGTCCCTGTTCTCTGACCACGATGAATTGCTGTTCATCATCCAGCTTCTGATACTGGTCCTGGCGGTTTGATTTGCGCTGTCTTGTTCGAAGGACGATCCGGGTAGCCGCAACTCCTGTAATCTCGGCTATTATCTCTTTGCAACCCTCCAACCACTGCTCATGTTCCGCTAACTCCATATGGTGGTTACGCCGGTATTCCGCGACATAAAGCCAGTCTTCATATTTCTCTATGCAAAGCGGGAATTCAGGAAGATCATGATCGTAGATCCGGTAACAGGAAAGACCCTGTTTTTTGGCAGATTTGGACATATGCCGAAACACTTTTACAAGCCTGTTACGGAACATTACCGCCTTTTCCGGGGAAATCATAAGGCGAAAGGTAAGAAGATTGTAAATCGCCTAGAAGTCGCGCAGGATCCATTGGTGGAGTGCTGCTCCATTCCAGGTGCCGGGCACGATAATGCGGCGGATACAGTACAGGGGATCGGTCGCATCCGGCTTTTCATTAAGCTGGAAAGCGGCTACGAATCCTCTTTTCTTCAACTCCGGAAAGGCAGCAGTATTCCAGAGTCCGAAAGGATAAGCAAAATAGCGAATGGATTTACCTGTGATCTGCTCTAGTTGTTTCGTAGGTTTGTCGAGCTGTGTGATCCAGTCCTTTCCTTCGTATTTTTTAACGTTGTGATGGTCCCAGGTATGTGAACCAATGATATTGCCATTGTCAGAAAGTGTACGCACCTGGTCGCTGCTCATATAGTGGGGTTTGCCAAGGGAAACAGTCATGATAAAAAATACCCCCTTAAATCCATATTTTTTCATCTCAGGATAGCCGACTGTATATTGATCCAGATCGGTATCGTCAAAGCTCAGCATAATGGGTTTTTCCGGAAGACGGGCGCCTGAAATCAGGTAGGCATAAAGCTGATCCGGTGTGATGGTATGATAGCCGCTGTCAGCGAGCATGCGCATCTGCGCAGCGAATGCCGCAGGCGGAACAATATATGTTCTTGAAACCTTTGAATCGGTCGGTTTCCAGTCACGAATCTGGTGATAGCAGAGAATAGGGACTTGTTTTTTGCGCAGGATATCGGCAGCGCGGGGAATGCTCATCTCCGGAGCCGGTGGTCTGGCTGGTACGGACAAATCAATTGTTTTTGCCGGGGCCGAAATTTCTCCGGTAATGGAAGCTGTGGCAGACTGGGTAAGCCCGGACGAAATGCTCCCATCAGGCAATGACTGGCATGATAGAACGAAAAATAGAAAACAGCAACTTAGCAGTTTCATTGGATCGGATTTCAGCCATCATAACGCTTCCACCCCATTCATTTATTGCGTTGGGACATGTTCATTTCATGTAAATTGCAGCAGTCTATTTTTAAAACTTTTTCCATGCGCTGGAATCTTCTTTTACTGTTTTTCGTTTTTTCCATTTCGTGTTTTTCCCAGGATCCTTACCTGTTTATCGGAACCTATACAAGTGGTAAGAGTAAGGGCATATACGTATATCGTTTTAATGAATCCACCGGAACGGGTACTGAAGTGAGTACCATCGGGGCAAAAAATCCATCCTACCTGAGTCTGTCGCCCGATGGCAAACATTTATATGCGACCGATGAGGATGAGTCAGGAGGTGCAGTCGGGGCTTATGCCTTTGAGCCGGCAACAGGCAGGCTGGCATTACTGAACAGTCAGTCAAGCAGGGGCAGTTGTCCCTGTTATGTTTCAGAAGATAAATCGGGTAAATGGGTGTTTGTCGCCAACTACTGTTCCGGCACCCTCGCGGCCCTGGCAGTCAACACCGACGGATCACTCGCACCCGCGATACAGGTCATCACGCAATTTGGAAAGGGACCCGATACTGCAAGGCAGGAATCGGCTCATGTACATTCTACCATATTTTCACCGGACCAAAAATTTCTGCTGGCGGCTGATCTTGGTACAGATGAAGAACATGTCTATGCGTTCAGTCCCGGTCAGAATATACCGCTCACGGAGCCCCGCGATTCGGTTGCAAAGCTTCAACCAGGCACCGGCCCGCGCCATATCGCTTTTCACCCGGACAGACCGGATGTATACATCCTGGGAGAATTGAGCGGAACGGTTGATGCGTTTCATTTTGATTCCAACACGGGAAAGCTGAATCATTTCCAAAGAATCCCTTCCACGCCCGAACATTTTAAAGGTGATCCGGGGAGTGCGGATATTCATATTCGTGCCGACGGAAAATTTCTGTATGCCAGCAACCGGGGAACTTCCAATACGCTGGCTGTATTTGCCATTGAGAAGGACGGTAAACTTTCCATGCGGCAAACGATTTCTGTAAACGGAAAACATCCGCGGAATTTTGTGATCGATCCCAGTGGTCGTTTTTTATTGGTCGCCAACAGGGATTCGGATAATATCGTCATCTTTTCCATTGACCCGGTTTCAGGATTGCTGAAAGCAACAGGAAAAGAAATCAGCATCCCGAATCCGGTATGTCTGAAGTTCCTGGCAGGTGGTTAACGGTTGACGGTTAATTGATGATCGCGTTAGGCGTTAGGCGTTAGGCGTTGGGCGTTGGGCTTTGGGCTTTGGGCTTTTTTACGCGCAATTCAAATAAAAACTTATGTGGTGGGTCTATGCATTGTTGTCAGCCCTGTTTGCTTCACTTACTGCTATTTTTGCAAAAATTGGCGTGACGCAGGTGAATTCCAATCTCGCTACGGCCATCCGGACCATCGTCATTTTATTGGTTGCCTGGGGAATTGTTTTTTTCAGGGGTGAACATAGATCAATTCAAAACATTTCGAAACACAGTCTGTTTTTTCTGATTATCTCAGGACTCGCAACGGGTCTTTCCTGGATTTTTTATTTTAAAGCCCTTCAACTCGGAAAAGTTTCGCAGGTCGCGCCGGTCGATAAATTAAGTGTCGCCCTGACCATCCTTTTGGCTGTGGTTTTTCTCGGTGAAGCGTTGAACTGGAAGACGGCACTGGGCGCTTTGCTGATTATTGGTGGAACCGTTTTGCTGATATATTAAGATGGTTTTGTTTGGTGTATGATTTATGGGTTATGGATTATGGGTTATTGTAGTTCGCGGTTCGCACTACGATAAACGATAAACGATTTACGATACACGAGTGCGTTAAGCGTCAGGCGTTAAGCGTTAGGCGTTAAGCGTTAAGCGTTAAGCGTTTGGCTTTAGACTTTAGGCTTTAATCTTTGAAAGTATTCCAAAATTTCACCCCAGTTATTCAGACGATGATGCTGATGAACGTTCGCATTATGCGATGCAGTAAACAAAAGCGGGGTCCCCGAAAAATGATCCAGATTTTTTAAGTGGTCATCGATCAGGTAATCTGTTTTTATAATGCTTTTGTCTCCACAGAAAACAATATTCTTCCAGGATATAAATGGAAAGTGCTCTTCCAGCCATTGCTTTTTCTCGTACAGGGAAAGCGGAAATTCCATCGCTGCAGAAGCAATATAAACATCAAAATCTTCCATCAGGGTTTTCACGGCATCCCGGCCACCGGCAATCAGGGGAAGGCTTCTGAAAAATCCGGGCGTATGTACGTACCGCCTCACAGCCGTCTTATCCGGGAATGCAAAACTTTCAGGAACTCCAAGCAAATCCTTCCGGTTTATTTTTTCACCTGTCTCCGCTTCATAATACTGAATGAAATGGGATTCCGTATCAGCCAGAACGCCATCCATGTCAACAGCAATGGTAATCCGCCGTGGTTTATTTTCACCCATTTTTAAGATATCTTTCCCGCAAAATATTGAGATGGTGCTTGTGATGTCCGTAAATCAGGTTGACGATCAGGCGGACTGAAACCACATTACCACTGGCAGATCCCTTCCTGTTCAGTGCCTCATCTGAAAGGGTTTCGATGAATGCAATGCTGGATTCCCTCACCAGAGAAAATTCGCGCAAAATATCTTCTTTCTCCCTTTCATTGGCGTGTGCATGTTCTGCAAACAAACTTTCTTCAAAACCGGGAAGCGCGGTATCATCTCCGCGTGAAAATCGCAGTGCGCGATAAATAAACACCCGTTCAGCATCCGCCATGTGAACCAGCATATCCTTTATGGTCCATTTACCCGGTGCATAGCGATAGTTCATTTTTTCTTCGGAAAGCGGACTGATCAATTCTTCAGTCTCAGAAAAAATATCTTCCAGGTGAATCAGGAGGTTTCCATCATCCGGAACGTGATCGATATATCGTTGATGAAAAGGAACGATCGTTTCCGTAGGTTTATAAATTTTTTTCAAGTAAAATTATTTCAGACCACAAATTTAAGAAACTCCTCCCCGATCGGCACACGCAATTTTTGCAAGCCCGGAATAAAATTCATACCCATTCACTAACAGTCGTCAACTAATTTAATAAATAGTAGTCCACTAATTTTGTAGACTAATATATTTCCTTTATCATTGCAAACGACTCAGGTCATGTGGCCGAGTGGCGAGGCACAGGTCTGCAAAACCTTACACGTCGGTTCGATTCCGTCCATGACCTCCCCGAGAAGTTAAATTTGATGGCAGTCGTTACGGGGTGTATTTTCATACGCCCCTTTTTTATTTTGAATACTGGGTGCCGGTTGGCTCCTTTGTACCTGTTTAAATGAATTCTTCTTTCAATAATTCATAAAGCCGCTGAAATTTTTGAAAGCCTTTTGCATATATGCGATGAACAGAATCATCAGGATAAAACATTTTACTGACTGCCGGCTCCGATGAAGTGGAAATTCCTAAAGCCTGCATCCCGCATTTTGCCGCTCCCCACGCCGAATTTTCAATGGTTTCACTGACCAAAACGGGAAGATTGAAAACATCTGCCAGAATTTGCAGCCAGATTTTGTTTCTTGCAAAGCCTCCGGTTGCATATATTTTTTTGATCGCCGTTTTTTCAAATAGTGGCTGGCTGATGGCAAATAAACAATAGATCACCGCCTCCAGAGAAGCTCTGATCATCTCGGCCTGTCCGTGATTGATATTTAGTCCGAATACCACACCCCTTGCATCCGCATTCCATATGGGAGACCGCTCTCCGAGTAAATAAGGAAGAAAAATCAGTCCATCAGAACCCGGCTTCACCCGTGATGCCTGATTTAAGAAATCTGTAACCGGCTTTTCCGAATGAAAAAAATCTTCCTGCAGCCATTGCAACACAATGCCGCCATTGTTGCTTGCGCCACCTAGGAGCCATTGACCATTCCTGATATAGTAGCAAAAAGTCCGCATGTCCGGATCTGTCTGCGGTTTATCTACAATCAGCCTTGCGGCACTGCTTGTGCCGACGGTTACCACAAGAGCACCCGGTTCATCCGAAGCGCCCAGATTTGCCATGGCACCATCGCTGCCGCCGATAACAAAAGGAACGCTTGTCAATGATGGAAATAAAACTGGGGAAGAAAAAAATTTCTCTATCTGCACGATCTCTGACAAACGGTCGGCTGAAACCCCGATTTGTTCAAGTATCCATGGGTCCCATTGAAGGGTTTGAATATTCATCAGTCCGGTAGCGGCTGCGATGGATATGTCCACCACATAAATTCCGAATAACCGAAAAAAAATCCACTCTTTTATTCCAATGAATTTAAAAGCTTTATTAAAAATTTCAGGCTGATTTTCTTTAAGCCATTTCAGTTTGCAAAAAGGCGACATGGCATGAACGGGCAGGCCTGTGCGTTTATAAAGCTCCCGGGCCTGATTTCCTGAAATAATTCTACCCGCAATTTCAGCTGCCCGGTTATCTGCCCAGATGATGGAAGGGGAAATGGGTTTACCGGACTTATCAATCGCGATCAGACTATGCATGGCTGAACTGAAACAACATAGTACCGGTATATACGGTGAGAGGTCCTGCAGAATATTTTCTACAGTTTTCACAACTGCCATCAGGATTTCTTCAGGATCCTGTTCACTCCATTCTGGAAAGGGATGTCTAATAGGGTAAGAAATCGAATGCTCACACAAGATCTTGCCATCTCTTGAAAAGGCAATTGATTTTAAAGAGGTGGTTCCAATATCCAGACCCAGAAAATATTCCATAATGCGCTTGAAACCCAAATATAATTACTCTGGCTCCTCAATTCAGTATAAAAGAATAGAATCGGAAATCAGTTCCCGTAACAGGAGGGACTGTAGGAACCGGATCGGTTGTAGGAGGTGTGGATGGCGGCTCCACAGGAGGCCATTCAGGAGTTGGTGCCGGCGGAGGATTTTCAGTTGGGCCCAAATGAAAAACGAAATAAGAAGCTGTATTGGCAGTCATCGTATTATCTTTAGGTAGATAATTACATACTTCATGCCATGCTTTTTAAACCAGGCATGATTACCCAAACGACATATGGATTTTAACAATAAAACCGTTTTGATTACGGGGGCCAGCAGGGGGATCGGTAAAGCGATTGCATTAAGACTGGCTGCTGCGGGAGCCAATATTGTCATCGCAGCCAAATCGACTGCAGAAGATGGCCGGCTGGGTGGAACAATTTATTCTGCAGCGGCAGAAGTCGAGGCAGCCGGTGGTAAAGCGCTCGCTTTATATTGTGATATCCGCGATGAAAAACTCATTCAGGAAGTTTTGGAAAAAACGCTTAACAAATTCGGCGGACTGGATATTGTTGTAAATAATGCGTCGGCCATTAACATCAGCAACACAGAAAAAACCGAACCCAAGCGTTTTGATCTGATGTTTGATATCAATGTGCGGGGGGACTTTTATGGTCACTAAATTCGCATATCCCCTGCTGAAGAAATCTTCAAATCCGCATGTGCTGACTTTATCGCCCCCGTTGAATTTCGACATCAAATGGTTCCAGTCGCATGTTGCCTATACACTGAGCAAATATAATATGAGCCTGATGGCCAGTTCCTGGGCTGAAGAATTCAGGAAAGACGGAATTGCCTCGAACAGTCTCTGGCCCGGCACTCTGATCGCAACGGCGGCAGTAAAAAATTTGCCCGGCGGGGAAAGACTTTTTCAGCTCAGTCGCAAACCGGAGATCATGGCGGATGCCGCTTTTTATATTCTGGGCAAAGATTCCAAAACCACAACCGGTCATCATTTTCTCGATGAAGATGTGTTACGGGCAGAAGGCATCCAGAACCTCGATTCTTATTCGGTCACACCAGGCGGTGCTTTGCAACGTGACCTTTTCCTTTAGGTTTTTCATGTTTGGTAAATATCCGGTGTGTAATCGGACTTGAAAGAATAATGGATGTCGTCGTTTCACCATATTCCATCATATGGGCCAGCAATTCCTGAAGATGGCCTGAATTTTCAACAACAACTTTCAGAAAAATGCAATGATTACCGGTCACGCGATGGCATTCCAATACTTCATCCAGTTTGCCAACATAATTCAAAAAAGGCAGGAGCTTTCCTGAATGTGCTGTAAATGCGATATGCGCTTTTAAACTGTATCCTGTTTTTTCATAATCCACTTCAATCCGGTAGCCTTGTATGATGCCGGATTCTTCCAGCTTGAGCATGCGCTCTGCGACGGCAGGCGCCGACAATCCAACCTCCCTCCCAATATCGGCAAAGGAAGCTCTCGCGTTTTCCTGCAGACAGGCCAGAATGGACCAGCTCGTTTTGTCTAATTCCATATAGTAAGCAATTTTGATGAATCAGCTCATTTTCGAAAGCAAATATTAATAAAAACATCGATTTCGTAGGCAAAAATAATAAAATTCCTTTTAACTTTGGTTAGTCATTTCAGGAAAAAGTTAAAACGCATCAGATGAACAATCCCGGATCCAAACCGCCCGGCACGCTTTCCGTGGTTCTGGCCTTTTTAATCGTTTATATCGTTTGGGGTTCAACCTATTTTTTTATCAGAAAAGCGTTGAATGGCTTTCCGCCATTTTTGCTGGGAGGCATTCGTTTTATGATAGCTGGTTTAATCATGATGACCTGGGTTCTCTGGAAAAAAGAAAATCTTTTTGACCAGGATACGATGAAGTCTGCTGCCATCAGTGGATTTCTAATTCTGTTTTTGGGAAATGGCACAGTGATTTTTGTTGAGCAGTATGTTGCCAGTTCCTGGGTCGCCATAATTATTTCCGCTGCACCGATCTGGTTTGTACTGTATGATAAACGGCACTGGAAGGAGAATTTCACGAGCAAAGCCATTCTTACCGGACTCATGCTGGGTCTCGTCGGAATATTTTTATTATTTCTTCCGGATATATCTTCTTCTTATAAATCGGGGCATAACTCATATGAACGGATCGCACTGTTTGCCGTCATCCTGAGTTCCATGTCCTGGGTAGTGGGCTCGCTCTATGTGAAATATAATAAAACGCCGGCGCCCGCTTCCGTGAATACGAGCTGGCAAATGTTTTTCGCAGGGTTATATTTTTTTATCGGCGCGGCCATTACGGGTGAATACAAAAGTTTTCATGTGGCAGCGGTTTCCGCGGAAGCATGGTATTCCATAACCTATCTGATATTTTTTGGTTCCATCTTCGCATACAGTTGCTATGTCTGGCTGATGGAAGTCAGATCACCTGCACAGGTTAGCACGTACGCATATGTAAATCCGGTTGTAGCGGTTTTGCTGGGTGTATTCCTGGCCTCTGAACAAATCAATATTTTGCAGGTCGCCGGATTGCTTGTGATTCTGTTCAGTGTGCTGCTGATTAATCTGAATAAATACCTGAAGAAGCCGAAGCTGGCATAAAAATTATCATTTATTAATTATTAAATATTAATTCCGTTAATCATTAATATTTAATCATTAATCATTGTCTGTGCTATTAACTCAAAAGACCGGAAGCGGTCTTCCTGCGAATGTGTCATCGATGCGACCATGATTTCCTCCACACCCATTTCAGCAGCCAGCGAAACAAGTTCTGCCCTGACCTGCCCGGCAGTCCCGGAAACAATACGACCCCGGTTATACTGAATCCGTTCTAATTCTGCATCAGTAAAAACATAATCTTTAATATCCTCGTACCGTTTCATTTCTCTGAAATTTCCCTTTTCAAATTGCAACAGGGTATAATCAGCGAGTTTGCGAAGCTGACCTGCTTTCTCTTCGGTATCCGCACATAAAACAGAGATTGCAAGCAGTACCTGCGGGCTGGACATTTCACGGGAAGGAACAAATGCCTTCCGGTAAGTTTCCACGATTTCAGCGCCGGCAAATCCATTGATGAAACGTGCCACCGCGAGACCCATTCCGAACCTGCCCGCAATGCTGGCACTTCCCCCGCTCGAGCTGAGAATCCAGGGAGTCGGAACGGTAGGCGTTATTGGCACTGCATACAACGGCCCGTATTGCGAAGACGCTTCATCATGAAAAAAAGCCTGCAGATATTCCAGCTGCTGCAAATAGGATTCTTCCGTAAACTGATTGGAAGGATTGAGCAGGCTGGCGGAAATACGGTCGCCGCCCGGTGCGCGGCCTATTCCCAGGTCAATCCTGCCAGGATACATGGTTTCCAGCAAACGAAAATTTTCCGCCAGTTTCAAAGCGCTGTGGTTAGGCAACATGATACCACCTGATCCGATCCGGATTTTTTGGGTTTCGCTGGCCAGCCTCACCATGAGCAGTTCCGGCGCAGATCCTGCAATCATCGTTGCATTGTGATGCTCTGAAACCCAGAACCGGTGATAACCGGACGTTTCCGCCAGCTTTGCCAGACGAATGGTATTCGCAATCGCTTCCGAAGCGGTTGAACCTTTCGGAATAATGGACTGGTCGAGTATGCTGATCCGCAGCATGCAATTTCTTTTAGATCATTAACATTCCAGTTTCTCCTTTGTTGTAAAAAGAAATACGGTTTCCTTATCTAAATCTTAATTTTAGCGTATGATATTTTTAATATGACTTATCAGCAAATCACCGAATTACTGGGAAAGGAAAATGAAAATCTTTTTTCCCATGTCTGTAAAAAAGTTCCGAAGGAAACGCTTCATCTTCCGTCGCCGGATTTTATAGATGAAGTATTTTCTGAGTCAAACCGCAACTTGCAAACCCTGCGCAGTCTTCAGCAACTTTTCAATCACGGAAGGCTGGCAGGGACCGGATACCTGTCTATCCTGCCTGTGGACCAGGGTGTGGAGCACAGCGCGGGCGCTTCGTTCGCAAAGAATCCAATGTATTTTGATCCGGAAAATATTGTACGTCTGGCAGTGGAAGGCGGTTGTAATGCAGTAGCAAGCACTTTTGGCGTACTGGCCATGGTTGCGCGAAAATGGGCACACCGGATACCCTTCATCGTTAAAATAAATCATAACGAACTCCTCACCTATCCGGATAAATACAATCAGATCCTTTTTGGTACGGTAAGAGATGCCTGGAATATGGGAGCCGCCGCCGTTGGCGCAACCATTTATTTTGGATCTGAAGAATCCGACCACCAGATAACTGAAATTGCCCGCGCTTTCGACGAAGCACACAAGCTTGGCATGGTGACCGTGTTGTGGTGTTACCTGCGCAACAATGCGTTCGTGAAAGACGGTAAGGACTATCACCTGTCCGCCGATCTGACAGGACAGGCAAATCATCTGGGCGTTACCATTCAGGCTGACATCATAAAACAGAAATTGCCGGAATTGAATGGTGGTTACAAAGCATTAAATACCGGCAACAGCCACTATGGAAAGCTGGATGAAAGAATGTACACAGATCTTTCCTCGGATCATCCGATTGATCTTTGCCGCTACCAGGTTTTAAATGGCTATTCCGGAAGGGCAGGCCTTATTAACTCAGGGGGCGCATCAGAAGGTGACAAGGATATGAAAGAGGCCCTGCAGACAGCTGTTATCAATAAACGGGCCGGTGGCAGCGGGATGATTTCCGGTAGAAAAGCATTTCAACGGCCCTTTGCAGATGGTGTCCGGCTACTGAACGGTATTCAGGATGTTTACATGGAAAAACTTATTACGGTTGCATGAAAAAAATAAAAAATCCGCCAACGACTATTTTCACAGATATTGGCGGCGTCCTGCTTACGAATGGCTGGGACCGGGAAGGAAGGGGAAAAGCCATTCAGCATTTTAAACTGGACCCGGTAGAAACAGAAGAAAGACACCATCTCACGTTCGATACATATGAATCAGGCAAAATCTCGCTCAGTGAATATCTGAAACGCCTGGTATTCTATACAAGACGAAGTTTTACCGAAGAAGATTTCCGGAAATTCATGTTCAACCAGTCACAGCCTTATCCGGAAATGCTGGCGCTTATCCGCGGCATCAAAGAAAAATACGGAATCAAAATTGCCGTTGTCAGTAACGAAGGAAGAGAATTAAATAATCACCGCATCAATAAATTCAAGCTGGGGGAATTCGTTGATTTTTTTATAAGCTCCTGCTTCGTTCACTTCCGCAAGCCGGATGCGGACATTTTTAAAGTGGCCCTCGACATCGCCCAGGTATCAGCCGAAAAAGTGATTTACCTGGAAGATCGTCCACTGTTTGTCCAGGTAGCGGATACACTCGGGATTCGTGGAATCATTCACAAGGATTTTAATACAACAAGGAAACAGCTGGCAGATTTTGGCTGGAAGGTTTAGCACCTGTCAGCGACATAATAAAATCTACTTCCTTCCTGCTATACGGCTCTCCATCGGGGCGGAAAATATCATGAAACCAGATTTTTGGTTCTGATCCGTCAGGAATGGGTGTGTCCCAGGCATACTTTGTATTGGTCTTGCCGCTGACGAGCCCCCAGTTGATGGCCGCCACATTTTCGTTCTTCAGCAATGGCATGATATTAAAAAAAGTACTGTTTCGAAGCCTTGCCATATACTCTGTGCAAATTAACGGGCGGCCAAATTTCCTCAGACTGTCAATAGCCTGTTTATGTGCTTTCTCATCCTCATAATTATGATACGTAATCACATCGGATGTTGCAAGCTGATAGGCATTGAGCTCAGAAAGGTCCCTGCTCCAGACGCCGGCTGATACAGGTTGCGAAGGATTCACTTCCCTCGCCCATTTGAAAACCTGCTGAAGAAGAACCATGCTTTTATTCTTGTAACCTGAATTCCCCGGTTCATTGTATAAGTCCCAGAGCAGGATGCGCGGATCATTTTTAAAGGAATGGAGAATATCCTTCACATAGTTTTCTAAAATATCCATCAGCGCCGGATCATCATAAAGCAATTTTCCGGGATCCCTTAACCAGCCTGAATTGTGAATGCCAGGTTTGGGCGCAGGCTGCGTTCCGGAATGGTACGATTCATTCCAGCAATCGTCAAAAAAAACGAAAATGGTTTTTATATTTTTCTCACCCGCAATGGACAGGTATTGTTCCATGCGATTTTTGAAGCCGGCGGTATCCTCTTGCCAGGCGAGGTGATGCAAAAAGACACGCATGCAATTCAAGCCAATGGATTGCGCATAACCCAGTTCCCTCGAAATCGTTGCTGTGTCGAAACTTGCTGCCTGCCACATTTCAAGCTGGTTGACTGCGGTACTGGGAATAAAATCGCAACCCCGAAGCCATCCCTGTTTAGCATACCATTGGTTCGCACGTTCCTTACTCCAGACCGGAGTGTTGTTCTGGGCCGGCAATTCCTGAATGATGCAAAAAGTCAGGATAACAATCAGGGAATTTCTTATAACTGTCATATCGATTTTGAAAATTTATTAAACAAATAAAAGTAAGCTGTTCTTCAAATAATAATCAATAATTAATAATCAATAATTATTTACTGCTTTACCGAAAATGCATAGACAGTCACTTCATGAAAAGTCTGACCCGGTTCCAGTATGGTGCCGGGAAATGAAGGCTGATTCGGTGAATCCGGAAAATGCTGGGTTTCCAGACAGAAAGCACCATGTTTCAGGATCTTTTTTCCATCGCGGCCTGTTAAACTGCCGTCCAGAAAATTACCTGTGTAAAACTGAATGCCGGGCTGGGTTGTCCATACTTCCATCTTTCTTCCTGAACCAGGATCAAAGACGGTCGCGGCAGTCGCCAGTGCAGAATCTTTTTTATCAATGATAAAATTATGGTCATAGCCGCCTTTCACATCCACGATATCCTGTCCGATTTTTTTTGCCTTTTTAAAATCCATGGCTGTACCGGCAACGGATGCAGCTCCCCCTGTCGGAATCAGTGAATCATTCACCGGCGTAAATTTGGAGGCATTAATTTTCAGTTCCTGATTCAAAATGGTTGAATCCTTCCCGGCAGACAAATTAAAATAAGCGTGGTTGGTCAGATTTATAGGCGTTTTCTTGTCCGTTAATGCTGTATAGTCAATCACCAGCTCATTTGATGACTTCACCGTGTAAACGACCTTCACATTCAGGTTGCCGGGAAATCCTTCTTCTCCGTCGCGACTGCTATAAGACAGGGCCAGACTGGAATCATTCACCTGATCCACGGTCCAGATCACTTTATCAAAACCCTTTATTCCGCCATGCAATGTGTTATTGCCATTATTCAAAGCCAGGGTGTATGTTTTCCCGTCAATGGTGAAACTGCCATGATGGATCCGGTTGGCATACCTGCCGACAATCGCGCCAAAATATGGATTTGATTTTTGCAGGTAGCCGGACAATGAATCGTAACCCAGGATCACATCTCCCGATTTTCCTGATTTATCAGGCGTCCATAATTCAAGCAAAGTTCCTCCATAATTAGAGATCACCGCTGTCAGTCCCCTGCTGTTTTTCAATGTAAAGGCATATAACGTGTCCTTATCAATCGTTCCGAAATATTTCCGGTTCCCATTTTCCTGAACAACAATTTCCTTATTTTTTTCAGATGATTCCTGACAGGCCGTAAGCAGATTGACCATAACGAAAAGAAAAACAGTAGCGTTCAGAAAACATTTCATGAAAAGCATTTTAAAAGACTGACAATTTATAAATTTAAATGTATTCTTCCTTTGCATCTGGATTTATTCATCACCTGGCCGCAGTTACTGTCCTTGATCTGCGCCTGACCACAAAAATCTCCTTGGCAATATCTGGCTGGTTATCTCCCAATAAAAATCCGAATGGCTGCAGCGGCCCGATCCGGTCGAAGATCACTTTGAGAATGGCTGTCAGGGGAATGGCGAGAAACATGCCGGGCACGCCCCAGAGTTCATTTCCCACCAGGACGACGATGATTGAAATCAGCGCATTGATCTTCACTTTGGACGCCACGATTTTTGGAACAAAGAAGTTGTTATCTATAAATTGAACAATCAGGTAAGCTATCAATACGTATAGCGCATCCACCGGCTCTTTGGACGCAATGGCTAAAAGCATGGGAAGGGCCACCGCGATGACTCCGCCAATATACGGGATAATGTTCAGGAGGGCACCGATTACACCTATCAGGATCGCATAAGGTATTCCGAGTATCCAAAGCGCAAGCGAATTCAATATGGCTACGAGCACGCCTTCAACGATTAACCCGAAGAGATAGCTTTGAATGAGTGCCTTGGTTTCTGAAAGCACTTCCACCACCATCACGTGAAGGTTTTTTGGAAAAAGTCTCGCGAAGAATTCAAACAATAATGGTTTATAGTAGATGATCATGAATATATAGACCGGCATAATAAAAAAGGTTATAAACATACCGCCCACTGTACTGACAGTTTTTGTGATCAATGACGTTCCGTTGTCCATTTGTTGTTTCTGGGTTTTTGTCACCCATGCGTCCACCTTCCATTTGGACACGTTGAATTCCCGTGAAACCCAGCGTTCCGCATCATTGAAAAAAGCTAGAAACTTCTGTCTGAATTCTGGAAAAGAATCACTGAAAAGAGAAATTTGTGAGATGAAAAAATAAAATATGCCCGCTATAAGCGACATGGTTATAACGAGACAAATTATAATGGCCAGTACGCGGGGAACCCTGAGCCTGCACAAAAATAATACAATCGGGTTGAGCAATATCGGGATCATAATCGCAAAAACCAGGGGAATGATGATATCCTGCCCGACATAAAGAATTAAGAAGAGAACGGCAATACCCATCATGATCTGGGCTATTTTCAGGTATACAGGAAGTTTGACCGAAGCATTATCCATAGAAGGAATTTTAAGGAGGTTAAATTGCCTATCTTGATAAGCAAAACCGATACCATGGCCCGCTGGACGATTTGCCTGATTGTCTTTATAACAGGTTTTATGAATTGCAACGGGCAGGAACTCCGTCAGGAGCAGTACAGGCCACAGATTCATTTCTCTCCGGAAGCAAACTGGATGAATGATCCCAACGGACTGATTTACTACCAGGGCATTTATCACCTGTTCTTTCAATACTACCCGGATAGTACCGTTTGGGGGCCGATGCACTGGGGACATGCTATAAGTCACGACCTGGTTCACTGGAAACAGCTGGCCATCGCGCTATACCCAGACAGTCTCGGATATATTTTTTCCGGCAGTGCAGCAGTTGATGAAATGAATACGAGCGGATTGGGTGCGAATGGAAAAACTCCGCTCATTGCCATCTACACCCAGCATGATCCGGCGGGAGAAAAAGCAGGCTCCAGTCTTTTTCAGAATCAGAGTATTGCTTATAGTCTGGATGCGGGGAACAGCTGGAAAAAATATTCCGGAAATCCGGTATTAAGGACGCCTCATTTAAAGGATTTCCGCGATCCGAAACTGAGCTGGTATCCACAACAAAAAAAATGGATCCTTGTGCTGGCAGCGGGAGACCGGGTTATATTTTATTCTTCTAAAAATCTGAAATCATGGTATAAGGAAAGTGAATTCGGAACCGGCACAGGTGCTCACGGTGGCGTATGGGAATGTCCGGACCTGGTTCCTTTTGAAGTGGAGGGCAGGAAAGTCTGGCTTTTAATTGTGAATATCAATCCCGGCGGAGTTCAGGGCGGATCGGGAACACAATATTTCACCGGAGATTTCGACGGACAACATTTTATTTGCAGCGATACCGTCACCCGTTGGGCCGACTATGGTCCTGACAATTACGCCGGCGTTACATACAGTAATACAGGGACTGAAAAAATATTTCTTGGCTGGATGAGCAACTGGCAATACGGTACCCATGTTCCCACCGTGGAATGGAGGAGCGCGATGACGATTCCACGCACACTGAATCTTAAAAAAATCGGAAAGGCGTATTATCTTACCATGGAACCGGTAAAAGCTGTGGAATCCCTGATAGTAAAATCGAATTACTATGTGAATCCATCCAATGAAAAAAAATATGCGATATCCGGACCAACGAAAATTGATATCAGCAGTAATGACCTGCATTCTTTTTCATTCGCTTTCAGTAATACGGCCGGCCAGCATTTAAAGCTCGGCTATGATCAGGATAAAAATGCCTTCTATATTGACAGAAGAGAAGCCGGCAAATCAGACTTTGATCCAAAATTTGCGGCTATACATTATGGTCCCAGGATTTCCAGAACAAAAGAATCAAGGATAAGCCTGATACTGGATAATGCCTCATTGGAATTATTTGCGGATCAGGGGCTCACGACCATGACAGAAATATTTTTTCCTGACCAGCCCTTCAGTGAATTGCAACTGGATATAAATACGAGTGAATTCAGTGGCTTGCGTATCAGTAAACTGTCTTCCATCTGGACGGAAGACAGGTAGATGATCAATTCACTTCCAGCGCATTTTTATCCGGAAAAACAGGAAAAGCACCATGAGGCTCCGTCTGGTACCAGAATACTGTGGAAGCAATATCATCCTGCAGTGGAAGATAACGCCCTTCAGAATGCCAGCCCAGGGCCTGGATCGTCACGCGGAGATTTTTTTCAAAACGGATCGGATCAGTGATATGCCATCGGTACAATCCAAATCTTTGTGAAGTGTTGTAATGACCATCTCCGCGAATCACCTGGGCCAGACCGGAATAAGGACTGTTGAATTCAGTATAATTCGATTCATCCACACCAGCTGCATTTTTTTTACGCGTATCAAAATCATAAGAACCACAGAAATAATCTTCTGTACCCGTACCGCATATCGTAGGATAATCCGTATCGCCATCCATATAAAACTTGATTTCTCCTTCACCCCACCATCCATTGTTATGTACTCCCCACGCCAGATAAGTTCCCACGTACTGACCGCGCCCCTGCACTCCATCCAGCAATACGAAGACTGATTTGTAAGGCAGCGGGTTTATGCGCCTGAACTGCGCATGAAAATAGGCCGCGTCGGAGGGCACTTCAGTGAGGATATAGTCCACCTGGTAGAAAAGCGTCATCGGATCGTTGTCAATATTTTCCATCGTGATGCGGCATTTTTTTCTGAATGGCATTGGCCAGTAGCAATTAAAGGCCGAACCTGGATTTACGCAAACAGCCAGCGAACGAAGAGCGGCGTATTGACCCCATCCCATTCCAAAAAAAATCCCCGACAGGCGCTTCCACCGAAGGCGTCTTTTCATCGTCCCAGTAAAATCGAATAATTGAATTTCTCCAAATGCCCGTAGGGGTCATCCAGATATGTTGAATAGAACCCGGCCCCTCTATTTCTGCAACCGTGAAAGTGCTGTGGGCTTTTATTTCAACGGAAGGACTCAGCTTCCAACCTTTCCCCAGTTCCCTGGCAGCTGATTCACCGGTTCCTTTCACAGCCATACCTCCCTTTCCTTTTTCACCATTAAAATTCTCGGGGCTGATGGACCGGCTTTTCGCATCCGACAACCGGTAAATATTGGAAAGATTCGCGTCCATGCCATTGTACTTCTCCTGGGAATATGCATTTGCAGTTAGAATGAAACCTGCCAAAAGACAGATCTGCCATTTATTTTTCATAATCGTTAATTTTTATTGAAAATTGAATATAAGTCAAAATGTTGTTAACAATTTTGACGCAGATTAGATTCTTTTCCCGCAAAAAACGGAGCTACCTTTGTCCCGTCATCAGTCCGCTTAAAAATGTATAAAGTCTCTTTTAACAGTAAGGATAATTCATTTCATCAGGATCTGAAATCTTCGGTGGAGCAATATTTTTCCACCAACCAGGTTGTGAAGGCGGCAGACCATATTAATTATTAATTATCAATTATTATTTATCAATGGAATTAATTGAGAGGTTTGTGTCCATTTAATTCCTGAATCATTCCCACCTTAGAATTAATAGTTAATAATTTATAATTAATAATTATTGCGGTTTTTTGCCCAGCATTTTCATCATGCGAAAATGAGATGCAACGGCGGCTGTCATGGTCTTGAATTCGTTATAACGAACCTGGTGTCTGTCACATACTTTCTTTACAATGCCTGCAATCGCCGGATAATGCACATGGCTTACTTTCGGAAACAGGTGATGTTCGATCTGGAAATTCAATCCTCCGACAAACCAGCTGACTATTTTATTCCGGGGCGCAAAGTTGGCTGTTGTACGAACCTGGTGAATCGCCCATTCCTCCTCGATTTTTTTGTGGTTCGTTACCGGGAGCAAAAACAAATGCTGCATCCTCCACGACGTGGGCGAGCTGAAATACGAGTGCCAGGGTCAGTCCGAGTGTTATATGCATACAGCTGAAACCGATCGCCCAGGCCTGCCATCCAACAAAATGGACGGGGATGGCGACATAAAATAATACGTATAGGATTTTGCTGAACCAGAAAATAATATGTTCCCCGACATCCATTTTCTGCAGACTGGTATTATGAATTTTTCTTTTAAAATATTTTGTGAAGTCCATCATGGAAACCCAGGCAAATGATGAAACGGCATAGAGAAAGACCACATAGAGATGCTGAAACCTGTGGGCCTTCACCCACTTCTGCGATTCGCACTGTCGCATGACCGGACTCTTGGCAATATCGTCATCGATGCCGTCAATATTTGTATATGTATGATGAATAATATTGTGTTTGAATTTCCAAATAAACGCATTTCCTCCGAGCAGGTTCAGACTCAGCCCCATGATATTATTGACCCAGGATTTTCTGGAATATGAACCATGGCATGCGTCGTGCATGATATTAAATCCGATACTTGCCAGTACAAATCCAAG
>Ga0206929_1076_pt1 | contig 23768 bp, 13 predicted proteins | sample Alteio_BWOrgHeat_19_FD_152929 | JGI IMG/M metagenome (GOLD analysis project Ga0206929, IMG submission 152929) | Enriched cells from forest soil in Barre Woods Harvard Forest LTER site, Petersham, Massachusetts, United States -... | ecosystem: Environmental > Terrestrial > Soil > Temperate forest >...
CTTAAATAAAGAAGAAGTTTACAAATATACCGCCAAGGGAAACCTGGTGGCAGTTATCACGAATGGTACTGCCGTACTCGGTCTTGGCAACATCGGTCCGGAAGCCTCCAAACCGGTGATGGAAGGAAAGGGTGTTTTGTTCAAAGTGTTTGCAGACATTGACGTATTTGATATTGAAATAAATGAGACCGATCCTGAAAAATTTGTTCAGATCGTCAAATCGCTGGAGCCGACTTTTGGCGGAATCAACCTGGAGGATATCAAGGCACCCGAATGTTTTTATATAGAAAGACAGCTGCGGGCCTCTTTGAAAATTCCCGTCATGCATGACGACCAGCACGGAACGGCCATCATCAGCAGTGCCGCGCTCATCAACGCCCTGGAACTGCAACGAAAAAAAATTGACAAAGTAAGGTTTGTAATCAATGGTGCCGGAGCTGCGGCCATGGCCTGCATAAAATTATACGTGGCCATGGGCGCCAGACCGGAAAATTTTATTGTATTTGATAAGGACGGCGTATTACACAAGGGTCGTACGGATCTGGAAGATGACCGAGCTCTTTTTGCAATAGACAAAGCCGACGTGAACCTGGAAAAAGCAATGGCTGACGCTGATGTTTTTGTGGGACTGAGTGTCGGAAATACCGTTACGCCTGAGATGGTTAAGAGTATGGCAAAAAAACCCATTGTATTTGCCATGGCCAATCCGGATCCGGAAATTACTTATGATGCGGCAACTGCCGTTCGGGACGATCTCATTATGGCTACGGGACGCAGCGACTATCCAAATCAGGTAAACAATGTACTTGGCTTCCCCTTCATTTTCCGGGGAGCGCTTGATGTGCGGGCCACCCAGATCAATGAAGCTATGAAACTTGCTGCCGTTCATGCGCTGGCAGATCTTGCGAAAACGCCGGTACCGGATATTGTCAACATGGCTTATAATGAAAAGAGTATCAGTTTCGGTCCACGTTATATCATCCCAAAACCATTTGACCCCAGACTGCTTTCCACTGTGGCCCCTGCGGTGGCAAAGGCAGCCATAGAAAGTAATGTGGCACTGATAAATATAGAAAACTGGGAAACATACGGGATCGAACTCAATAGGCGGCTTGGACTTGACAATCAGCTGATCCGCGTTTTGGGTGCCAAGGCGAGAAGCGATCCGAGACGGCTGGTATTTGCAGAAGCGGATAATATTAAAATATTAAAAGTAGCCCAGTTGTTGTTTGATGAAGGCATCGCTTATCCGATCCTGCTTGGCAACAAGGACAGGATCAGGGCTACGGCCGCCGCGAATAATATTGACATTGACGAATTTCCGATTGTGGATCCGCGGAGTGAAGAACATGAGGAACGCCGGAGGCGTTACACGGAAATATTTTTTCAGAAAAGGCAAAGAAGAGGATTTAATAAACATGAGTCACATAAGATCATGCGGGACCGGAACTATTTCGGTTGCATGATGGTAGAAACGGGGGAAGCAGACGCAATGATCTCGGGACTGACTAAAAATTATCCGGATACCATCCGGCCGGCCATACAAATCATAGGTACGGAAGAAGGAGTGAAAAAAATCGCGGGCATGTATCTGATGCTCACAAAAAAAGGTCCGCTTTTTTTAGCTGACACAACGGTGAATTTCAATCCAACGGCTGAAGAGCTGGCAGATATCACACTGCTGGCCGCCAAAGAAGTGCGGCACTTTAATCTGATCCCCCGTGTTGCGATGCTGAGCTATTCCAATTTCGGCACCAGCGATTCCCCTGAAGCGCGACTTGTCGCAAAGGCAACTGAAATTGTTAAGCAAAAAGATCCGGAACTTATTGTAGATGGGGAAATGCAGGCGAGTATTGCATTGAACAATGAAATACTACGCGAAAATTATCCATTCAGCAGCCTGGTCGACCAGGAAGTGAATACCCTGATCTTCCCCAACCTGGCAGCGGGGAATATCGCATATAATATATTAAAAGAACTGGGAGCAGCAGATGCAATCGGTCCCATATTACTTGGCATGAAAAAACCGGTACACGTTCTTCAGCTTGGCAGTTCAGTGAGGAATATTTATAATATGGCATTGGTAGCCGTCATCGACGCACAAACCAAATGCCGCCAGACACCGGAAGAGGCCATGCGTAAGTCCCCCTGGTGGAAGAGAACCAAAAAATAAATTGTACTTTCATCGCAGGAATCAACATGAATATTTTTACAGAACTGGGGCGGTATATACTGATGCTGAAGGAAATGTTTTCGAAACCCGAAAACCTGAAGATGTACTGGAAGGAATTTATGCATCAATGTGTCGAAATCGGTATCCGGTCGCTGGGAATCGTGGTGATTATATCCGTTTTTATGGGTGCGGTTTCCGCCCTTCAGACCGCTTATCAACTCGTCAGTCCCATTATTCCCCTATCCACCATCGCACAGATTGTGCGTGATACCGTGATCCTTGAATTTTCCCCCACCCTGGTTTGTATCGTGCTGGCGGGCGTGGTAGGGAGTAAAATAGCCGGCGAACTGGGAAATATGCGCGTGAGCGAACAAATAGACGCTTTGGAAATTATGGGAATTAACACCCGAACTTACCTGATCCTGCCCAAGATCCTGGCAGCCATGCTTACCATTCCAATGCTGGTGATCATCTCCGCTGTACTGGGTATCCTCGGAGGCAAACTGGCGGCCGTGGCGACAGGAATTGTTTCAGCTTCACAATTTGATAAAGGACTGTTTCAATATTTCAAGCCTTTTAATGTTTTTTTTGCACTGATTAAAGCCTATAGTTTCTCTTTCATCATAGCCAGCATATCTTCCTTTTATGGTTATTATGTAAACGGGGGTGCGCTGGAAATTGGCCGTGCCAGCACAAAATCCGTCGTGGTGAGCTGTGTACTGATTCTGTTAACGGACTATGTGCTTTCATCGATACTTTTATAAGCGATCCGAATGATTGAAGTAAAAGATTTAAAAAAAGGGTTTGGCGGCAAAAATGTCATAAACGGCGTCAATGCCGTTTTTGAACCCGGTAAATGTAATCTGATCATTGGTTCCAGCGGAAGCGGGAAAACAGTTTTGATGAAATGCCTGGTCGGTCTTTTCGAACCCGATTCCGGTGAGATCATTTACAACGGCAAGAATTTCACCGCGATGAATGAGGAAGACAGGAAGATACTCCGCCGCCAGATCGGAATGCTCTTCCAGGGTTCCGCATTGTTCGACAGTATGACGGTCGAGCAGAATATCATGTTTCCGCTGGATATGTTTACCGATGGCAGTTTTTCAGACAAACTCAAAAGAGTCAATGAAGTGCTGGAAAGGGTGAATATGAAAGACGTGAATAAAAAATTTCCTGCCGAAATTTCCGGCGGAATGAAAAAGCGTGTTGGTATCGCACGTGCGATCGTTTTGAATCCAAGATATCTTTTCTGCGATGAACCCAATTCCGGGCTGGATCCGCTGACTTCCATCCTCATCGATAAGCTGATCAAGGAAATTACAATAGAATACAATATTACTACGGTTGTTAATACGCATGACATGAACAGTGTAATGGAAACGGGAGATCATATCATTTATATGTATGAGGGACTGAAAGAATGGGAAGGGTCCAATAAGGAAATTATTTTCAGTAAGAATAAAAAGCTAAATGATTTCATCTTTGCTTCCGAATTTCTGCAGGATGCCAAGGATATGCGCATGCTGGAAATGAAGGGAAAGATTGACAACGACAGAAATATGGATGAATTGTTGAAATAACTAATTTTGACACGTTAGAAAACACCCAATCAAGAACAATGGCAGTTTTAGTAAACAGAAATTCAAAAATTATTGTACAGGGATTCACGGGAACGGAAGGTAGTTTCCATGCCTCCCAAATGATCGAATATGGTACGCAGGTGGTGGGTGGTGTTACACCGGGTAAGGGAGGAACCAAACATCTTGACAGACCTGTTTTTAATACAGTTGCGGATGCTGTCAAAAACACGGGTGCCAATGTATCTATCATTTTTGTTCCACCTGCTTTTGCGGCGGATGCGATCATGGAAGCTGCTGAAGCAGGTATCGCGCTGATAGTATGTATTACAGAAGGTATCCCGGTACAGGATATGGTAAAGGCAAAACATTATTTAACGGGCACCAATAGCCGATTAATCGGACCCAATTGTCCGGGCGTTATTACAGCGGACGAATGCAAAGTCGGTATCATGCCCGGATTTGTATTTATCAAAGGAAAGATTGGAATCGTTTCCAAATCCGGAACGCTTACCTATGAGGCCGCAGACCAGGTAGCAAAGGCAGGCCTGGGAATCTCCACGGCCATTGGTATCGGCGGAGATCCGATCATCGGAACGCCTACAAAAGAAGCGGTGGAATTACTGATGAATGACCCCGATACGGAGGGCATTGTTATGATTGGAGAAATCGGTGGCAGCATGGAGGCTGAAGCAGCCCGCTGGATTAAGGCCAACAATCGTAAACCCGTAGTAGGATTTATCGCCGGACAAACCGCTCCCCCGGGTCGGCGGATGGGTCATGCGGGTGCGATCATCGGAGGAGCCGATGATACGGCGGCAGCAAAAATGAAAATTATGGCGGAATGTGGAATTGAAGTCGTGCAGAGCCCGGCGGATATCGGTGCCACGATGGCGAAAATCCTGAAAAAGCTTAAAGCCTAAAGTCAAGAACTTAGAGCCATTTATAATTCAAATATTATTTAACTAAAAAGTCCTCACTGAATCAGCGAGGACTTTTCGATTTATTAAAAAGCTTTAGGCTTTAAGCTTTGAGCTTAAAACGACCGTCTTGGGGTTGAAAAGGGGGCGACCCTGTAACTATAACGATCACGGTAAAACGCCCGGCGGTCGCCTCTGTAATCCCGGTGATCCCTGCAATAACGTTCGTATTGATCAGCCCGCCAGTCGCGACGATCCCGCGGAGCATAGCCATAACCAATAACCCGCGGTGCTTGAACCACGATCCTCGGATTGTAGCAGGGAGCGGCATATTGTGCATTTGAAACGGTGGCCAGGAATAATCCGGCTGCGATCAGGATGGGAAATTTTGCTTTCATAAAACATTTTTTAAGGTGAATAAATGTCTGTACTTCTAAGATGGGCCGGTGGAGCTATTGTTTAACTTGTCATCGTTATAACTAAGTTAAAGGATATGAATTTTTAAGTTAAGTGCATCTAATGCTCAAGCCCGGAGCCTAAGGCCAATAACTTTGGCTGATAGTAGAACTTTCAGGCATGAAGCGGGATGCTTTATCTTAAAAATGGAAAATTTATTCCTTTCTGCCTAAACGAAAAAGATATGATCCTTAAAATAGTCCTGCTTACTTCGGTTATATTGCTCAGTTACCAGGTTTTTTTTGGTCAGTCAGGATTTCCATATGAAAAGGAATGGAAGCTGATTGATTCACTCCTGAACAAAAAAAATCTGCCGAAATCCGCACTGATAGAATTGGATAGGGTATATGCCGCGGCGAAAAGGGATAAAAATGAAGCGCAGTGGGTGAAAGCAATCATTTATAAAAACCACCTGCAGTCAGTGGATGATAACCGAAATATTTCCCGGACCATCGCGGATTTGGAAAATGAAATTGATTTGGCACCACCCCGTGTTGCAGCTCTTTTGAAAAGTATTGAGGCAGAGGAATTTTCGCGATATCTGCTGGAGAACCGTTATCAGATGAATGACAGGACCGCCATTGCAGCAGATACTTCGAAGGATATTGCCGGCTGGACCGTTCAGCACATGAATCAGCAAATCCATTCACTGTACCTCTCTTCCATTGAAAACCCGGCTCCGTTGCAAAAAACGCCTGTTGATGTATTTGATCCGGTGCTGATAAAGGGAAATACAGGAGAATTGCGGCCAACACTGTACGATCTTCTTGCCTGGAGAGCCCTGGATTATTTCCGGAATGACGACGTCGTATCGACGAATAATTCGGAAGAAAAGGGGATGGAGGATCCCGCTTTATTTTCGGAAGCTGCCTTTTTTATGCATAACAAGTTTTCCAATTCAGATACTGCTTCTGATTTTCTAAATGCAGTAATAATATATCAACAGCTCATGCGCTTTCATGCGAAGGATATTCATCTGGATGCCTGGATTGATGCAGATGTCAGCCGTATTCAATTTGCAAATCAATATGCGACGATTCCGGACAAGGATTCATTGTACATGGATGCCCTGCAGCGGATAACGAGCCGATTTCCGACACTGTCCGTGACCGCGGAGGCCTGGTACCTGCAGGCCCAATGGTGGGCAGACAAAGCCAAATCTTATAATCCGCTCGCGGATACATCACACAGATTTGATTATTTAAAAGCCATTTCCCTTTGTGAACAAGCTACAAGACTTCCGGACTCCAGTGAAGGAAAATCGAATTGCGAACAATTACTTTATAATATCCATCGAAAATCCTTCAATCTGAAAATCGAACATGTCAATATTCCCAACCTGCCCTTTCGCGCACTGGTTACTTATAAAAATATCAATCAACTTTACGGAAGGATCATCAGAATCGATGATGCGACCATGGAATCATTCGATCGGGACAGGCATGAAAAGAAATTCTGGTCTAACCTGATTCACATGCCTTATGAGAAAAGGTTCCATCAGGTGATACCTGATACGCGGGATTATCAACAACATCGTGTTGAAATAAAAATCGATGCTTTGGCGGCGGGTCAATATGGATTGCTGTCAAGTTCGGATTCGACTTTCAGCGATAGTGCTGTAGTTGGCCTTACAACTTTCTTTTGTTCGTCCATTGCATATGTGGAAAACGGAGCCGATTTTTTTGTCGTTGACCGCGATTCGGGACATCCTTTGCAGAATGTAAACGTCAAAACTTTCTATAAATATTATGAGGGCGGGAAACTTAAAATGGCCCTGGATAAAGCATATCAGACTGATTTAAATGGTTATTTCCACTTAAGACAGAATCAGAAAGAAAATAAATTCAAACTTGAATTTTATTTTGGAAAGGATTACCTGTCGTCTTCTGAATATATTAATTACTATCGGGACGACGAAAGAAATGAAAAAATAAAATTGCGGGATGATATTTTTACCGACCGCTCTATTTATCGTCCGGGCCAGATGGTTTACTTCAAAGGGTTGTTGATGACCAGGGATTTTAAAACGAATAAATATAAGATTGCACCACAAAAACAAACGACCATCTTTCTGATGGATGCGAACGATCAGAAAGTTGATTCCTTCATTTTAAAATCAAATGAATTCGGTTCAATCAATGGAAATTTCCGTCTGCCTCAAAATCTATTGAGTGGCGAATTCCGGCTTTATGATGCATTAACGAAAGATGAACAGCCGTTTTCAGTAGAAGAATATAAAAGGCCATCGTTTTATTTGGATTATGATCCGGTGAAAGAATCTTACCAAATCGGCGATACGATAAGATTAAGTGGCTCGGCTCTTACTTATGCAGGAAATCCAGTGGATAATTCGAAGCTGATTTGGCGGGTATACAGGGAAACACGTTTTCCTTATCCATGGTTATTCAGGAACTATCCTTCGGGCTCGGAAATGGAGATCTCGCATGGTGAATCGGTGATAACAGCGGATGGAAAATTCAGTGTACATTTCCTTGCATTACCGGACAAATCCGTTAATAAAGAAACCGCACCGGTTTATTCATACCGGATAGAAGGTACAGTAACAGATGCCAATGGAGAGAGCAGGTCTGCAACGACTTCCATTGCTGCCAGCTATCGGCGTTTTGTAATTGTTTCCCCGCTACCATCCGAAAGCAGAATACCCAGGGACAGTCTTTTTAAAATACCTGTTACGACAAAAAATGCATCCGGGATATTTCTCAGGAAAGAACTGAAGGTTTCCATTTTCCCATTGGAGAGGCCAAACCGTTTGATCAGGAAAAGATATTGGGAACAGCCGGATGAATATCTGATGTCCGAACGGGAATATGTCCAGACATTTCCAAATGATGAATACGGGGACGAGGCTGATCTGAAATCCTGGAAACAGGGTTTAAGGATTTTGGAAAAGACGGACAGTACAAATGAAGAAGGGATATTTTTCCTGGACAATAAAGTATTGACTTCCATTAAACCCGGTTGGTATTTAATTGAATTCAGTGCAATGGATCAGGGGACAGAAATCGTGGACAAGCGATACGTGGAAGTATCCGGGAAATCGGTTTTAATGACCTATAATATGATACCGGAGGAAAAAATGTCTGCGCAGCCCGGCATGCGTATGAATATAGAAACGGGTTCTGATGCAAAGGATTTGTTTGTAATCCGTGTAAAGCAGAGTCTGGCGGACAGCATAATAAAGTATTCATTTTTTAATCTGAATCAGGAAATCAAATCGTCCGGGTTAGAAATTACTGAGTCAGATCGCGGCGGGTTTTCGGTGAACGATGTGTTCGTGAAAAATAATCGCTGGTATATGAGCGGGCACAATATTCAGGTGCCATGGACAAATAAAGAATTGCAAATTTCTTTTCAGACCTGGAAAGATAAAACGTTGCCAGGCGCATTGGAAACGTGGAAAATAAAAGTCAGCGGGTATAAAAAAGACGCGCTGATGGCAGAAGTATTGACTTCCATGTATGATGCTTCTTTGGACCAGTTTAAAGATCATACATGGACTATGCCGGATTTATACCCCGTTTATGATTTTTATAGGCAGAATTCCTGGAGCGGGACGAACAGTTTTTATGAAAATAATTCGATAATAAGGCAAGTTCCTGAAATGCCATCTTTTACTGGTGGTTTTAAAGAGTACGATGAATTAATAAATTTAGACCAGGGAGATATGAAGTTCAGGAGAAGCGTCGTGTACAGTATGGCTCAAAAGGCCTCAAATATGGTGTCTTATACGACTTCCGGTGAAATGTATGTGGTTGCGGATAAAAAAGTTGAAATGGCAAAGTTTACACCGCCTAAAATCGTAAAGGATGAAGCAGACCTGGAGCCGCTGCCAGGAGTCGCAAATCAAAATAACGGTTCCGGGACAGTCCAGATCCGCAGGAACTTCAACGAAACCGCTTTTTTTCAGCCGGATCTGAAAACAGATGCGGATGGGAACGTAGAAATTTCCTTTACCATGCCCGAAGCCCTGACGCAGTGGAAATGGATGATCCTTGCAAATACAAAGGATCTGTCATTCGGATATGCAGAAAAAACAGTTGTGACACAAAAAGAACTGATGCTGCAAACAAATATGCCGCGTTTTTTTCGTGAAGGGGATACCATGTTACTTCCGGTTAAGATTGCCAATCTTTCATCCCAAAACATAACGGGCACGGTGCAGCTGGAATGGCTGGATGCAATGAATAATCAAACAATCGATCAGGCACTTGTAAATTTGAAAACCAGTCAGGCTTTTACGGTAAATGCATCTCAAAGCAGTGTTGTCTTTTTCCCGGCTATTATTCCAGCACATTTTACCCATCCCCTGTTATACAGAATCATTGCGAAAGCAGATATGAAAGGCACGGAATACAGTGATGGTGAAGAGAACATTATTCCCGTATTGAGCAACCGCATGCTGGTGACGGAATCTTTGCCTCTTAATATGAACGGTAAAACCGATCAGCATTTTGAATTTTCCAAACTACTGAAATCAAATACCGACGGCACACTGCAAAATCAGTCCCTGAGCATCGAATACACAACCAACCCTGCATGGTATGCAGTGCAGTCACTGCCCTACCTGATGGAATTTCCATACGAGTGTGCGGAGCAGACCTTTAATCGGTTTTATGCCAACGCCCTCGCCAGCCATATTGTCCAGGTTTCACCAGGCCTGCAGACAATATTCGAAAAATGGAAAAATACCGATACGACCGCATTGCTGAGTAATCTGCAGAAAAATGAAGAACTGAAATCAGCCTTACTCCGTGAAACCCCATGGGTGCTTGAAGCGCAATCCGAAACACAACAAAAGAAAAATATAGCACTCCTGTTTGACTTGCTGAAGATGCGCGCGGCACTAAAATCGGCGCTCGATAAATTACTACAGATGCAGTCTGACGATGGCGGCTTTCCATGGTTCAAAGGCGGTCAGGATGACCGGTATATAACCCAATACATCATTTCCGGCATCGGCAGACTCAGAAAATTAAAAGCCATCCCGGCCGATCTCCAGGCTCCATTAGATAAAATGGCCAGGTCCGGTATTGCCTACCTGGACAAGGAAATCGGGCGGGATTTTGAGAAACGTGATAAAAATCCGGCTGCGCGAAACCTCGATCCCATCCAGATTCAGTATTTATATATGCGCAGTTTTTTTCCGGATAAGGATGTACCGGGCAATATATTTAATGCGTTAAATTATTACAGAAAGCAGACCGTCAATAGTTGGTCGAATCAATCCGTTTACCTGCAGGGAATGATTGCCCTGTTCCTGTTCCGCACCGGGGATATTAAAACGGCGAAAGATATTTTGGCTTCTCTGAAAGAAAATGCCACACATTCAGCTGAACTGGGCATGTATTGGAAATCCGTTACCAATGGATATTACTGGCAGCAGGCACCTGTAGAAACCCAGTCTCTTTTAATTGAAACATTTCAGGAAGTACACGCGGAACAAAAGGAAATCGACGATATGAAATACTGGTTGTTGCAGCAAAAGCGGACCCAGCACTGGCCCACTACGAAAGCAACTGCGGATGCCTGTTATGCTCTCCTGCTGAATGGCAGTAACTGGATTTCTGCACAACAAAGCGTCCGAATTCAGCTGGGAACCTTCACAATAAACGGCGGGGATGTAAAGACAGAAGCCGGCACCGGATATTTTAAAGAACGAATTCCCGGGGATCAGGTAAGGCCGGAAATGGGAAATATCCATGTAAGCCTTCAACAAAAATCCGATTCAGCCGCCGGACTACGGTCATCGGTCGTTGATCAACGGACATCTGTTCCTTCCTGGGGCGCCGTTTACTGGCAATATTTTGAAAACCTTGACAAAATTACTACTGCCCAAACGCAACTTTCAATCAGCAAAACTTTGTTTATTGAAAAAAATTCCGACAAAGGCCGGGTTCTTGAAGCAGTCTCTGAAAAGAATCTGCTGAAACCGGGCGATAAACTAAAAATGCGTATTGTGATTAAAACAGATCGTGATCTGGAGTATGTACACCTGAAGGATATGCGTGCAGCCTGCCTGGAACCCGCAAATGTCCTGAGCGGCTATCAGTGGCAGGGCGGATTGGGATATTACCAGACAACGCAGGATGCTGCCACCAGTTTCTTTTTTGACCGTTTGCCCAGGGGAACTTATGTTTTTGAATATCCGGTTTTTGTAACAACTTCAGGAAATTACAGCAATGGAATCAGCATCCTGCAATGTATGTATGCGCCTGAATTTGCAGCCCATAGTGAAGGCATCCGCATCACAGTGAAACCAAAATAATTGAATGAAAGAGACAGAAGTATTAATTGTCGGACAGGGTTTGGCCGGTACCTGGCTAAGCTGGTGGCTGTATCAGGCGGGAATTTCCTTTAAAGTAATTGACCAGTTTGATCCCGATGGAGCATCCGTGCGGGCCGCCGGCCTGATCAACCCCGTCACCGGAAGAAGAATGGTTACTACCTGGATGATTGATGAGCTGATGCCTTTTGCTGAAGACGCCTACCAGGGCATCGGGAAATTTTTAAATGAATCTTTTTTTGATAAGACTTCTATCGTCGACTTTTTCCCAAGCGTGCAGATGTTACAGGCTTTTCAAAAACGATTGGAGGAAGATCCCGCATATTTGTTTCAGGGAGAAGATCGGGACGCATATTCGGACTGGTTTCAATACGATTTCGGTTGGGGATCCATTCAACCTTGTTTCCTCATAAGGGCAGAAAAATTATTAGCCGTCTGGCGCGGTTGGTTGAAGAAAAATGACTTATTGAAAGAATCTTTATTTGATTATACAAAACTGGTAAAAGAATCAGATGCTGTTCAATTCGCAGATATCCATGCCCGTTATATTGTATTCTGCGACGGTAGGTCTTCAGCCCAAAATCCATATTTCGAAAAACTGCCCTTCGCGCTGAATAAAGGGGAAGCCATGCTGGTTGAAATAAAGGGTCTTCCGAAAAATCAGATCTTTAAAAAAGGGATGAGCCTGGTTCCCTGGAAAGACAATGTTTTCTGGCTTGGATCTTCGTACGAATGGTCTTTTGCGGATGATCGCCCATCGGAGAATTTCAGAAAAACTGCAGAGATATGGCTGAAAGTTTTTCTTAAGCTGCCTTTTACCGTACTCGATCATTTTGCAGCCATCCGGCCTGCTACACTGGAACGGAGACCGTTTGTAGGGTTTCATCCGTTGCACCCGCAAATTGGTATCCTGAACGGAATGGGAACCAAGGGTTGTTCACTGGCTCCTTATTTCGCAAAACAGCTGGCTGATCAAATCGCGAAAAAGGGAATCATCGATCCCCCGGCAGACATCCGGCGTTTTGAAAGGATTCTAAGCTCCGCCCTTAATCATTGATCATCGGTAATTAATCGGTAAGCTTCACGCCCGTACCCTGTTTCACCGCTTTGAGTACAAAAGTCGCCTTACCATTATTAGTGCTGCGCATTTGAAGAGGGTCCTGGCGGAGGAGGTTGACCATGGCCTGGTATAGTTCAGGCAGATCCTGTCTAAGACAGACCGGATTCTCGAAGAACGTTTCAACGGAAACAGCCCAGAATTCATGGTAGTTTACGGCAGCGTATTCACCCAGCAGATTGCGGTTTCCTTCCTGCATACTGGTGAAAATGGGTCTCGCCACTTTAGAAAAGTTTTTGAACTCTTTCTTGAAGTGTTTGTCTTCTTCAGTTTCAGTAATAAATGTAACATAGGCCAGCGCATGACCCATTTCATGCAAACCGACGTTGCAATAAGGGGTCAGTCCGCTGATGCCCTTGATGAAATTATCCCATGAAAGGTAAATACCGCTCTGGTCCACATGACCCATGAAAGGCCGGGAATAGAATCCATAATGGTAGTCGTCTTTTAACACGTAGATGTCATAGAAATAATTCAGCATGAATTTTTCCAGTCCGAAGGTCAGTTGTACCGCGACTGCGCTGATTAGTATGGGCATTTCAGCACTTTCTCTTACTTCGATATAGTGAAAACGACGGGATTTCTTAAACAGGAATGTGCGGAAAAGGAACTTGCGCTGGTCTTCCAGACCAAGTCGGTTATAAAAGCGTATGTATTTGGACACCACGCTGTGGTAAAAGGTCTCGCACTCAATGAATTTATGCTGCTGTCGGCTGATATAAAGCTTATTATATAAAGCTGAAAGGGGTCGGTGCAGAATTAATACGGCTGTAACAAGGGCAACAATAATAATAAATTCCATAAGGTCCGTTTTTCTTTTGATTGCTTCAGGTTGGTCCGATCAAAAAACAGGTGGCCTTACAAGGGTTGGATAAATGTGTTTTAAGGTAAGAATAGGAAAACCAGGATAGGTTTAATCATGAGGAGGTGAATCGTACGGATGGATACAAGGTAAAAACTATTTTTTACAAATGAAAGGGCCGGTAAACGGTTTTTTATTTTTTTTAATCGTTTTTGGCCAAGGCCCCATTGCCCTACCTTTGCCGGCTAATCGAGGAAGCATATGTTCAGAACGCATACCTGTGGCGAGTTGGGACTGGCCGACGCTGGCCGGGAAGTAACCCTGGCCGGCTGGGTACAGACCATTAGAAAATTTGGCAGCATCAGCTTTATAGACCTTCGTGACCGCTATGGCGTTACCCAGTTATTGGTGGATGAAGCCCAAAATACGGCATTGGCTGAAAATCCCCTGGGCCGCGAGTTCGTTATACAGGCAACAGGTGTGGTTGCCGAAAGATCCAGTAAGAACCCACAAATCCCGACCGGTGAAATAGAAATCAGGGTTAACCAGATAACCATCCTGAACAAATCGGCTACCCCTCCATTTACTATTCAGGATGATACAGACGGGGGGGACGATTTGCGTATGAAATTCCGCTATCTGGATCTTCGCCGGAATGCCGTAAAAAAGAATATAGAACTCCGGTATGGAGTGAACCGGGCTGCCCGTAACTATCTGCATCTGAACCAGTTCATGGATATTGAAACACCTTTTCTGATCAAATCAACGCCTGAAGGCGCCCGTGATTTTGTAGTGCCATCCAGAATGAATGCCGGTCAGTTTTATGCCTTGCCACAGAGTCCCCAGACTTTCAAACAGCTGCTGATGGTCAGTGGATATGACCGATACTACCAGATTGTGAAATGCTTTCGTGATGAGGACCTTCGTGCTGACCGCCAACCCGAGTTCACACAGATCGACTGCGAAATGAGTTTTATTGAACAGGATGATATCCTCCAGATGTTCGAAGGGATGATACGTTATATTTTCAAAGAAGTAAAAGGGATAGAATATACAGAGGAGCTTGTAAGAATGACCTGGGAAGATGCCATGTGGTTTTATGGGAATGATAAACCGGATATCCGGTTTGGAATGACAATTGCCAACCTGAAATCGCCTTTTAAAAGAAAAGGGGCAGTTGAAGCGGATGGTTTTCTAATCAGCAACGCGGGGTTTCCGGTATTTGACAATGCTGAAACGGTGCTGGCGATCACTGTACCCGGTGCAGCTGCCTGGTCAAGAAAGCAGTTTGATGAACTAACGGACTGGGTTAAACGTCCGCAGATCGGGATGCAGGGTCTGGTTTATATCCGTCTGAATGAAGACGGTACGATCAAAAGCAGCGTGGATAAATTTTATTCTGAAGAAAAACTGAAAGCCATCACCGGATTTGCCAATGCACAAAAGGGAGACGCAATGCTGATCCTGGCAGGAAGAGAAGAAAAAACACGCAAGGCGGTCAGCGATATGCGGCTGGAACTGGGAGAGAGAATGGGGATGAGAAAAAAAGAAGAATTCAAGTTGTTATGGGTAATTGATTTCCCTTTATTTGAATACAGTGAAGACGACAATCGATGGGTTGCCCGTCACCATCCTTTTACGGCGCCCAAGCCCGATCAGATTGCTATCATGATCAATAATGACCCGGCGATTCAGGATGCGGCCCAGTATCTCAGGCATCCTTATGCGGATATCAAGGCAAATGCTTATGATATGGTTTTGAACGGAAATGAAATCGGCGGCGGATCGATCAGAATTTATCAGCGCGAACTGCAGGAAAAAATGTTTGCCGCACTGGGCATGACACGTGAAGAAGCCGATCATAAATTCGGATTTCTGCTTGGCGCTTTTGAATACGGCGCTCCACCCCACGGAGGAATTGCATTCGGATTTGACCGGCTGTGCGCCATCCTGGGTGGCAGCGAAGGCATACGCGATTTCATCGCCTTTCCCAAAAATAACAGCGGAAGGGACACAATGCTGGATGCACCCGCTTCCATTGATGAAAAACAACTGCAGGAATTATCCATTTCTTTAAGGAAGAAGGATTAATATTTTTTGTAGTTTCGTTTTACACGGATTCGTGATATAAGTAATGATCATTTCAGGATTCAAAAAATATTTTTTACTCCCCGTTTTATTTTTGTCATTTGGGTATTTCGCAAAAGCCCAAAACTTCTTCCTCAAAGATGACAGCCTTCGAACCCTGCTTAAATCTCAATACACTACCATTTCTCCAGGTCGTATTCGGATTGCAGGAGAATTATTGAATCGCTATATGTTAGATGAAAACCGTTTTGACAGCTTAAAAAATAAGCTGATTGCGGAAGCGGAAGACAGCAGGGACAGATCTCTGATATGCATGACCTATGACCAGATCGCAGCAACCTATATTGGATATTATGCGAGACCCGATTTCTATGAGCAGGGCAAGACCTATGCAGATAAAGGCCTGCAGGTGGCCACTGAGAGTGGACTTGACTTATTTAAAGTAGCATCCTATTTGCGTTTCGCGAGATATTATCTGAATAAATCGCAGAACCAGTCAGCTCTCGACTATAACAATCAGGCGATTTCCCTGGCCTCCGCCATGGGGTCTGACAGTCTTCTGTGCCTCGCATATGCATCGATTTCTCAAACCTGGAATGAACTGGCCAATAAACTTTCAGAATTTCAGGCTTTGCTCAGTGAGCGGAATTTTGCTGAAAAGTCAAAGAATCAATATCTGATCGCTCAAAGCCTCTATGAACTGGGCAGGTTTTATGAATCTGTTGAAAACTATGAAAAAGCAAAGGATTTATATATTCTCTGCAAGGAGGAGGCAGAAAAATCGAATGACGGGTATCATATTTTTGAATCCCTTCGCGCGCTTGGGAAAACGCATTTAAAACAGAAAAATGAAAAGCTCGGTATATCCTATCTGGATAAAGCAAATCATCTCGGAGATTCACTGGGCATCGGTAGTTTAAAATTGCAGATCAATCTGGACCTGTTAAATTATTACTTTAACAACAGCGATCCGGTAAAGGGCTTTGTCTATTTGAATCAACATCCTGAATTAATGGATTTCATAAGAAGATTTGGCATTGAGTTCCAGGTAAATAAACTCTATGCAGTTTTGGAGAGTTCAAATCATAAGTATGATTCAGCATTATACTACCTCAAACTCGCACTTCCTTTTGAATACGCTCAAAAGGGCAACTATTCCGAAAAATATGGATTCACAGATCAGCTGGCATCAACCTATCATCTGATGCACAACTATGCTGAAGAATATAAGACGCTGTTGCTGGCAAAGAAATTTGCTGATTCGGCCCAGGACCTTTTTTTATTGAAAAATGTTTTTCTGGACCTGGATTCCGTAAACTTCCTGTTGGGAAATTATAAACTTTCACAGCAATACCTGTCTCAATATGATGTCTACCGGGACTCTATAGAATCGTTGGGTAAGCAAAAGGACCTGCTCAGTATTGAAATTCAAAATGCAAATAAACGGGCCGAACAGCAAAAAAAGGAAGAAGAGGAAAATAAAAGGGCCCGCAACAATATCGAATACATGGGGATTACAGCCGTTATTGCGACTGTATTCATCATTCTTGTTTTGCTGGGTGTTTTTAAAATGTCACCCGCGGTAATCAAGGGACTTGGGTTTTTTGCATTTATTTTTCTGTTTGAATTTATCGTGCTCCTCCTCGATGACCAGATTCAGGAGATTACGCATGGCGAACCCTGGAAGGTTCTCGCGGTTAAAATATTTATCATTTCGTTGTTATTGCCTCTGCATCACTGGCTGGAAAAAAAGATGCTTCACTACCTGACATTTAAAGCGCATATGATCAAGTCGAAGCTCTTTAGTAAAAAAACCTAAAGGAATTGGAGCATTAAAAAAACCGTCCCGGAAAATGATTCCGGGACGGTCGTTTTGTGGGTCAGGGAAAAAAATTATTTATTTATTCCGTTGAGTCCAAGCTTATTCAAAATATTTGCAGCAACCTTTTTCCCCTCTTTTAGACCGAGATCTATGGAAGGCTGATAGTGGATGCCGCCGTAAAATCTCGAATTTCCTGCCTCTGTTGCAATGGCTTGAAAGTTTTGGAAAGTCCTTGGCGCAAGACCCATATAATCGTACGTGTGATCAGTAAAACTGCCGATGTCTCCGAATGCTTCGGCCAATCCCTGGGAAGCGGCAGAAGAAAGAACAGAATGGGCGGATATATATTCAGGATGTTCGGGGGTGTTTATCAAAGGCAGCCAGGTTGATGCGTTCGGGATTGTATGTTGAATATAAGTAATGGGTCGTATGAGAACGTATGTATATTTAGTTTCAAAAACACTGATACGCGCTTCATTCGTACAAATGCCCACCAGCGCATAGGCAAAACAGGCTTTATCCAGCCGGCTGCCCGTTTGTTTGATTACCTGCTGCAAGATGCTCATCCAGTGACCCGGAGTGGTTACGCCCGGTGCGTCTCTCCAGAATATGGCCATGGCTTTCTGATCATCTGTCAAAACCTGGGATGCGGCATACACATCATTAGCCATTTTATAGAAGGCTGAATTTGGATCCTCTGAATAACTCAAAGGCGGATCTGGCAAAGTTCCTTTTTGGCTACCCGAAATAATGGGTCGGTCATTTCCCCAAAAGGGACCGGCAGGAGCACTAACCGGAGGTGTAATCTGCCATAAACCAGGCCCTATTAATAAGGTATAGGTCATCGCATTGTCTTCGTTGTATTTGTCCGTTTGAGACCAGGCGTAAATATCGTCGGCAATGGATTTGCCAAAGGTAACAGACCGGTCGATAACAGAACTATTTTCTGCAACAAAAGAACTATTGACAGCTGCCTCCAGGGAGTCTATGGCCGAAAGGTCCGTGGGAGTTAAATTCACGGAAGTGAAAAAACTCCGGTTAAATTCCGCCAGCGCAGCATTCACGCTTGCCGGCCAAAAATAACTTTTGAACCTCTCGGGTTTCGGCAGCGTGCTCAATCCATTCAGATTCGACTGCAAAGAATTGTCATCCTGGCCGAGGGATTCGAAAGCCGTAATGCCGGAATAAGCGAAGGGTCTTGCAAATGCACCATTACCGATTCCTTTGGCATTTTTGTACAGGCGTACCTGAAGCGTCAGCCATTTATCCAACACATCTGATGAAAAAAAAGCCGGAGGGGCGCTTTCCCTGAAAGGGTCATTTGATTTCCGGCAGGAAAGGGACCCACTGCCGATCAAAATGCAGACAATGGAGACGGCAGGTAAAAACTTTCGATTGAAGGAGAATAAAGATTTTTTCATATTAAAAGTTTAAGAATGATCAAATTGATCCGGAGTAAATTTATCCCGATATCAAATCTCAAGGAAGGGCGAATGGGTAGTTTACCTGATAACCGGGTCTTTGACAAAAATTGAAAAGGGTCATCCGCCCGCTAATTCGTCCGTTCGTAAACCACCAACTCCGGACGTCAACTACCAACTAATCTTTTTTTTCATAGAGGAATTGCCGTATATTTTAGTGGTTTTGGAGCCGGCCCCTTTTTAAAAATGTGAATTAACGCATTACCGGGTTCACACATGATCTTCAAAAATAATTTTCAGATTTCATCATGGATGAAAAGGCGGACTTCCTTTTCAAATACGATATTCATTTTACTGTTCCTTGCCGGCTTAGTGAATTGTGATATTTTATATGCGCAACATCCTAACAGAAAGAAAATAGACAGTCTGCTCAGACAACTCCCGAACGCTTCAGGTAATAATAAAGTGGATATCCTGAATTCATTGAGTGAAGAATACTGGTGGTTCCCGCATCCATTTCCGGATTCCATATTATTGTATTCAAGACAGGCTCAGACAGAATCCTATAAGAATAACTACACGAGCGGCATAGCCAGGTCAATACTGCATTTGGGAGTAGGAGAGATGTATCACAGAAATTACCCGGAAGCCGAAAAATATTTGAGGCAAAGCATTTCCATAGCCGGACCTGTTCATGATGAAAAATCCATTGCGTGGGCTAATTTATATCTCGGTTATATTCTTTATTTAAAAAATGAGTATAAGAATGCCGAAGCTGCCTTTGACATTGCGTCTCCTTTTTTTGAAAAAGAACATGAAGAAGAGGGAAAGGGCAGGTTATGCGCCTACAAAAGCGTTCTTTATATGGCTATGGGAGAATATGGGAAGGCGTTTGAATACTGCAGGACAAGTTTAGAGGTGAGAAAAAAGATGGACGATCATGTTTGTATCGTCGCTGCCTATAACAATTTTGGGAATCTTTACAAGGCGGCTGGTGACTATGAAACCGCCCTGGCTTATTACCATCAGAGTCAGCAGTATGCAAATGATAATAAAATTGATTGGAATGTTGGTGAACAGTTGGGATCCATATTCTGCAGTTTGAAAAAATATGACTCTTCGTTTTACTATTTGTTTATTTCGCTTGCAAAACATCCTGAAAACCCGGATCTCTGGCTGAGTCTGAGTCAGACCTATCTGGCAAGAAAGGAATACGACTCATCATTAAGGATATCGCTCATTTTAATTGACAAATACAGGAAGTCAGATGACAAGGTACATTTGACGGCGACTTTAATAGATGCCGCCAGGGCTTTGGAAGGTAAGCATAACAACATGTCAGCGCTGGCCTTTGCATCCGACGGGCTTGGGATTGCAAACCGGGCAAATGCCCGGCAATCCAGGGTGGAATTGTATCAGTTACTCTCCGAAATATATTTCAATTTTGGAAAAATCGACAGTGCTTATGCCTATTTGAATGAATATTCTGTGCTGAAAGACTCTGTCTTGACCAAAAAGTTTTTATCCAGATTGAATTTATATGAAAATGAAGCGGAGGTTCAGATAAAACAGGCCCAACTGGATTTATTGGACAAGGACAATAAAATCAAGAAAGCCCAGCTGGGGCAGCAGTCCCTGATGAATGCGATACTCGTTGGAAGCCTGATTGCGCTTATTTTACTGGGTGCAATTATTTTCAGAAATATATTACTTAAAAGGAATAATGACAAGCTTCAGGCTAAAAGACAACTGGCAGAATTGCAGCAAAAGGCATCCGAATTCAGGATGGAGACCCTTCGGGCGCAAATGAATCCACATTTTATTTTTAATTCCCTGAATTCCATTAATCGTTTTATACTCCAGAGTGATAAATCCCAGGCTTCGGAATATCTGATCAAATTCTCGAGACTCGTGAGATTGATATTGCAAAACTCGCAGATGGCCCTGATTCCGCTGGCAGCTGAAATTGAATCCCTGCAGCTTTACCTCGAACTTGAATCCATCAGATTTAACAATCGATTTGAATACGTTCTGGATGTCGATAAACAGATTGAGGTCGATTTCATAAAGGTTCCGCCACTTTTGATCCAGCCGTTTGTTGAGAATGCCATATGGCACGGACTAATGCATAAAGGTGACAAGGGCCAGTTGTATATTCAGATTTATTCAGAAAACGGTTATTTGTTTTTAACAGTCAGGGACAATGGCATCGGTCGCAAACAGGCTTCTGAAGAAGCGGATAAAAAATCTACCCGTTATCATTCCATGGGATTGAAATTAACGGAAGAGCGGATTGATTTACTTCGACAAACCAGGGACAGGAAATCAAAAGTGACCATAAATGATCTGGTAAACACGGATGGCAGTTCGGCAGGAACCGAAGTTGTAGTTAAAATACCTTCAATCTATGATTAAAGCAGTTCTGGTAGACGACGAAGAGCATTGTCTGTATACATTAAATATGTTGCTGACGGAATACTGCCCGAAAGTACAGGTGCTGGCCTCCAGTACTTCGGTTGTGCAGGCGATTGATCTGATTGAAAAAGTCAAACCGGATCTGGTATTCCTGGATATCGAAATGCCATTTATGAATGGATTTGAGATGCTGGAGGAAATAAAACCCATTTCCTTTTCAGTCATTTTTACAACGAGCTACGATCGCTATGCTATCCGGGCCATTCAATTCAGTGCACTCGATTATTTACTGAAACCGATAGACACGAAAGGACTGGTCGCCGCCGTACAAAGAGTGGAACAGCGCAGAATGAGTCCGTCAGAGGAACAGTTTCAGATGTTAATGGATCAGCTGTCTCATAAGGAAAGACGATTTTTAAAGATAGCCATTCCGACTACGGAAGGGTTTGAATTAATACCTGCTGATCAGGTAGTTCATTGCAAGGCAGATGACAACTTTACGATCTTGCATCTTAAAAATAAGAACACTAAAATCGCATGCCGCTCCCTGAAGGAAATGGAGGAGCAGCTGCAGGATTTTACGAATTTCATCCGCGTCCATCACTCGTACCTTGTTAATATGAATGAAGTGACAAAATATATCCGCGGTGAAGGCGGATACCTGGTCATGACGGATGGTTCAACGATAAACGTTTCCCGCGCCCGAAAAGATGCGTTGATGAAATTTTTCTGATCGCAGGTAACGAGCATCCAAAATATTCATGAATTGCTATTCCACCACTTTAATCAATCCACCACCATTGGATGAATGATATTCGCCATTATACATGGCATCTGCACTCACAGGACCCATTTTAAAGACGCCCGGTGAAACTGCCCTGACAGCATAGTAATAATCCTGTCTGATATTTTCTGAATTGACAAAGAGATTGATCCGGTCGTCCCGTACATCCAAAGCCACAGGAGTATATGCGTCTTTGATCCATTCCATTCCCGGAATATCTTTCGTGCGTGGATTTTCTATTTCAAAACCGGCCGGCAGAAGGTCGGTGATCACGACATTCTGGATATCTGTATTGAATGATTTCTCCAGACTGATCTGGACAATTACAAGCTCATTTTGTTTGAATACATTTCCGGAGATGGGTTTTCCATAGCGGTCAAAAAAACGTTTTCGGACTTTCAGGTAATTGTCAGATTCTTTCATGACGCCCGAAGCTGAAATGCCTTCTTCTTCCCAATAGTAATAAAGATTCCCCTTCCCGCTGGCTACGATTTCCGGTTTACCATTTTTTAATTGCGCAGCATCCAGTTTCAAATCGGCTCCGCTAAAATCTGCAATCTTCTTACCCTGCATCATGATCTCAGCAGTAGCGCCCGACATGGCCTGGTGTTTCGCAATTTTACCGAGGGAGAGGAATCCAAAGACCAGCTCCTGCGTAGAATACCAGTATCGTTGTTTTAAATTATCTGAGACATGCTTTGCCATTTCGGGAATCTGTGCATTCGCCGGATCTGCATCCAACAGAACTTCCAGGGCCATGGCCTCATCGCGGATATCGGACGAAAAACTTCCGCCCGTTTCTGTATTTGCAACTTCTCCTTCAAAATGATCCGGAAGGAATTTGCGGTAACTCGCTTTATCACCTGAAAGCGCATAAGCGGCGGCCAGTAAATATTTGCAATCCAGGCTCAAGAGCTGGGGATTGGCTTTATAATAATTCATGAGTGCTGAATTGGGCTTCGAAGCCAGGGCCAGTACGTACAGCCCATAAATAACTTCTTTGGGAACAATTTTTTTAACCTGATCACGGTTGTAATAATAATTAATGGTTTTTCTTTCTTTCAATGAAGAATTGACATAACCGAGCAGCGTTTCCAGGAGGCCCTTGTCCACATCAAATCCGGCCTTGTCAGCTTCAATCAAAAAATGGGCTGCATAAATACTGGCCCACCAGTTTGCTGATTTTTCATCATCCCACAAGGTGATTGCACCGTTATATAGCTGACGTGTTTTTATTTTACGTATGGCTTCCTGAACATTATAATTTGCAACAGACTGATTGTTGCGCCCCGTGTGCAGCGCATCTGAGAGTTCGCCGAAATATAACTGAGGAAATGCGGAAGAAACGGTTTGTTCCGTGCATCCATAAGGATATTCCAGGAGGTATCCCAGGTACTTGCTCAGACCGGCTCCCGGGAAACGCGTAAGGAATAATTCCCTGCTGATACTGGCTGGAATAAAGTCAGAATTGTCGAAGCTGATCGTTTGGGAAGCACCTCCGGCAATGCTGCCGCTGCCTGTATTTTTTTGAAGGGAGGCTGCGGGACGAATACTGATTTCTGTTTCATCATTGAATTTTCCTCCTGGTCCGTTCACGTCAATGGAAATTTTTCCTATCCCGATTACCGGACCTGCTGTAACGGTGAAGTATAAACGTTTTTCGCTGTTTGGTGGAATCGTAAATGACAATTCTTTACTGCCTGAAACAACTACGCCTCCTGTCGCCTGCATAACGGCATTTCCATTTGCCGGACTCGCAGTTGTGTTGGTGATCGTGACCGGCACAAGAATCGAATCGGAAGGGCTCAGGAATCTTGGGAGCGCAGAGCTGAGCACCAGCGGATCTGCCACCGTCATTTTCGATTCCGCGGAACCGAACTGAAAGC
>Ga0206929_1077_pt1 | contig 23767 bp, 20 predicted proteins | sample Alteio_BWOrgHeat_19_FD_152929 | JGI IMG/M metagenome (GOLD analysis project Ga0206929, IMG submission 152929) | Enriched cells from forest soil in Barre Woods Harvard Forest LTER site, Petersham, Massachusetts, United States -... | ecosystem: Environmental > Terrestrial > Soil > Temperate forest >...
CAATATCAGTCCATATTTGAATTTCGCTCGCATATACTGCAGCACCTACAAGCGATGCTGTGTAATCGCTTCCACCCCTCTTAAGGTTATCAACCTGTCCGAATGGGTTGCGACATATATACCCTTGTGTTATAAAAAGTTCAGAGTTTGCATACTTGGCCAATTCTTTTTTTATATGCTCTTCTATATATGCAAGATCAGGCTCACCTTCTTTATCAATACGCATAAAGTTAAGTGCAGGCAACAGCACCGATGGAATCTTTTGCTCCTCCATATAATACTGAACTAATGCAGTGGAAAGAAGTTCGCCTTCTGCCAGAACCGTCTTTTCTTCATTAGGGGTGAACATATCCTGGGTAAACGAAAGCAGGAAATTGAAATGCTCAGTAACCATTTCGTTGGCCTTGTCTTTGAACTCTTTTGAGGCATATAGCTCATCTACCGTTTTGCGGTAGCGGGGTTCCAATTCCTTGATGAGTTTAATTGCAGTATCGTTCTCCTTCTTAAACAGGGCCTGGGTTATCTTTACTAAATGATCGGTTGTGCCCGACATAGCAGACAAAACCACTATTTTTTTACCGGGATAATTAATAAGCTCTGCAACCGCTTTCATACGCTGTGCTGAACCTACTGATGTCCCTCCGAATTTTAATACCTGCATTTCACTTAATTTAAGTGTAAGAATTAGACATACTTACAGAGCTGCAAAAGTAAGAAAGGGGAGGATATGATGCAATTGATAATAATTCCTATTTTCGAATTGCTTAACCCACAATATTTGTCATGGATAAAAAACATTTCTTTTTGAAGTTAAACCCACCAAGAGCCTCATTTACAACAGACATGACGGCTGAAGAAAGAGGTATAATGCAACAACATGTTGCTTATTGGGCACCACTTGTACAAAACGGAACTGTTATTGTATTAGGCCCCGTAATGGACCCTAAGGGTGGTTATGGTATAGCTGTTGTGGCAGTCGATAGTGAAGAACAATTACATGAGCTTATTGCTAAAGATCCGGCAAACGGTTTGAACAGCTACGAAATTCACCCGATGAGGGCTGTGACCAAAAAGTAAGTTTAATTTAATCGTAACATATTGATTTCTTGATTTAAATCAATTTACAGTTTTTAATTAAACTATTATTTTTGCCCCGAGGGAAAAATTAAAAAATTAATTTAATCATTCAATGAAAAAAATTCTGAAATGGATAGGCTACCTGGTAGCCATTGTAATTATTGCAGTAGCGGGTTTGCTAACGTATCTAAAAACAGCTTTACCAAAATTAGCTGCTGCACCTGAAATGAAAATTCAATCGACACCGGAACTGGTAAAACGGGGTGAATACCTGGCCACCAAAGTGTGCCTTTGTGTTGATTGCCATTCAGAACGTGATTTCAGTAGATACGGAGGCCCTTTGGTACCAAATACCATCGGGCAAGGCGGAGAGGTATTTGACCAGAAGTTCGGATTCCCTGGTTCCCTTGTTCCTTACAACATCACTCCGTATCATTTAGGCAATTGGACCGATGGTGAACTATACCGTACTATTACAACTGGTTTGGATAAGGATGGCAAGGCGCTTTTCCCATTAATGCCATATCAGAACTATGGCAAACTTGACCCTAACGATATTAAAGCGTTGATAGCATACATACGTACGCTACCTTCTATTACAAAAGACAATCCTACATCATCGCTTGATTTCCCGATGAATTTTATAGTTAACACTATTCCTGCTGAGGCAACGCCACAGCCTATACCTGCCAAGACTGACCAGATTGCGTATGGTAAATACCTGGTAACAGCAGCTACCTGCGATGGTTGCCACACCAAACAGGAAAAAGGAAAAATAGTTGGAGAGCCGTTTGCCGGTGGTTTTGTTTTTGCTATGCCCGATGGTAGTACCATTCGTTCAGCTAACATTACCCCTGATAATGAAACCGGTATTGGCCAGTTGACAAGAGAAATGTTCATTAAGCGTTTTAAAATGTTTACCGATAGTAATTACCATGCACCTACATTAAAACCCGGGCAGGCAAATACCATTATGCCATGGGATATGTACGGCGGTATGGATACAACTGACTTAGGTGCCATATATTCTTACCTGAGAACTATTAAGCCGGTTAAGAATGTAGTGCTGCATTTTTCAGCTAAGGTTTAAGAATTGAGCGTTAAACTTTAACTTCTTTCGGGCGTTCCCCTACGGGTCGGGCTATCCGCTGCAAGTCCTCGCTGCGCTGTGGGCTTTACGCTACTATCCCTAACGCAGGGGTACGTGCTATTTTACTTGTTTTTCAGAAATAGGAAAATGGTGGGCGCGGGTTAGCTGCAAATGATGCGAGTATAGGAAATTCAGGCAAGCAGGGAGCCCCACCCCTTTACCCTTCCCACGAAGGGGAATTTACAGCCCCGAAAACACAGTAATGAGATTTTAGTATTGGGTATTGAGATAAAGCAGATTGCTTTTCCAGTAATTCCTAATTCGTAATTTTTAATTCTTAATTGAAATTTACCCAATCATCTTTTCCTTGGCCCAACGCAATACTTTGGCAAGTTGCTCTTCGTGGGTAAGGTTGGTATTATCAAGCACAACGGCATCGGGTGCCTGCTTTAAAGGGCTTTCTTCCCTATTCATATCTTCCTGGTCGCGCTTCAGTAAATTACGTTCCACTTCCTGTTCTCGAGCTTTTATGCCACGTTCTTTTAATTCGAGCATACGGCGTTGTGTACGCACTTTTATATCGGCGGTCATAAATATTTTCAGGTCAGCATGTGGTAAAACAGTGGTGCCAATATCGCGCCCATCCATAACAATACCCGGGTTAGCACCCATTTTACGTTGCAGGTAAACCATAACTTTGCGTACTTCGTGAATAGCACTAACAGGGCTCACCAACTCATTTACAGCCATACTTCGTATATCATTTTCCACATTCTTTCCGTTCAGGTAGGTTTCTGTTTTTCCGGTTTCAATGGAATGCTTAAAATCAATATGAATGTTTAATAGCTCACGTATTACCTTGCCTGCATCAACTGCACGACCCTCTTGTATAATTCCTTTTTCAAGGCAGTATAATGTTACTGCCCTGTACATGGCTCCTGTATCGACATACACATAACCTAATGCATTTGCAAGGTCCCGGGTAATAGTACTTTTACCGCATGACGAATATCCGTCTATGGCAATGATAATATCTTTCATCAGGTTTTTCGGGTATAAAAATCGTCGAGTGAAAGCCCCATGGAGAATGTGCTTGTTGCTGCACCCAAATAATAACTTGACAATGCATAGCTTAAATGGAACTTATATATACGGATGCCGAACCCACCTGAAAAACCAACCAGCCCCTGGCGGCCTGATAGTTCAAGCTCTTTGCGCATTTCGTAATTATAAGCAAAACGAAGCATAAAGTTTTTACTTAACACCACTTCCAAATTGGGAATAAGATGACGCATCACTTTATCGGCAAAGTTGCCAAGGTTATTTGTAGGAACTGCCTGACCCGTAAGTTGATTTACCGTTTGGGTATCGGTAGGGTCTAAATAGGTTAAATCCCATTTTTGAAGATGGTCGGCAGTAACGCCAAGACGGAAAGGAGCATGCGCTAGTTTTGCAGCGAAACCAATTTGCACATCAAAGGGTAGGGGTTCAGGATCACCGGTCGTATAATCTTTCAGCTGTGTACCAATATTCTGTACCACCATTCCTAAAAAGAATCTTTTGTTAGGGCTTATGTAAGAACCTGAAAGATCGAGCCCAATACCCGAAGAAGTATATGTTGCCTCGTGTGAGTAAATTCCTTTCAGATTAGCGCCAACATTTATTGTAGAATCTTTTATCGGTTGGCCATAACCAATATTGTACATGTATTCAGCTGCCGTAAACTGCCCCGTGATATTGCCGGCATAGTCAGCCTGTGTAAAAGTGCCGTAGTTTATATATTTTACTCCTGCGTCAAATGTTCCGCTTCGGCCTAAAAACCCAAAGCCATTAATGGTGTGCGCAATTGAAAAGTAATCGTAATTGATGCCTGCAAAGAAAGGCACATAGCCTATTATAGCATGATTATTGACTGTACTATCGAGAAAAGAAGGGTTTGAAGCAGCCAGGCTAAGGTCACCATCGCGCACGCTTACAAATGTACCACCCAGTGCAACTGCCCTTGCTGAAACAGGAAGTTCAAGAAAATTGTAAGTGCTTGTACCGCCAATTTGTGCAAATGCACCAGTGGCAGAAGAAACAAAAAAAACGAGTAACGTAAAGTACCTAAGCCGCATGTGTTTATAGTTTCTCAATAAACGTGTGTTGAGCAATTTTATTATAACCGCGGCTCAATGAGCTTATACAGCTTTTACCTTTGCCTTTACCAACGCTGCAATTGTTTTACCAATTACGGCAGGTGAATCAACAACGGTAATACCACAATCGCGCATAATTTTCATTTTAGCAGCAGCAGTATCTTCAGCACCGCCAACAATAGCACCTGCGTGGCCCATAGTGCGGCCTGCAGGAGCTGTTTGACCAGCAATAAAGCCTACAACAGGTTTGGTACCATTTGCCTTAATCCAGTTAGCTGCATCGGCTTCCATAGTTCCGCCAATTTCACCTATCATAATAATACCTTCAGTACCCGGATCTTTCATTAACAACTCAACTGCATCTTTAGTTGTGGTACCAATAATTGGGTCGCCACCAATACCAATACATGTTGATTGGCCAAGGCCCGCTTTGGTAACCTGGTCAACCGCTTCGTATGTTAATGTGCCGGAACGTGAAACAATTCCTATAGTGCCCGGGTTATGTATAAAGCCCGGCATAATGCCCACCTTAGCCTCGCCCGGAGTAATAACACCAGGGCAGTTGGGGCCGATTAAACGTGTATTCTTATCACTTAAATATGCTTTTACTGCAACCATATCCTTCACGGGAATGCCTTCGGTAATACATACCACCAGCTTAATGCCTGCTTCAGCAGCTTCCATAATAGCATCGGCAGCAAATGCAGGCGGTACAAAAATGATAGATACATCAGCACCCGCTTGCTTTACAGCATCAGCAACTGTATTGAATACAGGCTTGTCTAAGTGCTTGGTTCCACCTTTACCGGGTGTTACACCACCTACTACATTGGTACCATATTCTATCATTTGTTGTGCGTGAAAGGTACCTTCAGTACCTGTAAAGCCCTGCACTATTACTTTCGATTTTTTATTTACTAAAACGCTCATATGTATATATTGGATTATCTGCGAGCAAATTTAGAAAAATTCATGAAACAGTTTCATTATTCCTTTTGATAACGTTTTTTTAACACAGAAGCACCACAGAATAAACCATGTGTAGCTGTTTTTCTACCTTTGCAGGCCTAATGAAGAACATTGTAACCGACGATACCATTGTTGCCCTATCAACCCCATCAGGTGTTGGTGCCATTGGTGTAATACGCCTTTCGGGGCCAGCGTCTATTGCTATATGTGAAAAATTATTTCCTGCACTTAAATTGAAGGAGGCTGCCAGTCATACCCTGCACTTTGGGGTTGTTATGGATGGCAAAGAAGTGGTTGATGAAGCGGTGGTTGGTTTATTTAAAGCACCTAAGTCATACACCTGCCAGGATGTGGTAGAAATATCGTGCCATGGCTCACCTTATATAATACAAAAGGTATTGCAATTACTTATAAAACATGGTGCACGCCCCGCCAGGCCCGGTGAGTTTACCATGCGGGCATTCCTTAATGGCCGTTTTGACCTGTCACAGGCTGAGGCAGTGAGCGACCTTATTGCATCAGAATCGCAAGCGGCACATCATATTGCTATGAACCAGATGCGTGGTGGTTTTTCGAATGAATTGAAAGAACTGCGGCAGAAACTGATGGACTTTGCATCGTTAGTAGAACTTGAACTCGATTTTAGTGAGGAAGATGTAGAGTTTGCAAATCGTGCTCAACTTGTGAACCTGTTGACAGAGATGATTGGTAAGATCGAAAAGCTCTCTGAGTCTTTCCGATTAGGTAATGTGCTGAAAAATGGCGTTGCAACGGTTATAGCAGGCAGGCCCAATGCAGGTAAATCGACCTTACTGAATGCATTACTGAATGAAGAACGTGCCATAGTAAGTGACATACCCGGCACTACACGCGATACTATTGAAGAGATAATAACCATTGAAGGTATTGCTTTCCGCCTGACCGATACGGCCGGTATACGACATGCAGCAGATATAATAGAGCGTGAAGGTGTGGCCAGAACCATGCAAAAGATAAAACAGGCATCAATTGTGGTGTATTTGTTCGATGCGGATGAAATGAGCGCTACCGATGTATTGGCCGATATTAAAAAACTTGGCAACGAAGACAACATAGCTGTTCTGGTAGTGGCCAATAAAATTGATGTGAAAAATGACCGCAATAAATTTGCAGGAATTAATGATCTGCTTTTTATTTCGGCGAAAAACGGGCAAGGAATTGAAGAACTGAAAAAGCAATTATGCAGCGCTGCTTTGCAGGGTGCCGATATGCAACACGATATTGTGCTGACCAATGCCCGCCACTACGAATCGTTGCAAAGCACTATGCAAAACCTTAGCAATGCAAAAAAAGGAATTGAGACCAAGCTATCGGGTGAATTGGTAGCATCGGATATACGAAGCGCACTTACTCACCTTGGTGAGATTACCGGTGAGGTTACAACCGATGATCTGCTAGGAAACATTTTCGGTCGATTTTGTATTGGGAAGTAGTCACACATTAGCAACCTAATAGTAAATCGATAAAAACCTTATAAAGTCAATATTATAAGGATTATTTTTATGTGGTAAATAATATTTGAATTAAGTTGTTAATCAAGAAACCATTAAGCAGTTAAGCCCCGACAATTAACCCAAATTGAAGCGATAATCAAGGTAATGGATATAAGGCAATAATTGCTTGTAATGTGATATAAATAAACTGTAAATTACTGGCCTCAAATTAATCTCAACTAATTAAAACACTACTTAATACTTTACCCAAATTTGAATATATTTAAAATATATTTCTAAAACAAAAAACATGAAAGTTGAAATAGGCCAATACCATTTAGAATATTCAGAGGTAATAATACAAATAGCGAATGAACCCATTAAAATTAGATTACCTGATGAACTAGAAAATGATTTTTTCTTTCATATTAATTTCGTTGATGACTCTAACTCTAAAGCGTTTACGACCTTAAGAACTCCAATTGACTCAAATAATACGCGAATTGATTTTATAAATTTTGGTGCAGCATTAAATGCAGGGAATACGGAATTATTAGCTTTAGGTACTTTGCGTCGAATACCACTTTATCTTAGTTATAGGATTTTTGACTTGCCTGGGAATGGGAAAACATTATTGGTTAATTTCTATACAAAAACTAAATAATGAGTAGTAGCTTAACAGGTACCCTTTCCAAAGGTGAAAATTATAATAACCTTCAAGTAGTTAGGGAAGATTCTCCTGAAAATCTAAATGCATATTTTTCCGGCCTGAAAATTTGTGTTGTAACTGCATTAAAGGAAGAATTAGACTCTCTAATGAGATATTGTTGTAAACCGCATGAAATAGTTATTCATAAAAATAGAGTTTATTATAAACTGACTTTTAGTAAGAAAGGGAAAGAGTTCTCTGTTATTGCTCATACTTTAAACCAAATGGGAATTTCTTCCATGTCAATTAATTTAACTGAAATTATTAATGTATTTTCTGGCTTAAGATATGTTGGTGTAATCGGAATAGCAGCCGGGGCTAATAAGGAAAGTCAAAAGAAGGGTGATATTTTAATACCGACAGCTGTGTTTAATTATGAAATGGGCAAATACATTGAAATACCTGATGAAAATAACCCTGAAATTTCAAGAGTAATCTTTGAAAGTGATTATGAGTCACATCATATTGATTCAAGCATTCAACAGAAAATATCTATAATTACAAATGAAGCCTTTTTAAAAGAGATAATGGGAGAGTGGATACGCCAATACAAGCAAATCGGTTGTCATGAAGGAAACCTTGCTTGCGGTTCTGCAGTTATTGCCTCAGAGAAGAAAGTAAAGGAGATTAGGGGAAACGTAGCAAGAAAATGTATTGGCATTGATATGGAATCTTTTGCGGTTTCTAATCTTAACCAATTAAAATCTAATCGTGAAATTGAATTTTTTATAATTAAAGCCATTTCAGATTTTGCAGGGGTTGATAAAAATGATGATGACAGAGTTTTTGCAAATGATATGGCAGTGAAGGTGTTTATTGAGTTCTGTACAATATTGTTAATTGAATGAACGGATGACCATTTTTAGGGCGCCGAAAAATAAATTTTATTGCTCTTTTGCACCCCATTTGCAACCCAATCAATTAAATGACAAACCAAACGTCTACACTCCAAGCAAACGAAACAAGGCTACTAAAAGCATTTGAAACCTGTTCTATTGAAGTACTTGATGAACTGATACACGAAAGTGCATTCTTTGTTATTCCCAACGGAGTACTTTGCACTAAAAAAATGGTGTTAGATAATTATCGTTCAGGGCAAACAGCAATGAGCTCAATTGCCGCAAGTGAACAAGTAATAAATATACTAGATGATACTGCAGTAGTTTCTGTAGTACTTGAAATGCAAGGGAAATATAATGACCAGTTAATAAGCAGGAAGTTTCGCTACCTGCGGGTTTGGAAATTGTTCAACAACGGTTGGAAGGTAATTGCGGTAAGCGGGGTGCAGTTATAAAGCATCATTTTTTTCTTCTTAAAGCAACCATTTAATATCTTTCTTCGTCTACCCTGTAGAATCTATACGTTAAAGACGGAAAGTTAATATTGTATTTAGTTGGTTATCAGAAGTAAACAAGCCATAATTGGTCATAATAATGGTATTTGCCCCTTGTTTTCAACAAGGGGGTTCATTATGCAACATACTGAGCCTATTTTTACTAACTTTGCTTGTAGCCATTTATATATTGGCTATACAGGATATTTAAATTAATGAGAACAAGGCTATTTCACCCATTAATAGTTATTGCGGCGTTCGTAATTTTTAGTACTGGTTGCAGCAACAAAGCACCAAGTGCCTGTTATTCTATTAGCTCCACCACCGATACTGTAAACCAGGTTGTTAGTTTTAATTCAAGTTGCACAACAGGCGGTTCATTTTATTATTGGGACTTTGGTGATGGCAGCCCCGCTTCAAAACTACCTAACCCCACACATGCATATTCAGCCCAGGGAATTTACTCCGTAACTTTTTGGGCATCAAATAAAGTAGGTTCCTCAAAAGCTGCGGTAATGAATATTACGGTAAGCAACTGGAAGAATTCAGCAAGTGGCACAAGTGAAAATTTAAACTCTGTCTATTTTCCATTTACCGATACCGGCTATGTGGTAGGCACCAACGGCGTAATTCTAAGAACTGTTAATGCAGGTGTAAAATGGACATCGCAAACCAGCACGGTTACAAGTAACAATCTAAACTGCGTATATTTTTTAAATGATAAATGGGGATTCATTGCAGGAGATAAAGGAACCATACTTACCACAACCAATGCAGGTGCAACCTGGACTGCAGTTACAAGTGGTACTACAGTCAACCTAATGTCAATTGATTTTACAACATCAAAAATTGGTTATGCAGTGGGTGCAAATGGCACCTTGCTTATTACTACAAACGGAGGCAGTTCCTGGGCATCGCAAACATTAGTAACTGCCAATTTAAACTGTGTTTACTTCACCAGTATTAGCAATGGATATATTCTAGGGTCGGGTGGAACCATACTGCAAACAAGCGATTCAGGAAAAATATGGAATGTGGTAACGAGCAATACAACGGCCAACCTTACATCTATCTGTTATAAAAACGGATACGGATTTATTGTTGGTGGTATCGGAACTGCTACCGGGATTATATTAGAGAACACCTTTAGCTCCGGTACCAAATGGACCGTTACTCCAAGCGGAACCAGCACTGCTTTATCGGCTGTTTCCTGCAAGGGTGCTGAATACTTTACCGCAGGTTATGGTGGCGAAATGCTACAAGCAAATGCATCGGGCAGTTGGTCTAGTATGATAACGGGAACTAATAATTACCTGCATTCCGTATGTATGGTAAGCGATAATATAGGTTATGCCGTTGGTGATAACGGTACCATACTCAAGTTTTAAAACTGGTCTTACAACTTCTTTCTTAGAAACTCAAAGACAAGGTGGCCAACAATACCAGTAATTACAGCTATTGTAAAATTTGCAAGTGTAATTACATTACAAATGGCCCACCACAATCCTTTATCGCCAACCGTGCCGGTGTGGGTGTATTCACCCATCAGTAAATTTGAATAGAACAAAAAAATAATAAAGCCAACCTCAATTAAAGCCCTGAGTGTGCCGGTTACAAAAGGCTTTTTAGAATTATTTGTTTCCATGCTTGCTTAATTCAGTTTTTTATATTCTTCGTAGCTCATCTCCCACCTGTTTACTTCCTGTTCAAAGTTTATAAAGCCGGGGATGGTGGTATATTTTTTTATTAACATAAAGCTTGCTTTCTGTAATGTTCTATTTGGCGCAGGGTTCAACGCATAGGGTTCGCTGTATACCTTTTGTAGTTTTAAATTATCAAAGAAATAAGACAGGCTCATTTTCACAAAACTTACTCCGTTACCCTTTTGCCTTACCTCAGCGTTCCACATATGTAAATGCATAGAAGCTTCCTGGCCAAAAACAATTTTATTTACGTTACTATGCCCTATGCCCTTGCCATTGATGCACCAAATTGTGCAATACGATTGTTTCTCTTTGTACGATTGCTTTAACTGATCGGTAAGCATGTTTGTAAACTCATCACGTTTTGGCATTTTGGTAATATCAACACCCATACCTAACAAGAACTGGGCCTTGGCCGTAAACCAATATTCAACCAACGAACTTATATCTTCCTTTTGTATCTCTCGTACCGACAATAGCTCACTGCTCATACATTATATTCTTACCTACAAAAGTAAAACATTAATTCTTGTACATTTACAGTATTAACAAAGAAATAAAATGGTCAACCTCAACTTTACTCCTTTCCCTGTGCTTACAACCGAACGCCTTGTGCTGAGGCAAATGACAAGGGAAGACTCAAAAGATGTATTGCTATTACGGGCTGATGAAAGTGTTTCGAAATATATTGCACGCAATCCGTATACTACTATTGAGGAAGTGTATTCATTTATTGATAAAATAACCAATGGTATTACCAATAACGAATGTGGATACTGGGCAATTGCATTAAAGAGTACGAACCAACTTATTGGTACTGCTTGCATATGGCATATTAATATAGAGAACAGCCGGGCTGAGATAGGGTATGAGCTTCATCCCTCGCACCAGAAAAAAGGAGTAATGCAGGAAGCTTTACCGGTTCTAATAAAGTATGCTTTTGAAACTATGAAACTGCATTCGCTCGAGGCTGATGTATATCCTGAAAATGCGGCTTCCATAAAATTACTTGAGAAGAATAAGTTTGTGCGCGAAGCGTACTTTAAAGACTACTTCTTTTTTGATGGCCGCTTTATGGATACTGCTATTTATTCACTTATAAATCCGAAATAAAATTTCTCGGGCATTCCCCTTCGGGTCGGACTATACATTCCAAGTCCTCGTCGTTCCTCCTGTGGGCTTTCCATTACTATCCCTAACGCTACTCAGCCCGTCAGTCTGAGCTTGTCGAAGACTTTATCTATTACTCTATAAATTTATTAAATAGGTAAAAGGTGGGCGCGGGTTAGCTGCTAAAGATGCGAGTTTAGGCAGCTCAGGCAAGCAGGGAGCAAATGGCGCCCCAAAAAAGCAAGTTATATCGAGAATAAAAAATAGTGAATAGCGATTAACGATTGCAGATTTTAGAAGGATAATGAAGTACTTCGACAAGCTCAGTATGACTAATAACCCTTACTGATTCACCTGCCGTACACGGTTATTGCCACCATCACCAATATATACAAGCCCTGAGCCTATTACAGTTATACCATAAGGGGCATTAAGCTTGGCATTAACAGCTGCGCCACCATCACCCGAAAACCCAACGGTACCATTTCCGGCTATTGTTGTAATAATACTGTTCGTATTGATTTCTCGTATGCGATTGTTTTGGGCATCTACAATGTAAATATTGCCCGAGGCATCTAATGTTACTGAAATAGGATCAGCTATCATAGCAGCAGTTGCAGCTGCGCCATCGCCTGAAAAACCTGTTGTGCCATTGCCTGCAATAGTTGAAATGATACCACCTGGATTTACCTTGCGTACACGGTTATTGGCTCCATCGGCTATGTAAATGTTACCTGAATTATCTATGGCTACACCGGTAGGGAAATTCAAGCTTGCAGCAGTTGCAGCTGCGCCATCGCCCGGGTTATTAGTTCCGCCACCTGCCACGGTTGAAATTATACCGGCACTTATCTTACGAATGCGGTTATTACTATGGTCGCATATATAAATATTACCTGAAGCATCAACTGCTACCGCATCGGGGGCTGATAATGTTGCAGCTGTTGCAGGGCCACCATCGCCTGCAGCTCCACCGAAACCTGTTCCTGCTATAGTTGAAATAATACCTGCGTTATTTACCATGCGAACACGATTATTATTCTGATCGGCAATGTAAATGTTACCCGAACCATCAACTGCAACCCCGCATGCAGTGTTCAATTGCGCATTGGTTGCAGCCGCACCATCACCCGAAAAGCCAGCGCTTCCATTACCGGCAACAGTAGTAATAACACCCTTACTGCTTACTTTACGAATTCGATAATTGAAAAGATCAGCAATGTAAATGTTACCCGCGCCATCTTGTGCAAGGCCCGCCGGGCTTGATAATTCACTGGCCGTAGCTTGTATTCCATCACTTGAAAAACCCGGAGTTCCGTTTCCGGCATAGGTACTTATATTACCGGTAGTACTTACCACCGGCGGGTTAGATGGAGAATTTTTTTGACAAGTTGTAAAAAGAATTCCAATAACGGCTATAGTTAATTGAGTTGGAGCGGTCAAAAATATTTTTTTCATTGGGCTATGTTTTATTTGAGTAGTTCTGAATATAAAGATAAATAAACTTTGTTTTGTTTCGTGAGCTCAAACGACCTCACCCAACCTTTACTGTGAGAAGAGGGATATAAACAGCCCGATGTACTAATTAAAAAATTCTTTTACTTTTAGGCTTTACAAATCATCGTCATGAAATTAAAAGGTAAAAATCTGTGGGTACTAGCAGTACTATTGTTCTTTATTATTATTGAAGCCTATTCACGTGCCGGTGGCGGAGGTGGTAGTCATGGCGGTGGCAGTCACAGCAGTAGTGGTGGCGGCGGTTTTGGTGGCGGAGGCGGTGGCTTTGGAACAGGTGTCGGCATAGGCTGGTTACTGGGTGGAGGCTTTGGCTTCGGCAAAATAATTGTACTTGCCATAATAATCATTTACCTTATTTATAGATTCAAACAGAATAAAGACTCCGGTGGAACAGATATGGTTAGCGGAACTTCAGACGGACCGCGTAGTATACCTAAGCCTATCAGTCCTGATTTTTTTACTGCTAACCAGGGCTTTAACCAGGAAGCATTCATTGGCAAGGTAAATACTGCATTTATGGCCATACAGGATGCATGGATGAAGAAAGACCTTTCCAAGGTTCGTAAATGGATAAGTGATGGTGTATATCAACGTTTCAACGCGCAGTTTTTGATGATGAACGCGCTTGAGCAGGTTAATACACTAAGCAATATTAATATTAAACAAATACGTATTGAATCAGCTGAACAGGAAGGCGATTACAGTATTATTACAGCCTCGGTTTATTTCAGCGACGATGACAATTTCATAAGTGCTAAGTACCCTGAGTTTAATGAAAAGTTCACCGGCGATACTGCTGTTGAATATTGGACATTCATTAAAAAGACGAGCGCAGTTGAGAAGGATCTGTACCATAGCAACAACTGCCCTAAGTGCGGATACCCTATGAAGGATGATTCGGGCGATGTAAGCAAATGCGAATCGTGCGGAACAGTTACCTACCTTGGAGATTACGATTGGGTGCTATGCGAAATAACACAAGAGGAAGATTACCTGAGGAATGATTTCAGAATTACTAAAGATGATGCGAACCTTGCACCATTATATGCTAATAAAGAAGAGAACTTCTGCATACAATTAATGGAAGACAAGGCATCGAATGCTGTTATACAATACTTTGTATCGCACACCACGCACGACCTTAAATATATACACCGCTTTACCGATGAAAACCTGTTCAGAAGCATTGAACAATCGGTTAAAGCACAGGAGAAATACCTGTTTAACCGTTTGTATCTGAACCAGGTATCGCTCATCAATTGTATACAGGCCAATAATATGTGGCTGGCTACATTCAATATCTTCTACTCTTCAATGCGCATGAAGGAAACACCTACCGGCCTGAGTAAGATAGACGATACTGTAATTGAACGCGCACTGGTATTAACGCTATCGAAGAAAGTGGGAGCAGTGAAGAAAACCGAACTGTGGAGCTTTGCATGCCCAAGCTGTGGTGCGCCTTATACAGACACAACTACAACCAAGTGCGGATATTGCGATGCAACCATTAATTCAGCCGATAACGATTGGGTAATGACCAGCCTCGGCGAACCAGTATAAAGGTTAGTAATAACACAATAAAAAAGGCCCTGAAGCAGATGCTTCAGGGCCTTTTTGCTTTACGTAATACAGAAAATATTAACTGTGATGGTTACCGGACCTTACTTTAGGTGTACCATGGCATTTGTGACCTACTCTATAGTCAGGCGCTGTAGGTATCAAACAAAATATACCAAGGTTAAAACTACCGGTAAGTGTATTGGTTGGTTTAATATCAGTATAATAAGGAGTACTATTGTAATGCTGACCAAGACCATCAACGCCTTGTATATCGGTAAAGCCATAGGTAATACGGAAATCGGTAAGTATAAAAATATAATCGTTGATGCTATACTTGCCACCTACGCCAAATACACCTAATACATTGCTCTTTGCAAAAGCGTTCGACGCATTAAAATTGTTGGTCGAATTAGGGTTTGAATAATTGCCTGAATAATTAGCGGTTTGTATCATATCATATTCTGCACCCAGCTCAACAAATGAACCGGTTGCTGTTTCGAGGCAAAGCAATAATGGAATTTGATAGGCTGTCATATTTATTTTTGAAGTATATGACTGGCCCGATAAATAAATGCCACCATCGGGTAATATTCCACCCTTTTGAAAAGTACCACTATACGTTTGGGTTAAGGAAGCGTATGAAAAATTGGTTTCTATACCTACCTGGTCAGTAATATCGTATGCAAGGTGCAGGCCACCATTATATGAGAGCGAAAACGTTTTGCTTTCTGATTTAGGGGTGTTTGAAACAGCTGAATTCAACAACCAGAAGGAATCAATTCCACCCCGTGCACCAATTTCAAGCGATTGAGCATGTGATGTCATAAATAACCCAACCGATAAAATGCTTACAATGTATTTTTTCATACGCCCCTGCGATTTTATGAGTTTGCAAAAATATGATAAAATACCCGAAAAAGAATATCGTTTTTCATGCTTTTGCTGTACTCTGATTAATATCATAATTTGTAAAAAGTGCGATATGAAAATGTATATGAGATGTTACGGTTGTTGAAAACAGTATCATTATCTTCATTTCTTATTATGTAACGGAAGGTAAATTTGTATTGGAGTTTTAGAAACAACTCTTTGAAATCCTGGGCTTCCTTAAATATTATAATGGCTTAATATTCATGAGCCAATTGAAAAGTAAATTATTATGCGAATAAATAAGAGCAGAATGGTTAACAAAGGGGTGGTATACAAAACGCATGAAATTATCCAAAACATATGATTGAAAATCAATAAGTTGATGGGTTACAAATTCAAAAAGTGTAACCCACCCTCTACTGCCCCACCATAAATTGGCTAACAAATTTTGTATTAAGTTTATAGCAATGAAAAAACTGGTGTTGATCGCCTTTCTGTATGTGTGTACGCAGCCTGCATTTGCACAATCGCAAGTATGCAGGTTGCTGAAGGATATACCTCACTCATTAAAGACTATTAAAGATTCTGCCCACCGCATATTTCATTCAGCTACCGACGCATGTGTATATCAACTGATGGACTCGCTGGAAAACAGGTTTATTAAAACCCATAAGAAAGAGTATTTGGTATGCCTCGATAGCATTTGCTGGAACAGCTCGCCCGATGTACAGGAGAAACATAGTGATACGGCCCTGTTCTATGGCAGCTTTAAACCGTTCATCGATTATTTATATAACAATGGTGACACTATTAACTGCCTGGAAATTAACCTTGAATATGGTTTTGGTTTCGAAACCATAGAAGACCCTAACGACCTGTATGATGCAAAAAAACGTTTCAATAACTTTATTAAAGAACAGCAAAATGAGAACAAATTCCCTGATGGGGAGAAAAGGTTCATTGAGCTTATCAGGCAGAGGATTGTAACGCTTACATTGGATGATAAGCAGTGAGGGAATAGTTGTAAATCTCTGGGGGTATGGAAAAGAGTGATTGATGTTATTTGTAGAAAATTATAACCAAATAAAAGGATTGAGCAGTTTCTTTACTTAAAATGCATGCATTAATTCATAACTTTGTTTCACATAATAGACATTCCACTCATTATGAAGAAAAGAAATCTACTCATATTAATTTTCTTGTTTTATTCTATTTGTAATTATGCGCAAAGTTGGGCTAGTATGTCTAATTTTCCGGGAGCAACCAGGCAATACTCTACTGGATTTTCAATAGGGCACTATGGTTTTGTAGGTTGTGGAAGTGGTGCGTCAAATTATAAAGATTTTTATAAGTGGGACAAAAGGACTAATAATTGGACTCGCATTGCTGATTATCCTGGACTTGGTTATGGTATTGCTCCAACAGGGTTTTCAATAGGAGGATATGGGTATGTATGTTGTGGTATGCAAGGTGGTAAAGTAGCTAAGGATTTGTGGAGATATGATACAACTGCTAATAAATGGACTCAGATGGCTAGCCTTCCGGGGCCCGGTCGTTATGATGCAACTGTATTTGTTATGGGGCATAAAGCTTTTATTATTACAGGTTCAACGGGAGGCCCCCCTTATTTAAGTGATGTTTGGGAATATGATGCAATAGCCAACAGTTGGACGCAAAAAAATAGTTTTCCGGGCGGACAAATAGATGCGACTGTAACTTTTTCTATAGGTAATAAATCATATGCAGGTGGAGGGTGGGATGGAGGGTCAAACCATAACCAGTTCTGGCAATATGATTCAGCAAACGACAGTTGGCTACCGATTGCAAATATTCCTTTGCCAATGGGTTCTGGTGACCCAAGAGCATTTGTGGTTAAAAGTAAAGCATACGCGTGTATTACCACCAGCAGTATTGGAAATGCAGCGGTTTATGACACTATTACAAAAAACTGGTGTGTAATTTCAGTATCAAATTCATTGAGTAATCGTTTTTTTTCAGTTGCTCTTTCTATAGAAGGGAATGGATATATATCAACAGGCGGTTTATCAGGGAATTACTTAAATGACCTCCTGGAATTTCAGCCTGCCAATCTTCAATTTAAATTAATTGACTCTACTGTTTGTTATGGTGTTTCAACAAACTTCACCATTAACACCCCGGGTATAACAGGCCCATTCTCATGGTATTTCAATGGAGCGAACCCTTCATTTTCTAATGTGTCAAATCCTTTGGTAGTTTTTGATTCATCGGGAGTATATAACGTTACACTTATTACCGATAGTGGTTGCAATACAAATAGTTTTTCCCGAAATGTTCAGATTAACATTAATCATCCTCCTTTAATAAAAGTTTCAGGGAATTTTCCTTTATGTAAAGGAATTACCGACACGCTGAAGGCCAGTGGTGGCGGAAACTATTTATGGAGTACCGGTGCTACTATGAGTTCAATTGAAATTAGCCCTCTTTCTACTACAACATATATGTTAAGTGTCAATTCTGCATCTGGGTGTAAGGCAGATACCACAATTGAAGTTAAGGTTGGTAATGTTGCTTACGGTTATATTTCCGGGAGCAATTCAATTTGCAAGGATAGTAATACTATACTTACTGTAAATGGTGGCTCAAAATATATATGGAATACTGGTGATACAACAGCAAGTCTCAGTATTAGTCCAACATCTGATACTAATTTTACAGTTATTGTGGGAGATAGTTTATGTAGTAACGATACTACATTGAATGTGTTTGTTACAGTTAATACTAAGCCGGTTCCATTTGTTAGTGGTGGAGGTGTTATATGCTAGGGAGGTTCTGTAGGGTTAGAAACTTCAGCTGCAGATAATTATCAATGGACTCCTGCAGGAAGTTTAACATCTTCAGTTATATATAATCCAGTCGCAAGTCCCACCGTTACTACTATGTATAAAGTTACAATGTCGAATGGTGCGTGCATGGTTACGGATAGTATAAAAGTTACTGTGGTACCTTTACCTACTGCAACTGTTTGTTGTGATATTAATATAGCACAAGGAGAACAAGCTTCATTAACCCTTGTTCCATCTGCTGCGGGATATACATATTTGTGGAACCCATCATCAGGTCTTAGTTGTGACTCATGCCCCGATCCTGTCGCCAGCCCATCAGTCACTACCTGGTATTATGTAAATGTGAAGGATAGTGCAGGATGCTATACAATCGACTCTGTTTTGATAAATGTTCATATTGATTGTGGCGAGGTTTTTGTCCCATCTGCTTTTTCTCCGAATAACGATGGAGAAAATGATATACTATACGTGCGTGGAAAGTGTATAACCACAATGTATTTTATTGTGTTTGACCGTTGGGGCAATAAAGTGTTTGAAAGTAAGAATATGAGTGATGGATGGGATGGATATTACAAAGGTAACCCGATGAATACGGGCCAGTATGTATATTATCTGAAGGCTAACTTACTTGATGGCACTACTTTTGAGAAAAAAGGAGATGTTACTCTTGTAAGATAGTTGTCATTTTTCACACTATCCTCTCCTCCCAGATAAACCTTGCCTTGGTTTATATTCAATAGTTAAACAAGTAAAATAGCACGTAGGACAGCGTTAGGGATTACTCGTGGGTCGTCTATTAGCTTTGAACTCGTGAGGCTTCGCGTTGTAATGGAAAGCCCACAGCCGACTTTAGGAGGCGAGGACTTGGAATGTATAGCCCGACCCGCAGGGGAACGCCCTGAAATTGAATTTGTATCAAATTAAGGCTATTACGCCATGAACAGTGACTAATATCCTCGGAAAATTGACGGCAATTATTATATTTGTTTCAATGAAACTGACCCCATCAGCCACTTGCTTATTAATTGCCGCTCTAATTGCTAATGTTTCGGGCATTTGCCAGAAAAGCAAGATCGATTCGTTGCGTGTTACTCTTAAAACAGAGAAAGAGGATACAAATAGGGTAAATACCTTAAACGAATTGAGTTTTACCTTGACCGATGCCGCGCGAAATTCTGAGTCGGATTCGGTGGTGCTGGCTACGCTGCAGCTGGCAAAAAAGCTTAATTATAAATCGGGAACATGTCTTGCCTATAACAATATAGGGTGGACCTGTTTTAGAAAAGGTGATTATTCGAAGGCTATAGAATATTACCTCGATGCAATGAAGATTGCTGAAGAAACAGGAGACGAAAAAAGCCTTGCACTTACGTATCACCGGCTGGGTAGTGCTTATAATATGACCGGCGATGATCCAAAGTCGCTCGATTACCTTTCACGAGCGTTGAAGATAAGGGAAAAGACCGGCGATAAAATAGGGGAGGCGCATACCCTGAACAATTTGGGTGAGGTATATAGGTCGCGTTACGAATACACTAAGGCTCTCAACTATTATTTTAAGGCATTTGAAATATCTCAAAAAATGGGCGATAAGTACAATGCTTCTGTAGCGCTCGATAATATTGGTCTATCTTACCTTGGCTTGGGTAATTACAGTGTGGCTCTCGACAATGAACTAAAAGCACTTAAAATGTGTGAGGAAGCAGGCGATAAAGAGGGCTTGCCTGAGCTGTATAACGACATTGGCCTTATTTATTTGGGACAGAGAGATTACAAACATGCATTGGAAAATGTAAATAAAGGCCTTGCAATGGCTAAAGAGATGGGTGCCATGGATGATGCCAAGGACGCAGACAAAGCACTTAGTGATGTGTATGGTAAAATGGGTGACACTAAAAATGAATTGAAGTACTATAAGGCCTTCATCAATTTGCGCGATAGTATTTTTAGCCAGAAGAATGCTGAACAGATTACCAGTGCACAAATGAACTTTGAGTTTGATAAAGAAAAAGCACTTGAAAAAGCTGAACAGGAGCGCAAAGACCTGGCCCTAACAGAAGACAGGCGAAAACAGCACATAATTCTGTATGTTATATATGGAGCAATGATTGTGCTTATGCTATTTGCACTGTTTGTGTTCCGCAGTTTAAAGATAAACCGCCGCAAAACCGATATCATTCACAAACAGAAAGAAGAAGTAGAAAAAGCGTTTCAGAATATTTCTGCATTGGGCGATATCGGGCAAAAAATTACAGCTACCCTTTCGTTTGAAGCTATTGCTGAAACCGTGTATGAGAATGTGAACCAATTGATGGATGGCGCTATTTTTTGTTTGGGTATGCCAAATAAAGAAAAGAACACATTGGACTTTCCTCAGTTTGTGGAAAATGGTAAAAAGTTCAACTCTGCATACGACCTGAACGATGAGACCCGTTTTCCGGTTTTGTGCTTTAAGAACAATATGGAAATAGTTATTAATGACCTGCAGAACGAGTATAAAAAGTATGTACCCTATATACCTCCGCCTGTAGCTGGTGATGTGCCTGAGTCTTTCATTTATCTGCCTCTTATCACTAAGGGTAAAGTAATTGGTGTAATTAATGTGGGCAGTTTTAAAAAGAATGCCTACACGGCCTATCATCTGGAAATGCTGCGCACCATTGCCTCATATACTGCTATTGCACTGGAGAATTTTCAAACGTATAACAAGCTGAACCTAACACTAAAGGAAATAGAAAAATTATCGGTTGCAGTGAGCCGTTCTACCAATACGGTAATGGTGTTCGATTCTACACTTGAATTAATATGGGTGAACGATACCTTTATTCCTACCATGGGTTTACCAATGGAAGAATTTAAAAAGGAAAGGGGAAGAACGCTGATAGAAATGACCGACCATGAAAACATTGAGGCATTAATTGAAGAATGTATACGAACAAAGTCGGGCGTATCGTACGAATCGGTTATAGCAACCAAGAACATGGGCAGGCGTTGGTTTCAGTCGATGATGTCGCCGATATTTGACGAGAAAGGCAATATGCAGAACATAATGGTGATTGATTCTGACATTACTGCATTAAAGCAAATTGAAGAAGACTTACGGCAACGGAATAAAGATATCGTATCATCTATAACCTATGCTAAGCGATTGCAGGATGCTATCCTGCCACCGGTAAGCAGCATACAAAAACATTTGCCTGAATCGTTTGTATTATACAAGCCAAAAGATATTGTTGCAGGCGATTTTTACTGGATGGAAACAGCCTCTGTGGGCGGTGGAGAAGCTATATTTATTGCTGCCTGCGATTGCACAGGCCATGGTGTACCCGGTGCAATGGTTAGCGTTATTTGTTCAAATGCATTGAACAGGGCATTGTTTGAATTTAAAATGCGCGATACGGGAAAGTTACTTGACAAAACGCGTGAACTGGTAATAGAGACTTTTGAAAAGAGTGAAAGCGAAGTACAGGATGGAATGGATATATCGTTTTGTGCTATTAACATAAAAGAGAAGAAGATAGAATGGAGTGGGGCTAATAACCCACTGTGGTATGTGCGCAACGGTGAAATGAAAGAGATTGCCGCCGATAAACAACCAATAGGTAAACAAGATGGCGAAAGGCCATTTACTTCACATACGTTCGATCTTAAAAAAGGCGATGTGCTGTATCTCTTCACCGATGGTTATGCCGATCAGTTTGGCGGGCCGCATGGCAAAAAACTTAAATACAAGCCATTCCAGGAAAAGCTATTATCTATTTCAGCACATGCAATGGATAAACAAAAGCAATTACTTGAAGAAATTCATGAAGCCTGGAAGGGCAATCTTGAACAGGTTGATGATATCCTTGTAATGGGGATAAGGGTGTAAGTTTTTAACGTTGTGCTTTCACTTTCTTCATAATTGCCCGGTATACATCATAGGACTCAGAAGCTTCTTCTGCCCTGCCTGTAGCTAAAAATACTTCGTATAATTCGTAATAACAGAACATTTGAATAAGCTGTGCATTTGATTTTTTAGCTGCCGAAAGCGCCAGATGGTAAAATCGTTCCGCTTCCTTGTACTCTTTAGAACGGCGATATAAGGCAGCAATTTTGTAATAGCTTTTGGCTACATCAAATGTTGTTCCTACGGCTTCACTGGCTTGTGCTGATCTGCAATAATGGGTAAACTCGTTTATGGTGTCTCCGGCCCATTCGTATACCGATGCAATTTGAAATTCTAATTCCGGCACAGCAGAATATTCTTTAACGGCTACAACTGTTTCCAATGCCTTGCCATAATAGCTCATCGCCCTATTCAGGTTCTGCTCCTTTACGTAATATATAGCCAGGTGTTTGTATGTTAGCCATATATCATTTTTGTAATTCGAATCTTCCTGCAATTTTTTTGCTTCAGCAAAATAATTAATTGCACGTAAGGTATCGTTCTGTTCAAAATAGGAGTAACCAATGCCATCCATGCTGATGGCCATTTGCCTGCTCAATTCAGGATATTTTTTTGTGAGTTTCAGTGCCCTTGCAAAATAGTTTAATGCCTGCACGGGTTTACCATTCCACAGGTCTATATTACCAACTGAAATTGCTGCAAGTGCCTGGCCATTTATATCACCCATGTCTAAGAACAGTTTGTAGGCATTTATTTCTGAATCAACGGCAGCATCATAGTGTTCTCTCAATAATGCAATATCTGACATATGAGAATAATAGTTCGCTATATGATGATAGGTATCAGCTTCCTTATCTTTTAAATGCAGGCGCTGCTCAGTTAGCAACGCGTTGTTGTAATATCGAACCTTAGTAGCTGAATCATTTCCTTTGCACATATCTCCAAGGTTAACGCATAACTCAGCGTTTCCACGTGGAAATTTTATAGAGTCACATAACTTTGATGCCTGTGTGTAATACAATACAGCATTGGTAGTATCCTTAAAATGTCTGTAAATATTGGCAAGGTAATTTAAGGAACGTATTCTTTTGTAAGCATAATTTGAATCTAACTCCGTTTTAATGGCACTCGAAACATATTTCAAAGCTACCGATGTATCATTCTTCAAGGCATATAAATAAGCTATTGATGTATAGGTATTACATTTTTCTTCTGCATCGGTTGATTTTTCAGCTAGAGCAAGGGCCTTATTGCAGCAGGCGAATGCGGTTACTGTATCATGTAGTAATAGGTATGCGTCGCCTAAGTTATTATAGGTAACAGCCCCGTAAGGAATGTCGGGGTTTCTTTCAATCATTTTCAGTACTGCATTATAATGTGTTACGGCTTGTTTGCGGTTTCCGCAGGCGTTATAAACATTTCCCAGTCCTATTTCTATACGTGCTCTTATCTTATCATAATCTTCATCATTGCCCTGTTGCAAAGCTTTGTTGTAATACTTAAT
>Ga0206929_1078_pt1 | contig 23692 bp, 22 predicted proteins | sample Alteio_BWOrgHeat_19_FD_152929 | JGI IMG/M metagenome (GOLD analysis project Ga0206929, IMG submission 152929) | Enriched cells from forest soil in Barre Woods Harvard Forest LTER site, Petersham, Massachusetts, United States -... | ecosystem: Environmental > Terrestrial > Soil > Temperate forest >...
GAATGAACATCTTTGGCCGTCCCTGGCGCTGCCGGCTGTAAAAGCCGCTTACAAACCGGGCTACCGGGTCGCGGAGAAAGAAAACGGCTTTTTCACCCGTCGGTACGCCTTTCAGTCGAAAACCATGCTTGTGCAGGACGATTTGCAGGCAGCTGGTGATCAAAAACGGATTCAGTGCATGCTTGACGGCCATGCCTCCTGTCTTGCCTACATGAAGAAAATGAACCGCGCACTTTTCTCTGATTTCAGTGAGTGGCGATATTTTTGCCATTTTACTTAGAACCAATTAGCGTTGCTTAAGTCAAGTTTCTCAATAGCTAGCAAGGACTGCATATACATGAGCCGGTAGGTCCATTGGAATTAATTATATTGCCTCCAGGATAAGTATCATAATAATCACGGCACCATTCCATTACATTTCCCTGCATATCGTAAAACCCCCATTTGTTTGGCAATTTAGTTGCAACGGAATGAGTCGTTCCAAACGGATGCATGGCGTCTGAACTATTTTCATTATACCAAGCAACTGATTCAAGTTTTTCGATATGATCATCTGTTGTCCCGGACCTGCTGGCATATTCGCGTTGGGCCTCTGACGGCAATGAGTATATGTAGCCGTTGGGCAAGCGTTGCGCCGCGCGCTCTCGTTCAGTCAATTTTTGACAAAACGCCATGGCGTCCTCCCATGTAATATGTTCGGCAGGAAAGTCATAACCTTGAAAATGACACGGGATATTACCCATGATAGCTTGCCATTGCATTTGCGTAATTGCTGTTCGCCCCATCCAATATTGATGCGTGAGAAAAACCGTTGTTGCAGGTATCACACCTAAATCAAACTTAAACAGCACCGCATTGTTACACGAAATATGCGTTTAATATTACGCTGTATAACACGACACATAAATACAAATGGATAAAAACAAAGTTAAGCATCATGTTATGTTATTTTCAGCTAGTTTTATCATGCAGTAGTTTTAATTTTTTTTGAATTAGCGTGAATAAAATCATTTAATCCATACTGAACTCCATAAGCCAAACCCATCTCATTTTTTGTAATTGGAATAAAAAGATCATTATTATTATCTATTGCTGACTGGAGCCATATAAATATAGAATTTTTATATCTGCAGCGCAACATACAAGGTGTATATTCATTATTATTCTGCGCATACTGCAATACAGGTGTAATAATTTCTTCGGCAAACGCAAAAACGTCACCTATTGATACATTATTAACTGTATATATATTGTTGTCATTTGCCACCATTTTGATTTCTATACTACCTACTACAATATTATCAATGCAGGTTAATAACAACACACCATCTTGAATGACGCAATCATTCAAATTAATATTATTAATTAATCCATATGCATGTCCTGACAAACTGTAAACTGGCATTGGCGGGACAATAAATGAAACTCCAATAATATTGGGAATATTCAAAATATTGTTATTCATGCCTTGTCTAATACTTACATTATTATATATTGTATATAATGTAAAAATATGTTCACGCGAATTGTTGGCCGTGATAATAATGTTTGGATCGTTTAAGTTAATTGTATTCATGTTTTATGTATTTTAAAATAAATCTGTCTAATATATGATTTATAAAAGTGTTCCTCCGCTTTGGGCTGGCATTACAAACCAATCTGAAGTCACTATACTATTGCTAGGATTTAACATCGCATTTATCCAAGGAATATTGGCAGGAAAGTCTGTAGCATACATGCTGATGGGGAGAGAATGTACTCCCGCATTGGCAGGATCTGCATATAGAACGCTGTTCCCATTTACAACTCCATATACTATAACTGAATGACCAGCATCAACATATTGAGTAATACCATCTATAGTGACAATTTCTCCTGTTTTGAAATCAACTTCAGCAGTTGAAAAATATAAATTAACTAGGTATGTACGAGCAAATGCATTACTTAAAGGGGGAATATTACCGAATGCTGTATGTAGTGTACTATAATCTGGGTAGGCAGGTGACTCGCATTTTTGTATATTAACTCCAAGGCTTTTGATAATTTCATGGGTTTTGCCTCCAACATTACAACCAGTGCTCATTGCGTTACCAACTGTACTGCAACAATTCCCATTTGGTGCTTTTTTGGCGGCTACTAATGAACAAATAGTGCTATACGTTGTTGGAGCTGAATAATATAATCCCATGCTGCAGGCTACTGCTGCCCAACACCATTCCATATGTCCTTGTAAATACAGTAATCCATAAAGTGACCACTCCATTGTGATGTTGGTGGCTTTCCAGTCGGCGATTACTGTCGCATTTAAATTTGCTGCAGTCTCGCAACTAGACCCAGTTTGTCCGGAACCATCTATCCAAATACTGCCGTTTCCATATGTACCATCAGCACCAGCAGCGACTGCTTCACGCCAAGCGCTCGTCATTCCAGCAGCTATTGCCGTAAATTTTACAAATTTTCTACGGCTTAATTTTTCTAAACCATCAATATTCGATTTAGGAAGTGGATTTTTGTTTATTAAATCAACGGCAACTACATTATTTTTAGTTGCAAAATACTTATTTATTTTATTTGTGCGTTTCTGTTTTTTTATTTTTCTTTTGATATTATTTTTTGGAAAAACAAAAGTTAAGAATTCCCTACGACTACTTAGATGATTTACCGTTGAAGATGCTTTTATTTTTGCCTCATCTTTATCATTTAAATTATGATGTAGATATTTACGTCCTTTTTTGGGATGAAACTTTTTATGAATTTTTTGTGGCATAAATTAGATATTAACTTTGGAATCCAAAAACTACTAATGCCAATGAGCTAAAGTCAACAAATATCGTGTATTATTTACAAGTCTATGAACTCCTGTTAGTTATCAGTGCACGGCTGGAACTGGTTAGCATACGGCGGCTGCACCCACGTCCGTACCGGCCCCAGAAGCGGCAAAGCTCCAGGCAGCAGGCCGTAGCTGTGCTTATCCAGCACCGCAAACCGTATGCCCCGCCCGGTGCGGGTTACAGGTTTAGCGAAGCTTTCTACTTTGCCACCGACAGTATCCCCAATTCAGACTGGGCGAGTTCATGCTCCAGGAAACTTGTCCCCTGTATCTTCAGACACTGGTCAAAGAAATTCTTCGCGGCGCCTGTGTCGCCCGCAATCAGGTGGGTCATCCCGATGAAGTACAAAGCCTCACAATGATGCTGACGTACCATTTGATCTTTTTCACCCTGACCAACCGCGGCGAGAAAATCCGTCTCGGATATGACGCCAGTTAGATAGCGTCCGACCGTTTTCGTCCACCCGTCATGCCAGCCGGCCATTGCCTCGGCCAAACCGGCGGTATCCTCCTGCCTGTGCAGCCTCCGCTGAGTCAGAAGGAGAAAAAATCTTACATTGGCTGCATCGTCCTTGGCCAGCTTGATCGCCTGCAGATAGTCGCTGATTGCACCTTCATAATCGCCCATAGCATTCCGGTCTACACCATGCAAAAAATAATCGGACGCATCATCTGGCCGTTGCCGAATCTCCGCTTCGATGTAGGGATAATACCGGGCAAAATTATTTGCATTAACAGCCACGCTGAGCGCTATTCGGAAACCTATATCTAAGTTATGATCATCCATAGTAGCCCAGCCACGGTGAGCCGAGCGACAGGATAAGGCGTCCCAATCAACACTGCCACCACGGACAACCCGTCCTCTCATGCCACGAACACCAACCACCTCACCCATAAAAGGTCCCATCGGATCTGTCACCGTGCCTCCGAGATAGCTACCATACCAATCAGCGCACCATTCCCAAACGTTCCCTTCCATGTCATATAGTCCCCACGCATTCGGTTGCTTTGTGCCCACGGGATGCGTTGGATGCATTATAGTTTTGCTGTTGCTATCATTATTGTACCATGAGATCGTATCCAGTATTCCCGCATAAGCTCCTGTGGTGCCAGCCCTGCAAGCATATTCCCGCTGGGCTTCGGTCGGCAAGCTGAATTCATAACCGGCTGGCAATCGTCCCGCTACTTTCTCCTGTTCGGTCAGCAAGCGGCAAAACTCAGTCGCTTCTTCCCAGCTGACCGAAACTATTGGCATATCTTTCTCGGGATAGATTGTGGGATCAGATTTATAGAATTTGAATTTGAGCCCCATTACTGCGTAATATTGGCTATTAGTGATTGCGGTCGCACCAAGAAAAAAATCACTGGTCAGCACCACACGTGTTTGTGGACCTTCATCCCGATCATGACCTACTTCATCCGCCGGGCTGCCCATCAGGAACGTGCCGGCAGGAATTTTCACCAGCTTGATCCCCGTGGCTGAGGCAAACTGTGCTACGAAATCCGCCACGGGGTTTTTTGCGAGTGCTTGTGGCGCAGTGGTCAACGGTGGCGGGTTATCGACCGAGACGATATGATTCAACCTAGCCGAATCGGCATGCTGATTACGGTCTGGAACAGTAAATTTCTGGCCGATTAGCAACCGCTTGGGATTCACACCGGGGTTCGTAGCTTCGATGATCTCTAGCGGAACGCCGAAATTCCGGTCTTGTGCAGATAGGTTGTAGTCGGCCTGAATCATATAGATCGGAGGTTGCAATGGGCAAGCAGTCGACGTATGAAGGTCGAACATTGTTACGTATAGAGGTGGCGACGAATTGGGGCCATCAGCACTGAGCGTGACGGGGAGAACAAAAGCGAGGAGCAGCTTCCCAAAGGCTGATTGGTAAATTTTCATATTGTGCCGAGTTCGTTTATTTTACAGTTCTGGAGGCTTGGTTTTTTAAGCCAAACCATGCCTGAAACACAAAGGGCATTTAATCAGCAGGCGAAATAGCCACACCGATAAAGGGGGCAAGGTATGGTTTTCATGCGAGCATGGATTAACAGTTTGTGAGTCGAAACTCCGGGTAGGCAAGTTGGGAAGCAGCATAAATTCGTTACGATGAAATGTAATACGGCAGCACCTGATTATATTTTCAAGCATAAATTGGGATAAAAGGGCAGGAGAGAACCAGGCCTTCATCCGACTGCTGCACAAAAAATATCAGAAATGCTGATAAATGATGGAGTCTCACATCGCTTATATGGCCGCCGGAGTGTGGTTGCCGTTTCGCGGACGAAACGGGCGGATTTTTCATACCCTTACTCGCGACGGAATGGCGTTTCTCCCTTGCGCCATCTAGACCGGCTCGGATGCGACAGTCAAGTTGCATACGATGCGCTGCCTGCGGGCTGTCCGCCGCGTATTCGCCTCGATCACCTCGGGAGCTTTTGCCGATGTCCTGTGGCTCGACCAGGTCCCGGTCGAGCCGGGTTCCTCTCTCGTGATGGATCGCAGGCACCTCGTTTTCGTTGCTTGAGCCGCATTGCCCTGGTAGGCGCGTTCTTCGTCATCCGCGAGTGGCCGACGTAAAATACTACACCGCGCAATCTCGCCCCATCGAACGCACGACTGCCTTGCGCATCGGTCAGACGATTCGCTTCACCGGCACGACGGCCTTGCGCCGGTGGCACGGAACCAATGCGCCGTGTCAGTCTGTACGATCCAGCTCATCCCCGCCGCCGCCATTAGCGAAATCTACCGTTAGTGTTGTCTGATCGGGTTGTTTTTTCGCTGGATCAAAGAAAACCTGCGCTGCGTTCCTTCTATGGCACTTCGTCAAACGCAGTGCGGGTGCAGATCTGGAGCCCCATCAGTGCCTATTTTTGCTCTCATTCTACCGCCATATATTTGTGATTTTATGGGTAAATTAAGCAGCTCTGCCGTCCCACCCCACCGCGGAGGCTGGTCAGGACACGTCGATGAAGCCAGCCAGAGCTTGACCCCGGAACATCCGCACTTGAGGCACATGCCGGTACCCATCCGGGCATCGGCTTTCCAATGCTCGCAGGCGCTGCGCCAGCTGGCGCCTCCATGCAGGAGGTGGCTGCCGGAGCCACGGGGGTGATTGATTTGATCCAGACTGTCAGGGATCCAAGCAACGGATATATCAGCGGCAGCAAGCACGCCGCCCTTGGCCGGGATTTGCAGGTTCTTGCCAATGCCGCCAATGCCTTGGTCCAGGACCAAGGCATTGATCCGGGCCAGACCGGCAAAACCATCGCCAATTTTTCATCCGCCCTCGACAATGCAATGGCGCGACTGGACAACATTGCGGGCCGCGACACCGAGGATGCCTCCTCCATCCAATTGTCGCTCACCCTCAAGGCCAAGCTGGCCGAAGTCAGGAACTCGTTGCCGCAGCAGTAAGGCCATAGCGGGCCGGGTCCAGCCCGGCGCCGCCGAGACGCTCTCGCGGGACATGTGTGCGGCACAGCTCGATGAATTCATAATCCTCCCGATACCAGGCTTTCAGGTTCTGCACGGCCTGCGGTTCAAGGGCCCGATCCAAATGCGCCGGATTCTTGTGGGCTTCTACTTCGTTGTCGGGCAATCTGGCTTCGTCCGGCAGGCCCAGGATTGTCCGCAATCGGGCGAAATCGTCTGCAAGGCTTTCCTGAAAACCAACAAACAGGACATCCGGCAGCCGGGACAGGAAGTAAGGCGCCGAACCAAACCAAAAACGGTAGGGCATCTTGACATGCATGATGTGCCGCATCGCCTTGCGGGCCTTGGTTCGCTCCTGCTCATCTGGTGCTGAAAGCGCCAGGGCGAGTTGGTTGGGCGTGGCAAATCGGGAGAAGGCGATTCGCTCCTTTGGAGTCCAGGGAATGAACATCTTTGGCCGCCCCTGGCGCTGCCGGCTGTAAAAGCCGCTTACAAACCGGGCTACCGGGTCGCGGAGAAAGAAAACGACTTTTTCACCCGTCGGTACGCCTTTCAGACGAAAACCATGCTTGTGCAGGACGAGTTGATAAGGATCGCAATTGAAGAACGACCTGACTGCGTGCTTGAATGCCATGCCACCAGTCTTGCCTACATGAAGGTAATGCACAGTTTGTGCTGCTGCCACTGCAGAAGACGTACCAATGGCTGCCATAATCAACTTAGAGATGTATGCATAAGAAGCATGATCAACTGCGCCTTGAACTTAACACTGAAACTCCGCAGCTTTCTTGGCATAATAAAATACATTCTGATTTAATTAAGCCAACCGTCCAACTTTCCAGGCCCATCTCAGACGGGCTACAATATAGATCGACGCAAACGCATAGTTTTTAACGTTGCCCAAGTAATTTGAAACTGGTTGCATGATATATATTATATAAAATAATAATATTATAATTGAGGCACAAGCGCAATCCTAAATCCATCGGATGCTACAGCATTTATCTCAACACCATCATTCCCATTACGACACGAGGCACGCATGCATTGAAGACTATTGCACCACGAGCCGCCTCGGCTGACATGATAAAATCCTGTCGATGGCCCCCTTGGATTAATGGCTATGCCGCCATGATAATCCCCATACCAATCCAAGCACCATTGCCATACATTACCATTCATATCATAAAGACCCCATCTATTTGATAACTTTAAACCAACGGGATGAGTTGAGTTTCCACTATTAGTGCGGTACCATGCCATTTTATCAATGTCCCCTGCATATTCATCAGTCGTACCTGCGCGGCATGCATACTCCCATTCTGCCTCAGTTGGCAGCGTATATATATATCCGTATGGCAGTCGGTTAGCACTGCGCTCTCGTATGGTTAATTTATGGCAGAACTCCATAGCATCATCCCAGCTGACTTCCTCGACCGGAGCATACTGACCCTGAGCAGCGAAATGGCTTGGGTTAGTGCCCATGATTTTTTGGTACTGACCTTGCGTAACAGGCGTTCGCCCCAACCAAAATTGGTGAGTAAGTATTACAGAAGTAGCAGGACTTTCGCATTCCATATTCCAAGCTATGTAATTATTTTTCTTTCCCGTAAAAAACTCAAGAAAATTATAATAATAACCCATCAAATCACTTTGTCGAGGAGTCCCCATATTGTACTGTCCTGGCGGGATAAAAACAAGATCAAGATCAAGTTCAATTATACGTCGCGTATTTTTTGCAGGGTGCATAAAAACTTCTGCTTTTACAAGACGACCCGGCATTTCAATACAAAAATACCAACCAGAAAATACTATAATTAATAATGCTATATATATTGTATTTGCAATTTTGCAATATGGTTTTAAGTTCTTTATGCAAAACATAAATAATAATTTATTCATTTATCGAATATTTTATTAGCCCCTATATTTTAATATTGGGTTGTGTCACTAAAAACAATGAATGAAAAGCTTGTTATTCAACATAAGTTTGTGCCTCTAGTTTTTTAATCGTATTTATATTGTCATTAATGGCAGATTGATATTCAGATACTGTGTATATGGCGTGCCGGGCCCGCTGGTTGAAGCGGTGCCGCGGGCGGTGGGCATAGGCTTCGCAGGCGGTCTGCCCGTGCAGGCTGCGACGGTGCCGGCAGTTCAGGGCGTGCTGCACGGCGAGCAAATAAGGCCGCAGCTGGGCCGGTTGCCAGCGCTGCGCCTGTGGCAGGCATTCGCCGAGCGCGGACTTCAGATCCCGGATGCCCTTTTCGACCGCGCCGTTGTACTTCGGGTAATGCACCGGGCTGTTCAGGGGGATGCCTACGTGAAGGAAATGCACTGATTGCAGTACTGAAACTGATGTCGACACATCAATAAATCGCCTAATTATATTTATAAGTAACAGAATTCAAAACAAGCTTTACAGCAATGCTAAGCATATCGGCCGAACCTGCACAACGATACCTATAGGTTGGGCACAAGGGCAACGCGGAAGCCAAGGGCGGATAAGCGGAAGCCTGGTTGGACGAGGTTGCGGCTCGCTGAGCGACATGACGCCGCGTTGCTGCTCCAGCAGCCACCACGAATGACACGGACAGTGCCCGCTTCTGGCCCGTTCTGGGTTGTTACCACCCCGTCCGGTTGCAGATGATCGATATACCAGTCCAAGCACCACTCCATAACATTCCCCTCCATATCGAAAAAGCCCCACGGGTTCGGCAACTTCATCCCCACAGGGTGTGTAGTGCCGTTGCTGTTCATTACATACCATGCCATTGCATCAAGATTGCCCGCGTAAGGCCCGGTCGTCCCTGCCCGACATGCATATTCCCATTGGGCCTCCGTCGGCAGCGTGTATACATAACCATTGGGCAGCCGCCCCGCTGCCCGCTCCCGCCCGGTCAGCATATGGCAGAATGCCATTGCATCATCCCATGACACTGTTTCTACCGGAAGTTCGTCTCCTTTAAAATGGCTTGGATTGCTGCCCATTACCGCCACCCACTGCGCCTGCGTCACTGGTGTACGCCCGAACCAGATTTCATGGTCGAACAATACAGTGCGTTGGGTCTCATCGGAACTACGGCCCATTTCGTCCACTGGACTGCCCATCAGGAATGAACCCGGCGCAATCCAAACCAAATCGAGCTTCAGGTCGGCAATCGTGCGGGCATTTGCCGAATGCTTGAGAGCCAGATCCGCCGTTCGTGCCGCACTTACCGCTATTGGCGAAACCGATGCGACTGGCGTTGCCGGTATACTGGCAGTTGAGGTCATGACAGACGGCATAGATGTTTGACCATTAACGCAAACGTTAACTATGGCCAATAGATTTGCCAATGCAAAGATTGTTTGGACAATGTGTTTCGAACTCGACATATACTCGCATGATCTCATGTAATAAAAGTGTCAACAAATATGATTTTGCCAGTCAGAACTTTGTAGCGTGCCAATAATAATTGAATTGCAGATACAAACTTGACCAAAGCCTAAGTATTGTCAAGCGTAAAAACATGGTATTGCTAAATATTGCAAGTCCTTCGTAGTATTGGCCGGCTCGGGTGTCCTGCCGGGCCGGGTGTATGCTCGTAGCGTTTGACTTCGCAGAGTTGGTCGGTCTCGGCGTCGTGCAGAGCGTTGAGGGTCCACTGTCGGCACGACCACCTTTTCAGGTGCTCGTTGATCAAGCCTTGGTCAATCTGGATTAGCTCGCCGGGTTCACTCGGCGGCCTTCGTGCGATGCTCGGAGGAGAATCACGCGTAGTATCGTTGTTCATAGGATAGAATTCCCTTCGACCCCTAGCTTAAGAAAATGTGCGCAACATTCGGGACGTTATCTAGTCAGTCTTTGGGGCAGGTCTACTCCTTTCGGAGCGAATTAGCTCACGTGTCCAACTTTCTGTGTCCGTATCAACACTGTGGTGCCAACGTAATCATGGTCGCAAAATTTAGGATAATAGGGTGACACTTTTTGGGGTTGAGGAGACGGAGATCAGGCCTTGGCAGACGAGCCAAGCTTCCACGGCATGCCGCCAGGCGGCGGCGATGCGGCGTTGATCCTTCCGTTCCATATGGCTGATCCTGTGCTTCGCACTGACGCTGATCAATGCAAATATGGCGTGCCGGGCCCGCTGGTTGAAGCGGTGCCGCGGGCGGTGGGCGTAGGCTTCGCAGGCGGTCTGCCCGTGCAGGCCGCGACGGTGCCGGCAGTTCAGGGCGTGCTGCACGGCGAGCAAATAAGGCCGCAGTTGGGCCGGGTGCCAGCGCTGCGCCTGCGGCAGGCATTCGCCGAGCGCATCCTTCAGATCCCGGATGCCCTTTTCGACCGCGCCGTTGTACTTCGGGTAATGCACCGGGCTGTTCAGGGGGATGACGCCGTGGTCCGCGAGCACGGCGTCCACGGCGGCATGGTTGAGCGGACCGCCGTTGTCCCGCTTCAGGAACAGCGGCGTCCCGTGCTGCCGGAAGAGTCCGGCCAGATGCCGGGCAATCGCCGGGCCCTTTGACTCCACCGCCACCAGCGGTGCGAAGCGGTAGCGGCTGCACAGATCCTGCACGGCATGCACCATGAGCTTCCGGCCGGTCCGGTCGGTTCCCCGCTCGGTGGCGTCAATGACCCAGGCCACGTCGGGCTCGTGCCACTGCACCCGTTTGTGACGCTGTTGCCGGGCCAGCTCACGGGCCGCCCGCTCCGTCGCCACGAGCTGCGCCAGGTCGCGGCGGGAGATGAACGGACGGTACCGCTCCTGCAGCTCCAGCGTGCCGTGGCTGCGCTGGCGGCCATGCCGGAGCTGCTCGATGTCGTGGCGCAGTTCCGCCAGCGGCAGCGGCCCGGCCTTTGGCGGGCCGGGCCGCCGGAGCACCGGCTCGCCCGCCTCCGCCCGGGTTTGCCAGCGCCGCAAGCGGCGATGGTTCAGCGCCGGGCTCAGGGCCCGGGCGCTGGCGCCGGTGGTGCTTTGGAGGTCTTTGAGCATGGCGAGGAGTTGGTGGATCTGCTCCGCTTTTTTTTACTCCCCGGCTGCTCCAGCTTGCGCAACAGGCCCCGGATGTCCGCCGTCTGCTGCGCCACCTCCAGCTGCTGCTCGAGCGTCTGCACCTTCGCGGTGAGGGCCTTCACCGCCGCCGGGGGCGCTGACTTCGGCCGGCCCGGCGGCCGGTCCTCCAGCTCGCCCAGCATCGCCTGCAGCCCCTTCTTCTCCCACGCATAGTACGTCTTGCGTGACACCCCCAGGGCCTGGGCCGCCGCTTGCGCGGTCATCTGGCCCGCCCGCACCTGCACGATCATCTGGGCGCGCTCCCGCGCCGTCCGCTCCGTTTTCATGGCCTACCCAGCCGAGTCCGTTTCCGGCGGCGGGGCAACCTTCTGCATCTGCTCCAGCCGGGCCAGCAGCCGCGTCTTGCCTGCCGGCAGCTGCCGCTTCTCCAGGAGCGCCCGGATCCGCGGGCTCAGGGCCGCCCCGTCCGCCAGGTTCACCCGCGGCTCCAGCGCCTGCATCATCCCCTCCAGCGCCCGCTCCTGCCACTGCTGCAGGGTCAGATACGGCACCCCCAGCGTGCGCATCACCTCCGCCGTCTTCACCCGTTCCGTCCAGATCGCCAGCACCGCCTGCGCCTTCTGCGCCGCGCTGTGGCCCGTTGTCACCGGCCGTTTCCGTTTCGGCTTCCCCGCCTTCTCCGTCGGTTCCTTTTTCGAGCTCATAGGTCATTTCCCTTTCGTTGACGCTGAGTTTCAACTGGCCCTTCTCGGCCTTCAGCACGACCGACTGGCCCTCCATCCGGCCCACCAGATAAAAGGGGGCCTTCGGCTTTCCCCGCAGGGCCATTTCCAGGAGGTTGTCCTGGATGCCCGCCTGGATCGTCTTCTTCATCTCCCCGGCCACTTCAAAGAAGCGGTCGGCGGGGCACAGGCCCCCGATCCCCTGGTGCGGCCGCCGGTGGTTGTAATACCGCACCCAGAGTTTCAGCCGTTCCCTGGCCGACTCGAACGAGTCGAACTGGGCCCGGACCAAAAACTCCTGCCACATGGTGGCCCAGAACCGCTCCACCTTGCCGAGGGTCATCGGATGCTGCGGCCGGGAGACGAGATGCGCCACCCGGTCCTTGGTGAGTTCCACGGCGAAGCGGCTCTTGCCCCGCCAGTTCAGATACTGCGGGCCGCGGTCGGTCAGCATTTCCTTCGGGGGATTGTATTCCCCGGCGGCCACGCGGTACGTCTCGATCACGGCCGCCCCGGTCGGGCTGCGGTAGAGGTCGAGGTTCACCACGTACCGTGAGTAGTCGTCCAGGAAGGCGACGACGTAGGCGTATTTGCCGCCCAGCCGGAACGTGAAGAGGTCGCTTTGCCACATCTGGTTCGGCGTCGCCCGTTCGAAGAACCGCGGCCGGGTCAGGTTGCGCCGGGGCTGGTCCCGCGCCTCCATCAGGTTCGCCTGGTGCAGGGTCTTCCGCACGGTTTCCGGGCTGGCCTGCAGGAAGAACCACCGGCGCAGGGCGTCGGCGATCCGCTGCACCCCGAACAGGCGGTTCGCCTGTTTCAGTTCGAGGATCTTCGCCACCACCGGCCCGGGCAGACGGCGCCCCTTCCGGGGCGCCGTCTGCCCCCTCAGTCCCTGTTCCCCGTTCTTCCGGTACTGCCGTTGCCACACGTAGAGTGTGCTGACGCACACCCCCGTCTCCTCGCTCACCAGGGCAATCTTGAAGCCTTCCTCCGCCAGCAGCTTCACCGCCCGCAACTTCTGCTCATACGTATACCGGGTCCGGTCGGAGCCGGTTCGGCTCCTCCGTCCCTGCTTTTTTTCCACCACTGCTTGCTCGTTCATGGTAACACTCCGCTTTCATTGGAGTGTCACCCTATTTTCTCCTCAGTTTGTGTCTATGATCTGGTAGTTAGCACAACGTGTAGTAAATGGATGTTTTTCTCTAATGATGCTGATGAGGACGCACCACTTGCTATCGATTTAAAACTTGTCATGGGCACCGGAGCAGCAGGGATCAAGGATCGCATTCTTTCCAATATATGATTTTAGAGAATATGCCGAACATGCGGGACGATATTTTGGCGCGTATCAACTCTAAAATAGAAAATTCACAATAAATCTAACATTGCGCATAACCCGGATCTCCGCGGGGTCATAACCTGTTTGCCAGAAAGCGCATTGTGTGCGCTACTAGATATAATATTACAAATAAGATTGCGAATAATATAATAAATATATTTAGTTTGAGATTTGAGATTGTATCGTTAGCGCTTTTTGTGTAAGCAATTCCTGCAATAAAGTTGTAAATTCACGAACGGAATAAAATTTGTTAACTTTAATGTCAGTTAAATACTTCCCCTGTGTTGGACCAAGCAAATATATTAAATCATCATCATCATGCTTATAAGAATTAAGCCAAATGGCCCATATTCCGAAATCATAATCATCTATTCGTAAATAACGAGCCTCATACAAACCAGGCTCAATGTTCTTATCATTGGAAATAAACGATAATCCATTTAGTAGCGCGATATCCATTAGGTTTCTAGCAACAACGCAATTATCTAGCGCTGCACCATGCATATCTACTATTACTTGCATGCCTGCAATCAATCGATTTTCTGCATATAATGGATAAAAATAAATATTATCGAATTTCGCTTTTTCTAAACCTCCATCATGAAATGTCAAATCAGTTAACCCGTCATGATGTATCAAATCCAAGCGATATCTGGCAAGTGGGTGCATTATATGTATATCACTAACATTATTTATAAATAAATGTTCATTATCAGAACCTAATAATTGATTGATTAATTTCGCTCCACCGCCTCTGCGCAATGTTGAAAGTACAACGCTAGTGCCGTTTTGAGGGCCGTTTGAAAATTTTAATCCACCATATGACGGATGATTTTCTGGATTAATCGCTACGGTATAATCGCTATTATTTGTTAATGAAATATAATGCTTTCTCGACAATAGATATATATAAATTGAAGCGAATGCTATTATACATATGTAAATTATGTATAAATATTTTTTATGCATTAATGCCTTTATCATATTGATAAATTTACATGATTTACGCTATTTACGCTTTATGCTATTATAAAATTCAGATGTTCATAATGCACATATATAATATGTCTGGTAATTAGATTGTATTAACGATATCCATGGTAATATTATAAAATAATTCATTAAACTCTTTATACGTATATAGTACACCGCCACGAAGTTTATCACACTCGGCGATACTGCTCAATGGGTATATTAGATCATTACAACCATCAGCTGTTTTCAGCCAGATGCTCCATAAAAATAGTGGACCACACCGTAAAATGCACACTTCATAATTTCCATCTATAACAAGCGGGTGGAGCATTAGAATATTAAATGCTTTAATTGTTGCTGCGACATATGGTCCAACATTGATATTAATAGATTGAAGCAATTGCAAATCGGCGTCTTCGTCGCGATCATCAAGAATATAATAGAGCTCCATTGCACCCACCGGCGTATCACAAGTACTAACAATGTATCGCTTACCAACAAGCACTGCATTAGATAATGCATTTTTATTTTCATCACACCCTACTTCTATATTCAATGTATAGACTTTATGCGGCATGACAAACTGCAGATCTGAAGCTTTAATATTAGAGGGTATTGTTGCGCAAAGTTGCAAATTGGAGAACAGCCCAGATATATAATTGAGCATGCATTGCAAATCATAAGCATATTGATGGTCGGTATTATTTGTAAATTTATATGGCATACTAATTTTGTTAAATTTTAATATATATTATAAATTATTTTTTATTTAAACGCCAACTCATTGTTATTTTCAGCCCATTGTTAAACTGATAATATGGATTTGAATTGTCACTTACAAATTGCCCCGCGCTTTCGTCGAATCCTATTGTATGCGCCCCAATGTCAGGGTCTCCAACTAGTAATGTTTTTGCATTCTCATCAGCAATTCCATATATCATTCCTTCGTGGAATCTGTCCCGAGTTTTTGTTTCTCGTGATTTAGTTTTTGGATTTATATAGATATACGTTTCTTTCCATTGAATTTCAAAAGGTATATAATGCGTATACCCATTTGTTACATGATTTTGCCCACCAGAAAGCCAAAATTTAATCTCTTGTATGCTGCGTGGAAGTCCAATTTCAGAAGTTTCCATACCTAAATTGCAATAAGTGTACATTTTAAACATTCTCTCCGTTCCAACCACAGGTCCGGTACCTCGGCAATACCCAAGTGTCTCATCAGTTTCCGCATTTCTTAAATCGCAACAATCGTAACCAAGATTTGTCTTTGGACTTCCATCACCTTGATTATATAATGAAGCTAAATGGCATTGAGTAAGCGTGGATGAAGGATTTAATTTTCTCACTACACTTACACCAACTGCAAAAGCACAAAATTGTGGCGAGTGTTGTTGTTGCAAAACACCCGGAATTACCCAATGATCCTCACGCGTTGACCATGCAGCTTTCCAGTCATAGAAATCTCCGATCGGCATATCAGTAACTAATGCTGCATGCGATTGAGATGAACCGATAGAATATGAGAACTTCCATCCGTAGCTAAATGCTCCAGATACATAATTATAATCGAGCGCTTGCACATAATTCCACCAAGATGCGGCGATTGCAGGAAGCGATGCCGTACCAATTGCTGATATCCCGGCGTATTTAAGAAATTTACGTCGGGTGGTCGCAGGCAAAGGCTTTAGTACCGGAGTCAAATTGCCGCTGGACTCATTAATTGAGCATAGATTTTGTCGAGCTAACCGATGATTATTTTTATTATATTTTTTATTACTAGTGGATTCTGAAGGCATTTGCTTCGGGAACAACAGCGTCAAGAAATCCCGTCTGCTGCGCAGAACTGGCACCGCGGGTGATGTTTTCGATTTGGCTCCACCACCCTTTTTGGAATGATATTTCCCAAATTTCCTTCGTTTTTTTTGCAGGAGTTTCTTTGGATTTTTCTCGGGCATGGCGAGCGGGAGTATGGGTAGGTATTGCTAAAGTAAGCCAAACAGGATTTCAGTATTATGAATGTCAACCATAATTTTTGGTTATTTTGGCGGAATTCCAGCGTTTGTCTTTTGTTCCTGCACACTTAAGTTCATCAGTTCATCAGTACCACCCCACCGCGGTGGTTGATCGGGACACGTCGATGGAGCCAGCCAGAGCTTTACCCCGGAGCATCCGCACTTGAGGCACATCCCGGTACCCATCCGGGCATCGGCCCGCCAGTGCTCGCAGGCCGAGCAAATCGCATGGCGCTGCTCATAGACCTTGCGCTTGACCACCTTGAATCCGGCCTTCGCCCAGCCCAGCATTGCCTTGCTGAAATTCGTCGCCAGCTCCTTCTTGGTTGGAACGGAGGGCCGGACAAGCGGGACACCTCCCGGTGAGACTGGTTGGGGCAACGGCGTGCGGTCATTGTAATTGGGGGAAGCAAACCCCTCCTCCACCAATTCCGGCATCCGTTGCCGACGCAGTTCGCCTGGCAGCTGCTTGAGCACGTCCTCCACGGTGTCAGCCGTGATCTCATAAACCGGCCAGAGCGAAGCTTCTTTCACCAACGCCGGTTCCGCCAGCGGGTGCCAGACGGTGCAGAGCAGGCGTGGGTCGGACGCCACCTCCCATTGGATGACCTTGATCCATTCCCGCATCCGGTGCTCCCGGCCATCGGGGTTGCCTCCATTTGCTGAAAATACCTTGATCAGCCCGTTGTCCACCCCGCTCAGGCGCTCCCGGTCATACCCGATATGAAAGCCATATTCCCGCAAGGCGATGACGACCGCCTTGGGCGCATGAAGGTTGATCACCGAAAGCTCTGGCCCGGGCGGATTCCAAAACTGACGGGGTGTCACGCGGCCATTGATGTCAGATTTGGACCGTTCCTGACCGGCCAGGAAAAACTCCGGAGCGTAGACCTTATGCTTCGGCTGCAGGTCGGGATCGCGACCCATGATCCAGTCGCAATGGCCGTTGCCGTTGAACTTTCCCCCGCCCGTCCATTTTTCAATCAGCCGGGTCATGTATTCCCCGCGCACAGCGTAGCAGTGGGTGCGCTCAGTGCCGATGCAACGGAAGACGCCCGGCTTGATGAGTTCGGGCTTCCCGGTGAACAGCATGTGCTGCCCGCCGATCATGAGCTGTTCCCAATCGCCCGGCACGAGTTCGAGGAATTCCTCGATCAGTTCACGGAAGTGCCCGATGAAACAGATGTCGTCCTCCAAAATGAGCACATTCCTGACGCGGTCCGCAATCGCCTGCTCCAAAATCCCCTTGTGCGTGAGCATGCAGCCCCAGGCGCCAGGGCCATTGGTAAAATGTGCCGGCACCGGGTTCGCATAGCCATCCACCGCCTCCACCACCTCGGGCCATTTGAATGGCCAGCGGCATTCCTTCAAAGCCTCCTGCGTCCGTTTTAGACGGTCCGGCCGCCGCTTCAAGTTGATCAAAACCACCCGGTCAAAATAGTTGGCGAGCTTCTTTCGGGGCATAGGGATTGATTTCTCAAATGCCTCAGAAATTTAACCGGTCAAGGCCCAAAAGTAGTGTCAAAATTATTTGTTCTTTATGTCCGTCCCCATTCGCGCGTCGGGTCGCCAGTGCCCGTCGCCAGAATCATAGGGCAACACAGAATGGCAAAGAGTAGCCTCGGGGCAAAACATCGGGCCAGCCGGAAAATTCACCCAAGCCGTGAGGCGGGCAACGTTCTTGCCTTGGTCAGGACTGTTGGCAGGGCCATAGGGATACCTCTCAGAGAAACAGGCTGCGGCAACGGCATGCGGTCGTTATAATTGGGGGAAGCCAACCTCTCCTCCATCAATTCCGGCATCCGTGAGCGGCGCAACACGCGTGGCAGTCGTTCGATCGCCGCTCCGACCAGATCATCCGCCTCAATGGCACCGACGCGCCCGAACATCGGCCTGGCAACCTGCGTCGCGTCACCCTCTGCGACGCCGAGCACGCCCGCCGTGGTCGTGGCCTATCGCCAGCGCTGGCAGATTGAGCTGTTCTTCCGTTGGCTAAAGCACGGCCTGAGCATCCAAGCGTTCTATTGCACCGGAAATAACGCGGTACGACTGCAGCCTTGTGCCTCCATCTGCGTCTACCTCGCCATGGCGACGGCCCGCAGGCAGCTCGGCATCACCACAAATCCAACGACCTTTGCGCAAGTCCTTGCGTGAATATTAACTATATCAATCAAGCCCATCCGGGAATATTGGCAGTATAACTTTTAAAAATTCTTTTGTAGTATAATACTTACTATGCAACAAGCCCACCTGTGTAAGATCGAGTGGGTAGATGCGATCATTTATCTTGTCCTTAGAATCTGAGCTCAACCATAAGGCTTCGACTCCGGTATGCCCGCAATTTAGCAACCGCACCTCGTATGATCCTGGCGGGAATATGTTTTCTTTATTTAAATTGTCCAATAAGTCTGATATAATTTTATAAAATGGCCCCGTTCCAATAGAGCCGTATTCCGATAAATCAGAAAGTTGCATTGAGCCTATAACGGAACCATCGATAGTTTTAAATATATAATAGTGTTGGCCAGATGATTTTACTTGCAACCCACCATCTGCACCTGCCACAAGACTAATTAAACTGTAACAAGCAATAGGTGGTGATGCTTTAACAAATTCTTCAATAGAAGCTGTTGTAATTTTTTTGATTTCTCCGTTTCGGCTGAATATATAAATTTTCTGTTTTCCATTGTCAAATCCGATGTTTGTTTCGCAGAAGAGGAAGCATACGATAAGCAAACGCCAGCAATGGCAATAGCAGCAATAAGCACCAGTATAAATTTATTTATTAATATCATGGTTAAGTATTTGTCGTATCAATTATATCTTCCATCATATACTCTTTGGCAATGCTCCTGAGCATATGTCAACCATTATTTTCAATTATTTTTGGCCCCATTCCGTCGTTAATTGTTTCTTTCTGTGCGGCCGCGTTCAGCGGCTCATTCGTATCATCCCACCGCGGTGGCTGATCGGGACAGGTCGATGGGGCCAGCCAGAGTTTTACCCCGGAGCAGCCGCACTTGAGACACATCCCTGTGCCCATCCGGGCATCGGCCCGCCAGTGCTCGCAGGCCATGCAAATGGCATGTCGCTGCTCCAGCCGCAAAACGCGATTAGGCACATGGGATTGAACTTGAGCGTCGACGGGGCTCCATGAGATGTTTCCTGACATGATCAGTGTCATCGTGCTGACGTACAACGACCCCGCCCGGCTTAGACTTTGCCTGCATGGAATGTTGCGGCAAACGTTACATGATTTCGAGCTTCTGGTGGTGCATGACGGCGGAGACCGTGAAATCAACCGGCCAGTCTACGAAGAAATGCGCCAGCTTGGGCGGGAAATCAAGGAGCACTGGCTGGGACCACCTTCAGCCGAATTTCGCGCGGCAGCGGCCCGCAATCTCGGCCTTCGCCACGTTCATGGCGAGCGGGTGCTGTTCGTGGACGGCGACTGCATCCTTGCTCCGAATGTGGTGGCGGAGCATGCCGCCTATGGGGCCAGACCGGCGCTGGTCAACGGTGCCCGCAATCACCTGCCACGACGATGCCTCAAATGGCTCCAACCGGCCGATTTTGACCACCTGGAGCAATATGTGAAAGGCCGTGACGCAAGGTATCAGATTGTCGAAGATTTTAACCGTGAGTTGCGTGACCAACTGCAAAAAGGCAGGACAGACGTGGTGCTGACGCATTATGAACAGGTTTGGTCATTCCAATTGAGCGTACCCACCGGTCTGGCCCGGCAGATCGGGGGATTCAACGAGGGATTCGTCGGGTACGGCGGCGAGGATCAGGAGTTTGCCGCCCGGCTCAACCAGGCCGGTGCGGCGCTTGTTGGCCGTTTCGATCTGGTCTGCTACCACCTCAACCATCCGTCACGCCGGGAGGGCAAGAAAGGCCAGGAGTGGATGCTCCGGGTGCGGGAATCGGTGCTCAATCCCAGTCCCGTCCGCAACGGCGGCCCGATGCGTGGCGCCGCCCCATTGGCCAGCCCCTGATTGCCATGCTGCTTGGCCCGGGTGCACTGCTTCCTCACAGCCGCGTCACAACCATGACCAAACCCGGCAAAAAATCCTCCGTTGCGCCCGAATCCCGGTGGCGGGAGGCCTGGGGTTTCGACGCCATCCCCGGCGTTTCTGAGGCCGAAGCTTTCCACGCGGAGGCTGAATCATACGTGCTTACGTTGCCGCCACCTCCGCGCAATTCGCGCGCACGACTGCCGTGGAAACGCGGCCCGGTGGCCCATGAGGTCGCGCAGCGGGCCGACGAGATTCTCGCCCAGTTGGGCAACTCCGTGTGCCACCCCCGGTCATGGTTGAGCCTGCGGGCCTCCGCCCGGTTGCTGGGTGTCTCTACCCAGCCGTTGCGGGATTGGATCCGGCGCGGTTACCTGGCGCGTGCGCATCCCCGGCGGATCACCAAGCCGGAGCTGGAGCGGTTGGTTTGCTGGCTGCAAAAGCGCTCCGTGCCGTATGCAGAAGACCGTCTGCATAGGATTTACGGCAATGGGTGTGGTCCCGGCAAATTTGAGAAACTTAACCGGGCGCGAATCTGCTGGCCCAAGGGATGCGCCAGCCTGACCACGGGCCAGCTGGCCGAACTGGCCGGCTGCCACCGTTCCCTGATATTCCAGGCAATCAAACAGGACTGGCTTCGTGTCCGGCAACCGCACCGCTACGGCCGGCAATGGTGGCGTATCTCCCGCCAGGCCTGGCGGGAGGCCTTCCCTCTCAGCATGGTCGAAGCGGCTCCGCGCCTGCCGCAATTGCCTCCCGGCCAGCTGTTCGGCACGCGCAAGGCGGCCGAACATCTCGGTGCCTGCGGCATGGTTCGTCCCTCCCAACGGATGGTGCGCCGGCTGATGGCGAAGGGCAAACTCAGCGGGGTGCGTCCGCCCGGGAAGCACAAATGGCATGTCACCCGGCAGAGCCTGATTAAATTTCGTCAATTTTTGAAAAATAATTCTTGACCGGGTTTTTCGAGCCTGAGGTTTGCAAGGGCCTTGCATGACCCATGCAAGGCCCTTGCACAGCCATTGCAGGCGAATTCCTTGAATCACATTGTTATGTTAGTTATTTTAAATAAATAACATAATGTGATCCCTGAACGGCCATATTTGGCCTGATTCAATTTGGTATCTTAGCGGGGTGAAAACAACACCCATCGCCAGCCAACCCAATGATGCGTCCCGTCCGCCACTGATCGTGGCGGAGGATATGTCGGTCAACCCGGAGGGAGTCCCATGATCCCTCTCAACTCATCCTGCCTTCTCGGCGCGGACTACAATCCCGCCACCCGGCAGATGCTCATCTGGTTCCACACCCGCGAGGAACCTTACCCCTTCTACAGGGTGCCACCCGAGGTCTTCCACGACCTCATCAACGCCATCGGTCGGCATGGCGAATGTTATCACGAAACCATCCGTGGCCGCTACGGCCCATGATCCCGCCGCTTTCGTGTCCTGCAATCCGCAAACCGCACTCCGCAAACTTCCCAGAGGCCGCAAGGCCGACATCAGTCACTCAGAACTTAAATCGCAAATTCCAAAACTTCAAAACCAACCAATCACACCGAAGCCGCGATGCAGGCGGAAACTCAAAACCCAGAACCCAGAACTCAGAACCCGAAACTTGTTTAACGCCCATGAAATCCCAAACCAAATCCCAATCCATACCGACCGCCGACGATGTGGACGCTCTCAAGGCGCTCTGTGATTTTCGCGAGTCTCATCATGCCTATCTCAAACTGATCAAAGCCGGGAATGATCCCAGCCTCATCTCCGAGCTGCCATTGTACGTGTGCGAAATGGTCGAGATGCTGGAATCCCTGGCGGTCACGCACCCCGAACTGCTCGCCGATGTGGCGAAGGAAAATGTGGCCTGGCCGGTCATGGCCGCCAGGCACCTGCCACAGGGCGTGGATTTCGCCGCCCTGGCCGACCGCATCCAGCTCGGGGCCAATGCCGTGGTGAGCGTGTCGCCCCACGCCCGCTACCGGTGGGACACTCCGCTCAACCAGTTTTTGTTCTCGGTGATCCAGCATCATTGCCTGAGCACCCCGCAGGAGTTTTTTTTCCTGACGCCGCCCGTGCACCAGCCCCGGCTCACCCGCCGGTCGCTGCCGTGGTATCTGGACGATCTTGTCATGCCGCTGCTGGATGAGCTGCGGGAAAAACAGGGCAGTTGGGACGGCGTCCCGTCGGTGGCCATGTTGGTCAAGGGTATCGGCGATGCAGCGGCACAACGTCGCGTGGTCCGAAAACACATCCAAGCCGCCCTGCTGGAACTGGCAGGCCCAGCAGACCGGGATCAGGATTCAGAACCCAAAACCCATGCCCCGGAGGTGGCCGCATGAGCGCGCACACCGGCAAGATCGCCCGGCTCCCGCGCGTGGTGCGCGACGAGCTCAATCAGCGGATGGACAACGGCGAGAAAGGAGTCCCATTGCTCAATTGGCTGAATCGGCAGCCCGGCACGCTCAAGGTGACGGACGAATTTTATGGTGGCCGGCCGGTCTCCAAGCAAAGCCTGAGCGAGTGGCGGCTGGGCGGCCATGTCGAGTGGCAGCGCCGGCAGGAGGCGCTCACGCTGGCCGGCCGGCTGCTGGAGGAGGCGGAAGACATGGAGCAACTGTCCGGGGACGGCCCGCTTACCGACCGGATGGCCGAACTGGTTGCCGTGAACCTCGGCCATCTCGTCCGCGACGCCGGGCAAATGCCGGCCGGCCCGGAGAAAACCCGCACTTTGATCAGTGCGGCGCATGAGCTCATCCGCCTCCGCCAGACTGACCGTGACCGGGAGCGGGCCAGCCGGGAAGAACAGGTTTGGCAGCAAAAACAGCAGGACCGGGCGATAAAAAGGGAGCGGGACCGGAAGATGGCGCCGCTCAATGCACTAGTGTTTCAGCACGTCCTTGAGACTCATCTTCGCCTGTCGGCCCAACCGGAAACCGCCACAAATTCACCACCGTCGCCGCAATCGCACCCACCGGCCGAATCCGACCAGGCCAAGTTTGATGAAGCCGATGCAGGCCCCGTCAAGGCCACGGTTTCGCCCCATCAGCCCAATCAGACCATCCCGCAAAATGACCCGACGGCATGCGATACCGCCGGCAAAGTCCGACCAAGTCCGGGCAAGTCCGACCAAGTCCAAGCTGCTCCGAACGCACCTGGTCTCATCCCGTCCGACCCAGTCGCACCTAATCCCCAAAACTCTGAACCACCACTGCAACGCAAAGATGCAGGGGCGCAGTCTTGCTGCGCCCTTCCGTTACCAGACAACCCACCGGACGATCCACCGCTCCCGCTCACCGGCCCAAAATTTGGGCCATCCCACGCCCCTCATATTGATAACATCGAGTGTCACGAATGTGACTCAGCTCCGGCCCA
>Ga0206929_1079_pt1 | contig 23620 bp, 19 predicted proteins | sample Alteio_BWOrgHeat_19_FD_152929 | JGI IMG/M metagenome (GOLD analysis project Ga0206929, IMG submission 152929) | Enriched cells from forest soil in Barre Woods Harvard Forest LTER site, Petersham, Massachusetts, United States -... | ecosystem: Environmental > Terrestrial > Soil > Temperate forest >...
TCTGGGTTTTATATGGAACATCTTTCATTCTCGTCCATCCCGTATAATACATAAAATAAGTCTTTTCATCATATTTTATAATATCAGCAGGCATCAATCCAAATTCATCAAAAGACCCATAATTCCCAAGGGACAAAACAGGATTTTCACTAATTGCAATAATTTCCTTTGGATTTTTTAATTCAACATCAATATAGCCAATATTGCTTACAGGCAAATTGTCCGAGTTTGGATAATGTCGAGTAGTAAAATAAATCCTATACTTCTCTCCTAACAGCACAGGCGTGGGAACCTGTGCATATTCTTTCATCCATTCATTCTCATTATTAGGACAAAAAATCAATCCCTTTTTTATCCAATTCATTTTCAATTACCTACCATTTAAAAATACAAATTCTCATCAAAGATTCTTTCAATAGTTTAAATAATTGATCCTGAACGTAAGACATAAATATTTCATTAATCTATATCTTGTATATCGATAGAAGTGAGTACTCGAAAGTCCTTTTAAATCCAATACTTTCCGCTGTCCTCAAAGATCCAAAATTATCTTCAAAGCAATCCCAATTGGCAACAAAATCGTTTTTTGTACAATGTCGAACAAACTCTGAAACTACATGCTTTCCTAAGCCCATTTGTTGAAATGCAGGTAGAGTCATAATGTCAATCTCAACAGTATTATTGCTAACACAAGCAGTATAGCATATGGATACTGGAGAATTATGTTCATTCACGATAAAATAGCCAAAGCCATTTTCAATAAAGTGATTTTTGGAATTCCAAAATCTCATCTCCAAATCCAGTTTAAAAATTGCCAGACTATCAAAGTTTTGATTGTCAATTTTTCTTAGAGAAAAGCCGTAAGGCAAAGAATTGTCAGTGTTTTGAATAAAATCAGAAACATATTTGAGCTGAATTCTTCTTCTCGTCTTAAAGTTGACCAGTTTTGGATTGTCTTTGCAAATTAAGGTCATGCTTATCGGGGCATCATAAACATGAATATATCTTTCAATTTCAGATGAAGTAACACAAAAATTAAAGACATCAGACTCAAAACCATTGTCAGACCCTGTTAAATAAGAGAATCCGGCTTTATGAGCCACGAAAAATAAACCTTCCGAAGGGCCTTTAAAAATCTTTCCTTCTTGCAGCCCTTCCAAAACAGCATTTATCAGTGGGAACTTGGTTTGCATCTGAATCTCTGGAATCACACAATTTCGACTTAACACCTCTCCTATAGAGAAGAAAAATTAGACATTCTTAAAAACTGGCTACTAGTCAAACGTATAGGTTTAGAAGATTCCGCTATGACAACACCACCATTTAATAAATCCTTTGTAACAAGACTATTTGCCCCAAGAAAGCAATTATTCCCAATTTTAACACTATGGCCTACCGTAGCGTTCACAGCTATGAAAGTATTAGCTCCAACGGTCACATTCCCCGATATATTACAACAGGACGTCAACCAGCAATTATCATGTATAACTGAATGGTGGGCCAACATGGCCCCACTCCATACAAAAACGTTATTTTTTATCTCTGTGCATGGATGAATTATTGCAGGTGGCATGATGAAACAATTCCATCCAACTTTTACGTTAGAAGGTAAATTGCAAAAAGGACTTATTATAGAGATAAGCAAATACCCTTTTTCCATTGCCTCCGCACACTTTTTTTCGCGTAGCCTATTTAAATCCTGGTAACCAACTGCAATGAACATATCGAATTCATAAGGAGGATATAGTTTCTCCACTTCATTGAATGGTACAACGGGCAGTCCATTAAATAAATCTGCATTCACATATTCCGAATCTGCACAAAAGGCTGCCACTTCTAATTTACACTCGGAGGAAGCGTAATAATATATTACATCCGCAATTTTGCCTATTCCAAAGATGACCAATTTCTTTTTCATATTATAATGAGGCTAATTGTTTGCGATCTATTTTTCCGTTTGCATTCTTAGGAAGCAGATCCAAAATTTTTATAATTCTTGGAATCATATAAGGGGGCAATAGTGCTTTAATATCGCTTAGTACACGCGTTTTATCTACCGTTTTATCAGTTACACTAATAAACGCCTTAATTTGGCCCAGGTCCGAATTTATTTTTTCATATACTACGCCAGACTCATTAATGTAAGACAGAGTACTCAAAGCTGCTTCTACCTCCTCAAGTTCTATACGATAGCCCATATGTTTGATCTGATTGTCTACCCGTCCTTTAAAATGCAGATATCCATTTGGAGCCCGAAAAACGATATCCCCAGTCTTATACATTACCTGATTAAACCTACTTTTTGGATTCTGAATAAATGACAATGTAGTGCGTTCCGGATCGTTATAGTAGCCCATTCCTACACAAGGACCGATAAGTGCAAGTTCACCAAGCCCCTTATTATTATCCAGTGATAGAATTTCATAACCAAAATTATTGGCAATGTTGCCCAGTGGTGCGAGTTCGTTCATATTTTCAAAATCACCAGAGGAAATTTTATATGAAGAACAAATGCAAGTACATTCAGTAGGTCCATACACGTTAAACAAAGTCATGCGATGTCCAAACATCTCATATAACTGCTTGAGTTTATTTTTTGGAAATCCTTCTCCGCCAAATGAAATTCGCTTTATAGATTTAAAATCATCTCTTGTGAGCGATTTTGTCGTCAACAAATAAACTAACAGGGATGGTACGGAAAACCAGATAGAACAACCAGATGTATTTATAGCTTTTACAAGATTTCCGGGATTTTTTACCAATTCATGACTTAAAGGAACAAGAGTGCATCCATTAAATATTGAAGTATAAAAATCAAATACAGAATTATCAAAATAAATTGGATTTGCGTTTGTAAAAACATCATCCTCCGTAATCTCAAATGTCTCTTTACCCCATTGAATAAAATTAAGCAGGTTGTTATGGCTCATCAGTGCTCCCTTTGGGAACCCAGTTGAGCCTGAGGTAAACATTATATAAGCAGGGCTTCCTCCATGAATGTCATTCATTCCCATCCATTTCTCCTTGTCGTAACTAAAAAAATGAGACTGCAAATCTTTATTTGCTAGATTATATATTGGAATTTGCGATAAATTCTGCTCGAATTGAAGCTGGATAGGCGGACTGTGCTCATCGAAAAAAACCACTTTCGGTTGACAATTATTTACAATTTTCTCTATTCTCTGCCACGGACTGCTAACATCGAGATTTGTATAAATAAATCCAGCTTTTAAGCAAGCTATCATCAGTGTAAATGCATATACAGATTTTTCATTAAAGATAGCAACCACTTGCCCTTGCTTAACCCCTTTACTTTTTAGAAACTTCAACTGTTGATTAGACATTTCATCCAACCATCGAAAATTATAGGATTGTCCATCTGGATACCGGAGCGCAATTTTAAAGGGTACCTTCTCCGCAATATTTTGAAAAACTAATCCCAAATTATACTGATAGCTCATGCAATTTTCTAAATTGTCAGGCCGCCGTCAACGGCAAGTGTTTTACCATTAAAATAGTCGTTCGAAATAACAAATTCCACCGCAGACAATAACTGGCTAAGCTCGCCTAGTTTACCCAGAGGCACAGCTTTTTGCCATTTTTGCAACATATGATCATTCAAACTCTCTCTCGTCGAAGGCGTATCAAAAAATCCTGGAGCAATAGCAACCGATCTTATTTTAAACATACCTAATTCCTTGCTCCACGTCTTGGAAAGTGCTTCAACTGCAGCCTTGCTTGCCGAATATGCAGATTGACCCACATTTCCCTGTGCAGAAATTGAACTGATATTAATAATTACACCTGGTTCCTTTTTCAGTATCATTTGCTCTGCAACGTTTGAACTGACATAGAATACCGCATTCAAGTTAAGATTGATTACTTTGTTCCAATTTGCAATACCATGCTTTTTATTTTCCCTTGACAAAAGATTCACAAGGGGTTCACTATGTATGATCCCAGCATTATTTATACAAACATTTACACCGTCATGCTCCGCAAATATTTCCCTGACTATTCTTTCAACCTCAATTGCATCAGTTATATCGCATTCAAAAGCAGACATTGAGTGATGTTTTGGCATATCGTTGAGCAACTGCTTGTTATTATCAATTATAAATACTTTCGCAGCCTTTTCCACCAGTTCTAAAGCAAGGAACTGACCAATTCCTCTTCCAGCGCCCGTAATTAATATTTTCGCCTCAGAAACCTTCATCTATATTTCCTTTCCTTTTGAAATTATGATCTTTTTAATGTCACCTACTGTTTGCATATCTGCAATGTCGTCGCCGGTAAGTTCGATCCCGTAAGTACTTTCAATTTGTGTAATGAAAAACATATGGGTTAATGAATCCCACTCATCTAAACTTAACAATCGTGTTTCATCCGTTAACTGAGAATCTTTTGCATTGAAGGATTCTTTTAAAATTTTATTTAATAGCATTAGTAATCATTTTTTTTACAAGGTCGTATTGACCTAATAATAATTTAATTTCCTCCAACGGCAAGAACATTAATACATCAATCACAGATAGTGACGAAACAAAATCAGACTTTCCAAATTGGTCATATATAACTTCTCGCATTTTAATGAAATCAAGAACAATTTTTTCAGACTGAAATTTCTCGCCGTCATATATGTCCATCCCATTTATAGGATTGATATAGTGATTGGCATTCATTAATTTGCAAATACTTATAATTTTATCTTGCCCGCTCTGGAATTCAGATATTTTATAATCGAGTGACGATGACTTCATAAACTCTACAGAAACACCTAATAAAGATGCCACGCCTATTACACTATCTTCCGCCAATTCACTTATTGTTATATAGTTCCTGGAATGAAGAAAATCAAATATCCATTGATAAAAAAATGAAAAAAACGGTGCCTTTTTATAACTATTCTCTAGCGTCCTCAAAAAATCAATACGCCATTTACCGAAATCTGCAATCTCTATTTCATTGATCATCCTATTTTGACTGGCTTTTATTAATGGTATGGTAAACCGAAAGTCTTCACTATTTACCAGGATCCGGTTACGATTAATCCAACCCTTATTAATAAAATTAACATCATCAAAAAATATGAATTTATCTACTGCATTAACAAGTTGATAGTACCCTAAATAAGGAAAAATATAAGGTTGCATGACAGCTATTGTCATTTCAAATTCTTTTTTACCATGTCAACAATTAGTTCAATTTCATTTTGTTTCAATCCTACATATAAAGGGAGACAGAGAATCCGGCTACTGATGCACTCAGAAATAGGGCAGGAAGAATTCAGTGCATTTGTTTGAGGTACTTTATTTAACGAAGGAAAAAAATATCTCCTTGTATTAATATCTTTAGCCTCCAGATTCCGTTTAACCCTAAACATTTGTTCTTCACTCTGAAATACAACTGGCATATAAGCATAGTTGTATTGAAAGTCTTTTAATTTGAAGGATGGTCGTTCAATGCCATCAGGAAGTAAAGAATCGTAAATTTTTGTTAACCCTTTTCTTTCTTCAATAATAGAATCCACTTTGGGTAAAACGGCCAATCCCATAGCCGCATGAAACTCTGAGTTTTTTGCATTGATTCCGCCTGAATAATAATCGTCACCGATATGACCAAAACTTCTATATAACAATATTTTACGAGCTAAGTTTTCGTTAAGGGTTGTAATACAACCACCTTCTACAGTGTGAAAAAGCTTGGTTGCATGAAAACTGCATGTTGAAACATCACCATAATTCAGTAGCGACTGTCCTTTATATGAACACCCAAAAGCATGTGCCGCATCATAAATAACTTTTAAATTATACTTAGCTGCTACATCTTCTATTTTCTCAATATTGCACGGAAGACCATAAACATGAGTAGCTAATATTGCTTCGGTATCTTCAGTAATAGCTGCCTCAATTTTATCTGCATCAATGCAAAACGTATCTGGGTTTATATCAACAAAAACAGGTTTGCATCCTTCCCATAAGATAGCATTTACAGTAGCGACGTAAGAAAAAGGTGTAGTAATCACTTGCTTTTGTATCTCGAGTGACTTCAAAGCAATTTGAAGGACAATGGTTCCATTCGTACAATAAAATAACTCTTTAATATTTAGGTAACTCTTAAGATGTTGCTCTAATTCACGGACTAATTCTCCATTATTGGTTATCCATTCATTGTCCCAGGCCCTTTTTAGGATACTTATGTATTCTTCGAACGGAGGAAGAAAAGTTTTTTTTACATTTATCATCAACTTATTTATTTGTGAACCCTTTAGTTCATCTGACTTAAAATGATCTCATCGAAAACACTTAAATTGCATAACACAAATTCATTTATTTTGTAAAATAGTTTTATTCTGCCATGTAAAAGTCGGCCTGATAAATCCTGGCTCTCTTCCCATGTAAACACCTATTTGTCGACCTCCGTCAACTACGATAAAAGACATAATGTCTTTTTCATGAAAAATCGCTTCCTTTTTATCCCTGACAAAAAATAGAGATAGATAATATGTACCAGATTGGAAAAACAATGGTGGAAATTTGCAAACCAAATCGTTTTCTCCAATTTGTAACCCAGTATTGCTCGACGTATGTGAAAAGGAAAACATGGCTTCCCCAAGTTCATTATATAAATGATAAACCAGAGCGTATCTTTCGGCTGCGCTTTGTTTTAGTAGAAGTTTTGTGGAAAGCTCTATTACTTCATTTTCTAATAATGGATCGTCGTAAGAGCCGTTTTCATTCTTTAGACCAATTTCCCTAAGAATAAACTCATCCGTCACAAATTTTTCACCAAATATGTTTCTGTTTTGAGTTTCATTATTCCCTTTGAGGTAATGACTAACCGCATGTGTCGCGCCACCATCAAAAACCATTCTTCCATTTTCCAATACAATCCCTCTTTTACAAAGCGTCTTTACGGCAGCCATATTATGGCTAACGAACAATACTGTTCTGCCATCCTTTGAGGTCACATCTTTCATTTTCCCTAATGCTTTCTTTTGAAAGTCAGCATCTCCCACTGCTAGTACTTCGTCAACGATTAAAATCTCTGGCTCAAGATAAGCAGCTACGGCAAAGGCCAGCCTAACATACATACCGCTACTGTAGCGCTTTACAGGTGTATCAATATATCTCTCCACGCCGGAAAAATCTACTATTTCCTCAAATTTGCGTTTGATTTCAAACTTTTTCATACCTAAAATCGCGCCGTTTAAAAAAATGTTTTCCTTGCCTGTCAATTCCGGATGAAAGCCGGTTCCCACCTCCAACAGACTTGCAATCCTGCCTTTAATTTTAATCTGACCAGTAGTAGATGCTGTAGTACGACTGAGAATCTTCAACAGGGTGCTTTTGCCTGCTCCATTTCGGCCAACTACACCAAGCACCTCTCCTTGCTTTACTTCAAAATTAATATCCCTTAGTGCCCATGCATATTCGCTATTGCTCTTTCTAGATCGATCATTTTCATCTCCTATTTTAAGAAAAGGATCCTCTTTACCTCTAATCCTATGCCACCAACGGTTTAGATCGTGCGAAATAGTTCCTGTACCAACCTGACCCAGGCGATATTGCTTACTGATATTATTTACTTCAATAATTACCGACATATTAAACAGTATCCATGAATGTCTTCTCCACTTGATTAAAAATTATTATGCCAATAAACAATATTATGAAAGCGAAGACAGAGCTATAAATTAATCCCGGCCAGTTCAATTCACCCGCTCCAAGATATATTTTTCGAAAAGTCTCAACTAGCGAGGACATTGGGTTTGCAATAATGAATTTCTTATATTTAGAATGGAGTGCAGAAAGGGGGTAAATTATAGGTGTTGCATACATACCTAATTGTATGCCGAATGCAATCAAAAAATTTAAATCCCGGTATTTTGTGGTCAGCGCCGATAAAATTAGTCCAACGCCGAGACTTAACGCTGCCATAATAAGCAGTAATAAAGGTGTTAAAATGATAATTCCCAAAAGATTCGGGTTAATCATTGAGCCTCTGAGAAGGAAATAAACCAGCGCCAGTACAAATAATAAATACTGAATAGCAAATTTTATCAAACCGGAAATCACTTTTGATAGCGGTAGTATCAATCTGGGAAAATATACCTTACCGAAAATGTTTGCATTAACAATAAAAGTATTGCTGGTCGCGGTCAACGTTTCCGAAAAATAGTTCCATACTGTTATACCCGCGAGATAAAAAAGAATTTGCGGCAATCCATCTGTTGAAATACGAGCAATATTACCAAATATGACAACAAAAGTAATCGTTGTCAGAATGGGTTGGACGAAGAACCAGACAGGACCCAAAATGGTTTGTTTGTAGACTGAAACAATATCCCTTTTTACAAACATGACTAACAAATACCTGTAGTTCCAGAGCTCCTTTAAATGAAGTTGAAAAATATTGTTACGTGGCTCAATTACTAAATCCCAATCTTCCAAACCCTGTTCAACCAATTTACCCATTCAAATTAAATTTTGACAAGTTTCTTATTAAACTTATTGTATTTAATTAAACCATTTCCCCCACCATCTTGCTACTTGTTTGTGAACAGGCACCATTTTCTTTTTGGCTGGTTTTTCAAAATAACCGGATTCAATACCGTACCCATAACCTCCGTAGTACCCATAACCTCCGTAATACCCGCTATAATAACCGCCTTCCAGTTTCACATCATTCAGGATTAAACTTAATCCGGGCAATTTTTTTTCTATATAAAGATCTTCTACCAATCTGAGAATCTTTCGATAGGTATGTCCCATTCTTACTACATATAAAGTACAATCTGCATATTTACCCAAAGTAATGGAATCACTTACCAGTCCAACCGGCGCCGTGTCCATAATTATTAATTCAAAGTTTTCCCTTACTTCCCTCATTAATTCATCCAGTTTCGGGTCAAGCAACAATTCGGCCGGGTTTGGAGGAATAGGGCCGCAGGGAATCACATATAATGACTCAAATCCGGGCACCTGCATGATAATGTCTTTTAGCTGGGCCCTGCCAATAATATAATTGGTAATTCCCATTTTGCGTTTCATATTCAGGCTTTCCATTACTTTCGGTTTCCGAATATCGAATTCCATTATCACTGTTTTTTTTCCACTCAGGGCTAGTACCGATGCCATGTTAATACTGATAAACGATTTCCCTTCGCCACTAAAGGAAGAAGTGACCAAGATAGAAGGGTTATCTTTTTTTACTGTCATGTACTTTAAATTGCTTCTAAGAATACGAAATTGTTCAGCAACGAAACGCCGGCTATTCCGAAGTACAACCAAAGTAGATTCTTCATCCGAATGACCAATTTCGCCCAAAATGGGTGCATGTGTTCTTTTCTCAACGTCTATACGACTGCTTACTTTGTCCCTAAGCAGTTCTTTCGCTGCAATCACACCGACCGGAATAAGTAACCCAAAAATCAGATAAGAAGTATATATCTTATTCTTATTGGGTGTTATGGGATTTAAGGATGCTAATGCGGGTTCTATGACCGTAGAGTTGGAAATAATAGACGCAGAAGAAATGGAAGTTTCAAATTTTTTCTGAAGAAGGAATGAATACAGTTCCTCCAGAATTTTTTGCCTGCGGGCAACATTTCCCAGCTGTAAAGTTTTTCCTGGCATAGAACGCAGTTTGCCTTCCATGTTTTCTTTTTGTTGCAGCATTTTATCCCGCGCAATCGCATATCCGTTTTTTACATTGTTTAATGCTTCGGACATATCCCGTCTTATTTTCTCAAGCGATGAGTCATAAGCCTGGATTAGGGGGTTATTTTCCGTGGTGGTTTTCAAATTATTATCCCGTTCCAACTGCATCTTATTATATTCGCCTATACGGGTAGCCAAAGCCGGCTCTTCAATACCCATATTAATGGGGACCAATTCATGCGTTTTTTTAGGATCATTAATATATTTCTGTAAAAGATTTGCTACCGTAATCTTTACGTCCATCCCGTCTATATTTGACTGACCTAGTTCTGCATTTGTCAAATACATTTTCGACTGATCCTCCGCATCAAACATTTCATTTTCTACACGAAAATTCCGGACCCTGCCTTCCAGCGCGTCTAATTGGACTTCCAGCGTATCTAAATTCAGGTTAATAAAATTGAGGCTGCTGACAGAGATCCTGTTTTTATCTTCAATATTCAGGGAGTCATACACTTTCATCAAAGCATCCAGAAAATTCCTGCCCAATTCCTGATTTTCGCTTTGAAAAGTCAGGTCCAGGATCGTTGATTGCTCATTGAGTTGAGAAATCTTAACGGATCCCAAATATTCATTAGCAACAGACGCAGGAGATTGATGAGAAAAATAGAAAACTGGCGTTGCATATGTTTTAAGATTCACATTCGGATTACGGATTAAAACCAGCCTGTTCCCTGCTAAATTCAGCATTTCACCAAAAATGTGCGTTGTCTGCTCCTTTTCGATTTTAAATTGCTGATCATTTAGGATCGTGATTTGCAATCCGAAATCTGTTTGCTGAAGTCTTGGGCTCAAAATTTCCAGTGAGAACGGAGATTCCGGAAATAATAACGTGGTCCGTACTTTACCAATATTATAGTAACGGGTAGTCAATTGAATGTTTCTGACCACCCTCTGCATAACAGGCCTTGATGTTAAAATTCTGATCTCATTAGTCAAATTTTCGGAACCGGGTGATAGCATCAACGCATCAAAACGGTCCCCTTTACCACTGGCTGTTCCCTGATTGTTAATGAGTATGGATGAATTTACAACATACATCGGAGTAGAATACCTGATTTTGAGCCAGGCTAGCACAAGCGCTAAAGCTCCGCAAATAATTATCCAGGGAATATACTTTAAATTTTTTAAGACAAAATCCCTAGGTCCCAGTTTCCAGGAAATATCATTGGAATTTGATTCAGGAAGGTTTAGACCATTTGAAGACTCAGGCATAATTATTCAGATTCATCATTGACGAAAAATACTATAAAGCACGGCTATGGTCGAAATAATAGCAAGCCCCAGGGTTATGTTTCTGGTTGTAACGATATCATTTGCTGCGGATTTTTTCTTATTCGGTTCTACAATAATGATATCATTTTGCTGAATATAATAATAGGGAGATGCCATAATTTCCGGTTTCGTCAGGTTCATCCATGCAAATTCTCTTTTATTATTGGTCTCTCTGATAATAAACACGCTATCCCTGTTTGCATAGGCAGTCAGATCACCAGCTAGCGCTATGGCTTCAAGCATATTGATTCTTTCGCCGGGGATAGATACCTGACCGGGGTGACCCACTTCACCCATCATGGTAAATTTATAGTTCAAAAATCGAATGCTGTAATACGGATGTTGAAGGAATGGACTGAGTTTGACATCGAGCGTATCTTTTAAGGCTGCTTTTGTTAGTCCTTCTACATATATTTCTCCCAATCCCTGAAATACAATATTCCCGTTGACGTCCACCTGGTACCCGGGTGGAGTTGAAGTATTCCCTATCTGGTTCGTACCTGTGTTTACCAGGGATTGATTGTATATTTTTGTGGCATCCGGATTATCGCTGAAAACGATGATACTCAAAATATCTCCTTTCCGGATAATGGGTTCAATAGGGCTCACAACACTCAATTTCGCAGTATCAAAGGGTCCCCTCACCAATATCATTCCCTTCGTCGTGCCACATGAACTTAATATATGCATGATATAAAATGCGATTACCGCGAACAGAATATTTCTCAAGAAGGAAAATCGGTGCATATTTAGTTAGTAAGGGTTGACAAATTCTTTTTATCGATGGACGCAATCAGGCTGTACCCGATACTCTCAATAATTACTTTTACCCGATTGCCTTCAATTTTGATTATTTTGGCTTCGTGATCCATGAACAATCCCTGGCGGATGGTTACTCGTTCATCTTCTTTCAACTCAATCGATTCGGCTGTGACGTTGTCATATTCATTCAGAAACTTTCGTATCGTTTCGATCTCCCTGGCCGGGATAATGGCTGGTTTACCCTGCCAGTATACAAAATTCATTACTCCCGGAGTTAAACGTATTTTGGTCTGCTCTTCTTCATTCACCCGGGCGAAGACATAGCTCTTGAAAAGGGGTTCTTCTACCGTTTTCATCCGGTCGCTCCATTTCTTCCGGACTTTATTCAGAGGGCAGTAGGATTCTATTTTCTTTTCAGTGAGTGAGGCATGCACTTTTTTTTCCCAGCGGGGTTTGGTGTAAATGGCATACCAATGGGATGTTAACGCTGACAAGGTAAATTCATTTTAAATAATACACTAAAATCCTCGATTCTATGAAAAGCTTCGCCATCTCAATCCCATGCTTTTCATGCAACTGATTAATAACCAACACTATAATAAAAACTGCCCAATTACTACAAATCTCGTTCCTGCCTCGTAGCAGCAAAGGGTGCAGGCAGCCATTTGCAATGACTCCCTACACCCTCCCTAATATTTATGCCCGGAATGAAAATTAAATTCGCCAGAATTTGAATCACAGGATTGTTTGATTAACAGCGGCGAAACCCTCCTCACTGGCGCTGATGGCGCCGTTTCCCAATTCTTTTTCAACGGGTGATGCTGCTTTGCAAATATAGCTGATTTTTAGCCTAACAAATCGCCCCGAAAGCTCTTTGAACACAATTCATTGTTTTATTTAAATTATTAGTATTCAACCTGATGAGGACCATTTCGCCAGTTCTTTTACCTTAATATTTAAACCTGCTTTTTAAGGATAAAATTGGCTTTTCCAACAAGTAGTAAGACAGGAGTGCCATCATCAATAGAATGAAACTCAACACGGTGTAATCCGGGAGCGTACATATATTATCGTGCACCATCCCCAGTTGGGATTTTAATCGTAAGTAAAAATAGGGCAATGGGTAATGGAACAGATATACCCCATAACTAACAACGCCGATCTCCTTTATAAATTTATTCTCAAGCAATACATCTCTCCATTTCGTCCACTTATCGCTTAAGCAAAATAGTATGGCTGCGGCAGATATTATACTTTCAAAAGTTCGTCTTAAAAATTGAAAATGTCCCCCCTCAGGAGATAACCGCCAATAAAAAAATAATATTATCGAAAATGGTAATAATATTTTAATCCATCTTTTTATTTTTTTCATGTTCCCATCAGAATAATGATAAGCCAATAAACCTCCTATGCCAAAAGCATCAAAACATTCCGGAGTGAGAATATATGCGTGATAAGTATCGCTGAAAAAAAATGTTTGAATAAATGAAGAAGCCGGCCCGATTAAAATGAAGATAAAAAGCGCCTTCATAATGTAATTCCTGTTCAAAAACATAATAATGAAGGGCCAGATCAGATAAAATTGTTCTTCCACTGCAAGAGACCATGCATGGCCAAAAAACCCAAATACTTTCCGGATGTAAATATGGAAATTTGTAGTGTAGGTTAGATAATATATAAGATCCCTGTTAAATTCAGCAATGTTAAAAGCAAAAATGACTGCAAGCGTTACATAATAAACCGGAAAAATCCTGAGAAACCTTCTTATGTAAAAATTTATAACTACTTTCTTCGTTGTATTAGACTCGGACAACTTTTTTTTCTCAAGAAACAGAATGGAGGATATCAGAAAACCAGATAATACAAAAAATAGATTTACTCCAAACCTTCCATCTGGCAAAATTCGTAATATAAAAATCGGGGTGTCGATTTGTGGTTGCCAATGTGTAATAATAACAAAAATTACCGCCAATGCTCTCAATCCATTTAGGCCGGGAATATATTTCATGCTGTTTTAAGGATAATCCAATTGGCGAAAACCAGGAACAATGTAATTAAGGGAATATGTCGCTAATATAGGATCATTTTAAGAGGAAATAAGGCTGGTCGTGATTTACTTAATCCTGCATATGAAAATCGCTCCATATGAACTTCCATTATATGCATTCAAACCAACATCATCTAAATAAACAGTATTATTAACGATCCTGATCACCCTTCCAATTTGAATTGTATTGCAATTTTCCCCGTACATATCTCTATCATAGAACCATCGGGTTGCATCTGTTGGCCCGCCCAGAACATAGTCACCTACTTTATACATGTTACTGGCCTTCGGGGGTATTACAAAATTTGCTGTCCAATTTGTCTTGTCAATATTTATAGATGGTGAGGGCCAGGATTGCATAACTGTATCGGTGGACGATGTATTATAGTACCAGTTTACGTTGTCAAATTTGGGTACGGGATAATGATTCACACCTAACCCATACAGACCGATGGTAATTGGATAATTATTCAATGTCATATCACGGAATAGAATTGTCGTGGTATTTAAGTTTATACGATGACTGTAAGACTGATCATAATATCTGAGGGTTCCGCCGTAGAAAGTTGCCTTACCAGCTATTACATAATCTGTTGCTGGCAATCCGGCTCCTGTAAGTAAATCAATCCGGCAGTCTATAAAATTTGACCCAGAACCAAAACCCACATTACCGATTCTAAATAAAGACTCAGCATATATCTCCCGGCAACTTAAAGGAAACCTGCTGGTAGATAAATTGAATAATTGGTTGACCGTTCCTGCGATATTCCATCTGTAGCAGTTGACAGATCCACCACCTGTTCCCGCTCCATAACGTATACCATCGAGAACTGTATAAGTCGGTCCCCATGATTTAAGACGGTCAATATTAATATCTTTTGACTGATCCTGACAGACCGCAATATTCACTTTGCATGCGAAGATATTGTCATCTACCATATCAATGTCTTCATCGTTTTGTGTATAGCCATTGGGTGAAAGAGCGATTCCAACGACGAAATTATTAATCCTGCATTTTGTTATTTTCATCCCGCTTGTTCCGCCCCGTCCCGAATTTAAAAGATATTCAGATCTCATACCGCCATAACAGTCTTCAGGAGCTATTTTATTTATATCGCAAAATGGGTCAATCGCAATACCGCAATGGGGAGCTTTTCTACTGTCTCTTGCTGTATTATTAGTCCAGGCAGAATATAATGTTGAACCTATATTATATATATTTATAGATGGAGGTTGATACTTGCCCACAATGGCGATATTTTCAATTTCCACATCACGTCCGAATTGCACTCCGATCCCAAAGCCATCCGAAAACCCACAGGTAATAGTTGTTAAATAGGTGTCAGGAGAAGACTTTGCTGAGGCATTTCCGAAAATGCGAATATGAAAAAAATCCCACTTACCGTTTACTACTGATTTCAGAACCCAGGGCCTTGATTCAAAATAATTCCCTGGAGGTATATAAAGGCTTGATCCGATAAGTGGATGTGTAATTATGAAGTTGAAAGCACTTTGAAAGGCATCGGCATTGTCAAAATTGCCCGCGTGTGCCCCGAAATCTGTTACAGATAAAAAGGCCGTTTTCATTGCGGTATCAATTTTAGCGGACGGATTTTTTAAATTTTGGGCATTTGTAAAATAGCAAACAAGAACTAATATAGGTACCAGCAATTTCATAAAGTTTATCAATTTACTGATTATCCTTTATGCTTGTAACAAATATATAGTAAATGAAAAAGCCTGAATGTGTAATCCAGCCTCTAATTATTAATTGTTTTGTTTGACCGTCAATTTAACTTGATTGTTATCAAGACATTCTTTTTCCTGCATTCATCATCGATATTAAGCGTTAATTTTGAATAGAAGACCTCCGGAATACAAAAAATCCCTTTATGAAATCCCTTGTTTATCTATCTATTATATTTTGCACAGCAGTGCTTACGATTTTATCATGTAGCAAAAACTCGAATCCGGATCAACCCGCAACCAAACCTTGCATTAATGTTACTTTAACTTCTCTCAAGGGTACAGACTCACAAACGGTGGGATTAAATGTTCCTATAAGTCCAATCAGTTATAAAATTTCTAATAATCAAAGTTCTGATACTTCAGGTCTGGCTGCTGTAAGTATAAGTGCTATTGGGTTACCCTCGGGAATAACTACCACTTACACAGGAGGGGTATTAACTATTTCCGGGTCGGCAGTCAAAGATTCAAGCAATCCTTTTGTTTATGTTATTGCCACAACAGGAAATTCTTGTAATCTGCCCCTAACAGGCGTTATATCAGTAAAAAATTGTGCTACCATAGGAATCACTACTCCGTCAGAACCTTATTTTCAAGTTGTTCCTTCAAATACTGCCATAGCTCCTATTTCTTATACCGTAGGAGGTGGTGGAACTGGTGCGAGTGTAACAGGTTTGCCAACAGGAGTAACAGGCATATATTCTGCCGGAATATTTACTATTACTGGAACTTTACAAAATGCACCTGACAGCATGTATCATTATAAGATCACAACTTCAGGTGGGTACTGTAATGCTTCTGATAGTGGTATTATCGTAGTGACGACTTGTCCTGTTATTACATTAACTTCTGCTCCAGGTACTGATATTCAAATTGTAGCTCTCAATCAAACTATTCAGCCAATAACATACGTAGTTACTGGACATTATACAGGAATCACTTTAAGTGGAGGGTTTCCACCGGGAGTAACTGGCGTTGTTAATGGCAATACCATTACAATTACAGGAACACCAATTAGCCAATACGGAAGTAGTCAGGGGCCGGGTTTTGAATATGACATAACCGTTAATACTGCAATAACTAGTGATTGTGATGCTGCTAAAGCAGGTGGTCAAATTGATATTCAGTAAAAGCCTGAATATGTGAGATCTCCAGTATATATGGATGGCTGCCTAGTACTAAATTACTCTGTATGGAAAGTGCAATAAACATTTCCCGTCCTGCGTTGAATTAGGTATCACCTCTTGTTTATTGAATTCAACTATGGGTATTAAAGAAAAAACGCGCTACGCGTATTTCTGAAACGCGCCTATTTATTCATGCTCACATCGGCCTTAATGTGATGGTCAGTTCAGAATAGTGATCCCTGTGCTCCCGGCCTTCTGAACTGACTACAGTCGAGCTCCCATCGCTCGGCATTCAGGCCATAGATTTTTCCATACTTTTTATACTGCTGGTTGACCATTTCGGCGATGTTTCCATCGCCACGCATCCGTACGCCCCAGCGCGAGTCATTCACCTTGCCATCATGAGAGTTTTCGATCATGTGCCAGACCTTATCCGCACGGTCAGGGAAATTTTTGAAGAGCCAGTCGTGAAACAGCAATTTGATCGCGCCATTCAGCCTGATAAAAGTATAGGCTGAGAAAGTAGCACCGTTTTCGGTCGCTTCTTTCATGATCCTTTGCATTTCATGTTCATTCAAACCGGGAATCATCGGGCCGAGCATCACGCCGGCCCTTACTCCCGCATCGCTGAGTTCGCGGATCGTCTTTAGTCTCTGTTTGGCTGTCGTTGTACGTGGTTCCATTTTCTGCCGGAGGTCTTCGTCGAAAGAGGTGATGGAAACCAGAATGGAAACAAGGCTCTTCTTCGCCATTTCTTGTAAGAGATCCTTGTCCCGCAGCATGCCCGCGTTTTTTGTGATCATGCCCACGGGCTGATTGAATTCATTACATACTTCCAGCAAACCCCTGGTAAGTTTATATTTTTTTTCCGCCGGCTGATAGCAGTCCGTATTCCCGCTGATGGAAATCGGCACGCATTCCCACTTGGGATTCATCAGGAACTTTCTGAGCAGCGCCGCCGCATTTTTCTTTACGATGATTTTACTTTCGAAATCAGTGCCGGCGCTGTAACCCCAGTATTCATGTGTATTGCGGGCATAACAATAAATGCATCCGTGTTCACATCCTGCATAAGGGTTCATGCTATACCACATGCCCACATCCGGAGAGTCCACTTTATTAACGATGGATTTCGATTCCTGCTCTATGTATTGTGTCGGCGCATTAAAATCCGTCCAGTCATCCACGGATTCCACATGTTCACGCGTCTTTTCATCGCGCAGAAATTTGTTGCGCGTATTGATCTGCGCGCCGCGGCCTTTTTTGTATTCCATATTTTTATTTCCTTGTAATGCTCGTTGACCGTTGACCGTTGACCGTCATATAAACTGTCAACAGCCTCCTGTAAACTGTCTGCTGTTCGGAGTGCTGTCGGTAGGACTGCCAGTTAGGTCTGTCAGGTATGCTTTGAAGATGTGCTTCAACTGTCAACGGTCAACGGTCAACCAAAAAGTTCTCCCTGCCTTGTTGCAACAGGTAAGTTCTGAAATGCGAGTCGTTCTACGATCTGCCAGGCCTTGTCGCCGGAGCGGCGCTTGAGCAGCATCATGTTGTCAGCAATGAATCGCCCGGTGAAATGACGATTTGAATATTCCAGCCAGCCATGTTCATATTGCCATGGCGCCAGCCTGGAGGCGATGATCAGATGAGGTTCGTCAGTGAAGTATGGTTTGTGTTCGTTGTCGAGTTTTAGTAACCGCTGTGATTCCCGGATTTCTTTGATCAGTTCTTTGATGGGTTCACGCGATACTACATTGATAAAAATGGAATGGCTCGGATAGGAACCAAAATCCTTCAGTTCGATCTTGATGGCGCGAAATGCCATGGCGGTCATTTTCATCCGGTTCACTACCCTTTCCTCCATCATTTCGTATTGAGTAAACCTGGCCAGCATCAGGTGCGGCTTGGTCCACATGGCCTGCGGGCATTTATATTTTTCTGCAAATTCTTTCTTTACCCCGATGATCTTTTTCCTGAGCTCTTCATGGGGCGTCAGTACCAGCATGTATTCATTGAGCCGGTAGCCAGGCATTGTTTGAATAAGTGTTTCCATTTTTGTTCGGTTGACGGTTTGTGACTTGTCCCGCTCGGGCGGGGTTGAGGTTATTTATTATACCTAATCAATTGTTGGACCAGGCAAAAGAAAATGGTATTCCACGTGATTATCAATTTAATAAATATCCTCAGCCATATCATTTACTAAATATATTAGCATAAATATACTAATTATATTAGTATTAAAAAGATTATTTTTGAGAGCCATTTCATATGTAATTGGCTGGTTATCAATCAGTTTAAAAAAAATTGAAATATGAACCGCCGCAGCCTCCCGCGGGTTCGGGTTAATCACACATAGATCGCGTTAACAACCTGGGCCGGCACCCGGTCCTTATGTGAAGTGACAAGCCTTTTATTTATTTTATCAACATAGGATACAAGGGCCATACCTGTTATGATCAGACAATTGGTTACTGTCGGAAGATCCTGAACGATTGTATGTTGATCCAACTGCTTATCGTCCAATTTAAAAATCACTTCCTGATTAAATGCGCCTATTAATTCCGGCTTCTCAATATCTATCACGACTGTTTCGATTCTCAAACCAACATCACTTGCCTTAGGCGATACTCTAAAAAACTGTTTCGGAATCAGAGCCGGAATGTCAATCTGCAGGCCTGATGGTAAGATGTTGGAAATCCTGACCGGTTCTTTCAACTGGTTATTGAGTCTTGGCGCCGTGGGTGAAAATTTAAAAGTGACCAGATCATTAAACTGATTGTGACCCGGTGTAGGTTGTAACTCCTTTATTTGCATCCAGGAAAATATTTTACCAACAAGTCTTGTTTGCATACTCCTGTCATCAGCATTGAAAATGATGTTCGACAAATTTTCCCTAATGATTTTTCCGATGCCGGATGCTTTTCCGAATTCCCTTGCCTTGGCTTTGGTTTCCTTTGTTTGTTTGTATTTACGGGGAGCCGCACGCATATAATATTTCTCGCCCATTTTATAATAGATCGTATTTCCAATGCGCCCGATTATTCCTGATTGAGTAGCCATGTCGCTATTTTTTCTATGTATATAATGGTTGTTTTCTGTGTATTCATAAAGTATCTTCTTCGGGACGCGTTCGTAATAAATCAAATGTGGTGTGCCAATAAGTCCAGTGTTAATCCAATATTTACCGGACTAACTTTGGACTAACCTAAGTTCCGATTTTTATCAAGTACGAACAAATCCCGAAGCTTTTAACTCAAAGACACCTATCGTTGATGCACAAGCCTTATAGCTGGGGTATTCTCAGATTGCCTGACCGAATCCGCACGGTTTCGTATCAAAACGTGCATAAGTACCGACAATCTTTCCAAGTATTTAATTGAAAATCAGATAGTTATTCTTGCGGCATGGCATTGGTAGAAAAGACAACCGTCAACCGCCAACTGTTAACCGCCAACCCCGCATAAGCGGGGCTTGCCGCCAACCACCAACCGTCAACCAATTATTATGCTTAAAAACTACTTCAAAGTCGCCCTCAGGAATCTGCAAAAGAACAAGGGCTTTACTTCAATAAATATCGCGGGACTGGCGATCGGCATGGCAACGGCCATCCTGATCGGATTATGGATCTCGGATGAGACGAGTTATGATCATTACAATCCGAATTATAAAAAGCTGGCGAAAATAATGATCACCCAGACGCATGGGGGCGTCTCCTATGCTGAAACCACGATATCGATGCCACTCGGATTCGCGATGCAGACAAAATACAGGGACCTTTTTAAAAAAGTAGCGCTGGTGTCTTTTCACAATCTGCACATCCTGGCCATTGGCGACAAAAAAATTTCCGGCAGAGGGGTTTATGCACAGGAGCAATTCCCGTCGATGTTCGGTCTGACCATTATGAACGGGAGTCCTGGAGTATTGAGTGATCCGTCTACGATCATGATCGCGAAGTCGCTCGCCGTTTCATTATTCGGCGATGAAAATCCGGTGAACAAAACGATCCTGCTCGATAATAATCTGAACATGAAAATAGGCGCCGTGTATGAGGATCTACCGGAGAATTCAAGTTTTGCAACTACAACACTGCTGCTTCCGTGGACAAATACCCTGAACAGTTATCTCAGCAACAATACGAACTGGCAGGATCACAATGGAGAAGGTTTTGTCGAGTTGAATGATCATGTGAGTGTTGAACAGGCAACAGAGAAAATAAAAAAAGTTCCTACGCCTTTTGTAAAGGGCTTTAAGGAAGAGGCCCTGGTTTACCGGCTTGATAAATTACATCTATATGGCGAATTCACAAACGGAAGGCCCGCCGGCGGAAGAATTCGGCTTGTTATGCTGATGGGTTTTATCGGTGCCTTCGTGTTGTTGCTGGCATGCATCAATTTTATGAATCTTTCCACCGCACGCAGCAGCAAAAGAGCACGGGAAGTCGGCATTCGCAAAACGATGGGATCGTTGCCGGTTCATCTCATTGCTCAGTTTTTAATAGAGTCCGCGTTTTTAACGCTGTTTGCATTTGTCATTGCCCTGCTCCTCGCCCAACTGTCACTTTCCTTTTTTAATAACCTGGCCGGTAAACACATATTCATCCCTTATGGTAATCCAATGTTCTGGTTCTTATGTACCGGATTCGCTTTGTTTACCGGATTACTATCCGGCAGTTATCCCGCTTTTTATTTGTCGGGTTTTCAGCCGGTCAAAGTATTGAAAGGCGCATTCCAGGGCAGCCGTTATAACTCCATCCCACGTCAGGTCTTAGTCGTGATGCAGTTTACCGTTTCGCTCTGCCTGATCATCGGAACGATCATCGTATATAAACAGATCTTATTTGCAAAGAACCGTCCGACCGGATATACGAGGGACAGACTGGTAACCATGCCTATGACCACAGAGTTGAATGGACACTATGATGCCTTGCACGAAGAGTTGCTAAGGACCGGCGCGGTTACAGACATGGCAGCCTCCTCCTATCCCCTGAGTCAGTTCAATGGAGGTAATCCCATGGACTGGCGCGGCAAGGATCCGGGGTTTATTGTTTTTTTCCGGAATGTAAATGTGACTCCCGAATTCGGCAGAACGGTCGGATGGAAAATTACAGAGGGCCGCGATTTTTCGCGCGCTTACGCCGACTCCAATTCCATCATCCTGAGTGAGGCCGCGGTAAAAACCATCGGTATCCCGCATCCGGTAGGAGAGATTGTGAAATACGGGGGAAAGAACCGGACGGTTGTCGGCGTAGTTCATGATATGCTGACCAATTCGCCGTATGACAATATTGAACCCGCTATTTTTCTTGGGGACGGATTTTTGTCCGTGATCACGGTGCGTATGAAAGCCGGGCTTCCTCTTCCCACTTCCATGGCGGCGATCGAAAAAGTATTTAAAAAATATAATCCCGGCAGTCCTTTTATTTACCAGTATAACGATGAGGCCTACGCGAAGAAATTTTCATCGGAAGAAAGAGTGGCCAATTTGTCCGCCGTTTTTGCCGGCATGGCCATATTTATTTCCTGCCTCGGCATGTTCGGTCTCGCTTCATTCGTTGCCGAGCAAAGAACCAAGGAGATCGGTGTTCGCAAAGTATTAGGTGCCACGATGTTTTCGCTCTGGAAAATGCTCTCCACGCAGTTCGTCAGGCTGGTGCTGATCTCGCTTTGTATTTCCATTCCCCTTTCTTATTATGGGATGAGCCGCTGGCTGCAGGATTATACCTATCGCGATCATATCGCCTGGTGGATTTTTGCTGCTGCGGGTTTCGGTATTTTGCTGATCACGCTGATCACGGTCAGTTATCAGGCGATCAAAGCAGCGCTTATGAATCCTGTTAATAGTTTAAGATCTGAATAAGCTTAAAGCCTAAAGCCCAAAAGAATAAGCTTAAAGCCCAAAACCGCTACAGATTTGAAAATTGAAATTAGTTTTGAAGAAATTAAAGATCTGAATAAGCTTAAAGCCTAAAGCCTAAAGCCAAAAACCGCTACAGATTTGAAAAGATCACATAAAAGTTTTAAGCTTTTGGCTTTGAGCTTTAGGCTTAATTAAGAACGCTATTATCCCTCGCAATTTCAAGCCCGTCGAGCTTTTTGATTTCATCCCAGCCGCCTGCGATATTATGCAGGTTGTGAATACCCTGGCGTTTAAAAAGAGATGAAGCAATGACGCTGCGATAACCGCCGCCGCAATGCACATATATATTATCAGAGTCATCGAAATCGGCCATCATACCCGGATCGGTTAATGTTTCCAGCGGAATATTGATCGCCCCGGCTACATGACCATCGGCAAATTCTGCTTCCCGGCGAACATCGACCACTTTCAGTTTAGGATCAAAAGGCAGGTCCATCCCAAATTCATCCGCATCAATATTTACAATCAGGTCGATCGGTTCTCCAGAATTTTTCCAGGTTTCAAAACCGCCTTTGAGGTATCCACACATCTGCGCAAATCCAACGCGGGCAAGTCTGACTACACTTTCCTTTTCTTTTCCCGGTTCTGTTACCAGTACGAATGGTTTGTCGAAGGGCAGCAGGTTTCCCGCCCATTCCGCAAAGCGCCCGTCCAGACCGATGCTGATGGATCCCGGTACAAATCCATCCAGGAATTCGGTTGACAGACGTGTATCCAGGCAAATGGTATTATCGTCTTTGATCAATTCTTTAAATGCCTGCAGGTTCAAGGGCTTCAACCCGTTTTCCATCACTTCATCCAGGCTCTCATATCCCTCTTTATTGATCCTTGCATTCACCGCAAAATAGTGAGGAGGTGTATTGAGTCCTTCGGTAACGGCCTTGATAAATTCTTCTTTTGATCCGGCCAGCAAGGCGTAATTATTTTTCCGTTCTTCTCCGAGTTTGCTATAGGTATCAGGACCGATATTTTTCCCGCAGCTGCTTCCGGCGCCATGGGCCGGGTAGATCACAACATGATCGGGC
>Ga0206929_1080_pt1 | contig 23613 bp, 21 predicted proteins | sample Alteio_BWOrgHeat_19_FD_152929 | JGI IMG/M metagenome (GOLD analysis project Ga0206929, IMG submission 152929) | Enriched cells from forest soil in Barre Woods Harvard Forest LTER site, Petersham, Massachusetts, United States -... | ecosystem: Environmental > Terrestrial > Soil > Temperate forest >...
TCACATTCAGCGATCAAACCGTTTCCTGGGGTTTGGAACAGCCGACTTTTTCCACTTCTGTTGCTTATGCTGATTTTGATAATGACGGCGCCATGGATATGGTAATCAATAATACCAACGATGAGGCTTTATTGTACAGAAATACCTGCCGCGATCTGGATAGTTCAAATACACGTTTTTTGCAAATAAAAATAAAGGGCGATAAGAAAAACATAAACGGACTGGGTGCCACCGTTCACATTTATTATGATCACGGGAAACAACAGGTGTATGAAAATAATCCGTATCGTGGTTACCTGGCCAGCATGCAGGGAATCATTCATTTCGGATTAAACAATGTACCGATCATTGATTCAGTCGTGATACAATGGTACAATGGCAAACAACAAACAATCAGAAATGTGACTGCCAATCAGGTACTGACCGTTGATATGAATCATGCGGACTCAGTTTATTCACCTCAGCATCCGGTAGTTGCACAGGATGCTTTGTTCAAGGCGATTACCACATCTGCGGGCATCAGTTACCGGCATCATGATTACGATTTTATAGATTTCGATATTCAGCATTTATTGCCACATAAACTTTCGGAATAACCAGGTCACGATATCCGTCATTATCGAAATCCGTTACCAGCGGCGACCAGCTCCAGTCGGTTTGCGATATACCACTCAAAAAACCGATTTCACTAAATGACGGAATACCAATGCTGTCATTTTCTTCCACGCTAGGCCCGCGGTTCCATTGCAGCGTGTTTCGAACATACTGATACTCATATCCATACCCGTCAAAATTTTGATAGGTCAGGTAGGATTCGGAAGCCAGCATCATTTTTTTGCGGTAATTATCCTGGGGGTTCATATCCAGCTCGATCACATCATCCAATCCATCGTTGTTTATATCAGCGATATCCTGTCCCATCGAATTGTAAGACGTGTGTTTAAAATATTCCTTTACACGGTTGCTGAAAGTGCCGTCGTGATTGTTTATATAGAGCAGATTACTGGATAAGAAATCGTCTGATACATAAATGTCTTTCCATCCATCCTGATTGATGTCGCAGATACTGGCAGCGTGTCCGTAACCTTCGAAATTTATTCCTGCTTCTTTTGAAACATCCCGGAAAACAGGATGGTTCAGGCTGCTATCCCAATCACTTCGGTACAATCTTCCGATGCTGGGTGCAGTACTGCGTGTATTCCGCTGGACAAAAGCCGAAGGATTTTCACCGTTGAAAGCTTCGTTAACTGTAATGTACATGTCCAGGTCACCGTCGTTATCATAGTCAAAGAAACTTGCCATGGTAGATTGTATATGGATATCGAGCCCATATTCTGCAGCCATGTCCTTAAAGTGCGGAATGCCGTTTTTATCTATTCCCTGGTTAACATATAATATATTTCTTCTTCTGAGGGAATCTTTATAAATGGTATTGCAGATATAGATGTCCATCAGGCCGTCGTTATTTATATCGACTACGGATATTCCTCTGGCCCAGCGTCCTAAACCGGCGACACCTGCTTCTTCAGTAATATCTTTAAACCTGAAATGACCCATGTTCAGATATAGCCGGTTGGAAACCATATTTCCTCCGAAATAAATATCTGCCAGTCCGTCGTTGTTGAAATCCCCGATGCCAACCCCTCCGCCGTTATAGATATTCACCACATCGATCGGGTTGATTGAATCGTTCTCAACAATAAGATTGTTAAAAACGATACCTGAATGCGAAGATGGAATTTTTTCAAATAATGTATGGTTCTGATGATGACAGGCCAATAGCACGGGAAGGATCAAAAGAACCGGTAAGGAGCGGTAACCATTCATATGAAAAATATGATAAAACAGTTCGGATACTTAACATCACAAAAAGAGGAAGGCTTTGTAAAAATACAAAGCCCCCTCTACCAATTGACTGTTTGCTTATACTCAATAGTTGGGATTCTGCGTTAAATTCGGATTGGTTGCAATCGCATTTTGAGGAATGGGCAGAAGATCGTGACCCGGAGGGATCGTTACCCCAAACGTATTCTTTATATAATCGATCTGTAATCCGGATCTTCTCAGATCGTACCACAAAGAAACATCACCAACGAGTTCATGCCTGTATTCATTGATAATGATCTGCATGACATCGGGACCATATGGAGACGCAGGCGCTGCGCCACCCCAGGCCCGATTTCTTACCGTTGCAACGGATGCCGCCGCTCCGGCCAGATCTCCGCTTTGGAACTGGGCTTCTGCCAGGCTCAGATATATCTCGCCCAATCGGAGCAGGGTTACATTCTGGTCTCCAAAAATGGCTGTCGCCTTGGTGGATGCATATTTACCTGAATTGGCAGGCGTGTTACCGCTTACATTCGGGTCGCGCCAGTACTTCATACCATAATATCCGGATCTTGGCTGACCGGGCTGATCGCCTGTCCAGAGATCTCCGGCTTTTCCGCAGGTATTAATAATTTTTCCATCTGTACCCGTAAAATGTGATGCCGGAAGAGAAAGGGTTCCGTTAAATCCTGCAATAACCTGGGGATAATTTTTTATTCCGCCGATCGCTACGATGGCAGGACTCGCGATCGTGTCGCCAGGTCCGATCACTGTTGCTGCTTTTCGGTTATCACCGGCTTCATATGAATCCCACAACAGTTTATTCGCGTAGGTGTACCCGAAGTTTGAAGTTTCCCAGGGCCACATGAAAGATGAGTTCCAGGTTACTTCATTATTATTATAACTCCAGTCCGGCGTAACACCGCCTGGTGTCAGGAACTGCAGTTCAAAGATTGATTCCTTGCTGTTCCGGTTTTTATATTCATGGACGTCCATATAGTTCGCAAACAACTGATAATGCGGTATTAATTGCTGAAATGTAGTAACGGCGTCCGAATATTTTTTTAGCCACATCTGGGCGCTCCCCAAATAACCGAGTGCAGCTCCCCTGGTGGCTCTTCCTAAATCCGAGGGAGCCAGATTTTCAGGCCAGGGTAATAGTGCAGAAGCCGTGGTTAAATCAGAAGCCACCTGCATGAATACAGAATCCTGTGTACTCCGTGGATGCAGCCCATTGGTTGATACATTCAATTCCAGCGGCACGCCTCCAAAAGTGCAAGCGAGATAATAATAATAAACACCACGTAAAAAATAGGTCTGGCCTGTTAGAAAGTTTGCCAGCGAATCAGTAATCACTCCGTCGGTATGCATTTTGGCAATAATGGGCAGAGCAGAATTCGCCCGGGATATGCCCTGATAAGAAAGATTCCAATATGTAGAAAGTGATGCAAAATCAGTTGGGAAAAGATATGTATTGTAAGAAACATCCGCTCCCCAGTTGAAGAAATCCTGCGATGTATAATTTGCATTATACCAGAGAGCTTTTAAAACGAAACTCTGGTTATCATGCTGGAACCCATCATAAATTGCATTGACCAGGCTGATCCCGTCCTGGGGTGTATGAAACAAAGTGGAAGCGCTGATACCCTGGGTATTTGTCGTATCCAAAAAATTTTTTGAACAGGAGAAGGGTATGAGAAAAACCCCCAATGCCGCAAAAATTATAATTAGTTTATTTTTCATTTCTAAAAATTTATATATTTTTCACTAAAACGTCACATTAAATCCCAGTGTATAAAATTGCGATGTCGGATAGGTTCCAACGTCAACCCCAGATGCTGTAACACTTCGATAGTTCGTGTTCGTGGGGTTATTTACATCGGTACCTACGGGTTCTCCTATTTCAGGGTTAAGCCCTGAATATTTCGTGATGGTGAAAAGATTCTGCCCGGTAAAAAAGACACGTATCTTAATGGGTACACCCGCAGTAATCAGTTTTGCGGGTATAGTGTATCCGATCGTCAGGTTTCTCAACCGGAGATAGCTGCCATCTTCAACATAAACATCGGAAGGGCGGGTGTTCGCGTTGAATTCATTGGCATCGATCTGAGCATAGCGATTGGATCCGTTGGCAGGGGTCCACGCATTTTGATAATATTTCAAACCGATATTTTCAATCCCGACGGATCCTGTGGAACTTCCAAAACTTTCCAGCGTTCTTTCCTGATAATTGTAAATTTTATTTCCGTAGGTGCCATAGAAAAATATATTGAAATCAAAGTTCTTGTAGGTTCCGCCAAAAGTCAGCCCCCCGAATAACTTCGGAATGGGGCTGCCAAGAGATGTCTGGTCATCTGCTGTAATTCTTCCATCCCCGTTTATGTCAACAAACTTGCGGTCGCCCGGCACGGCACTTTTCAGCGGTCCGGTAGTCGACTCATAAGGTGTTCCATATTTACTTTGTGCAATGGCGTTTAACGCATCTATCTCCTTTTGATCCTGGAAAATACCGGCTGATTTATATCCGTAAAATTCACCCACAGGCCCACCCACCACGGTCTTGCTGAAAGTTCCCCAGTTATTGCTGCCCGTCGTGGAGAATCCCAGGCTGGCCAGATTGGTTACATTATTCAGTCCATTTGTCAGGCTCAGTAATTTATTGCTCACGGTGGTCAGGTTCACTCCGATATTATATCTGAAATCACCCGATCCGCCGGCATAGCTTACCGAAAATTCCATACCCGCATTACTGAGACTTCCAACATTCTGATATCCGCTGGCAAATCCTGACTGGGGCGGAAGGGGAATATTCAGGAGGAAATCCCTGGATTTTTTAAAATAATAATCAACTGTCAAAGTCAGTTTGCCATTTAGAAAAGCGGCATCCAGACCTATATCTGTCTGATCGGAAGTTTCCCATCTCAAACTGGAATCGGGCAACTGGCTCAGCACCAGACCGGGTTGATAAACGCCGCCAACCGGATATCCGTTGTTATTCTGATCGGTTTGCCCCGGTCCCGAGGTGTACTGTGATAAATAAGCGAAATTACCAGCATTGATCTGACTGCCCACCTGACCATAACTGGCCCTGAGTTTAAGATCCGTTATCGCGTCCGAATTTTTCAAAAAATTTTCCTCTTTTATCCTCCAGCCGACTGCTGCCGAAGGAAACACCCCGTATTGCTGGCCGGGCGGAAACCTGGACGATCCATCCCTTCTCACCGTTCCGGTGATCAGGTATTTATCCATAAAACTGTAGTTCAGTCTTGCAAACTGTGAATACAGCGTGATCGTTGACTGATTGCCGGTAATATTGGTAATATTGGATACGGCTGATAAATCCCTTAACTGATTACTTACCAGGTTATTCCCCTGTACACTGATTTGCCTGAAAGTATTCGACTGTGCGGAAACACCGCCAACAAAATCTATGTTGTTTGCTCCGAATGTTTTTGTATACGCAATCGTATTTTCCCAGAGCCATTCGTATGTGTTATTGGCAAATTGTTTATAAAAGTTACTGCTGGTAGCCGTTCCGGTACCGTATTGATCAAAGGCCCGGGTATCTGTAGGTGTAAAATAATATCCGGAATAATCATTTGTATTGACTCCAAAATTGGTCTTAACCCTCAGTCCGGGCAGAATGGTTACTTCCAAGGAAGTCGTTCCAAGGAAATAGTTGGTTAAATTCTGCTGATCCTGCGTCTCCACCAGGTATTCGGGACCGGCGCCCCAGTTTCTGACCGCCTGGTTATTTGGATTAAAGAAACCAAAATTATTTCCATCCTTAATAGCGCTGGTAATCATATTACCTCCGTCGAGGGTCGGGGGCAATTTGGTTAAGTATCCCACCCCTGATCCGGCGCCCTGTCCGCCTGTTCCAAATGGGATCTGAGAATTCACTCTCGAATATTTAAGACTGGTTGATGACTTCAGCCAGGTCAAAGGGGTATAATCGAGGTTGGCGCTCGCATTAAATCTTTTGTAATCAGAACCCAGCACTACACCTTTCTGATCAAAATAACCCAATGAAACCGCGGTTGAAACTTTATCATCACCACCCCGGAGAGCCACATTGTATTGTTGTCTTACGCCCGTCTGATAAAGGGCATCCTGCCAGTCGGCTTCATGAAGAGTATCCGAATTGGCCCAGTTTGGCAGCGCAGTATAGCCATCTGTCGCTGCATGCGAAAAGGCGAGTGCACCCCATTGCTGGGCGTTTAGTACTTTATATGTTTTAGGCTTTGCCTGGACGGCAACTTCCGCATCAGCAGATATTTGTATTCCATTCCGTCTGCCTCGCTTGGTGGTAATAATAACGACGCCGTTTGCAGCACGATTTCCGTAAATGGCGGTGGATGAAGCGTCTTTTAAAATATCAATGCTGGCTACATCGTCCGGATTAATGTTACTGATTCCTCCGGATACCGGATACCCATCCACTACATACAGGGGATCGGTAAGTCCTAAACTTCCTACTCCCCGAATCTGCACCTGAAGCCCTGAACCCGGTGCTGCGTCGTTATTCGTTACGTTCACACCGGCGGCCCTTCCCTGGAGCGATTGTTCCAATACCGTAACAGGTACTCTTTCTATCTGATCTGAAGTGATGGAAATTACCGCACCCGTCAGATCTTTGCGTTTGGTTGTTCCATAACCTACAACCACCACTTCGTTGAGTGCACGGGTATCTCTTGTAAGCTGTACACTTAATACATTGTTTTCGCCAACCGTAACCTGCAGGGGAGTGTATCCGACTCCGGTAAATTCCAGTATCGACCCCCTCGAGGCATTAACGGAAAAAGTACCGTCGTTTGAGGTAGTTGTACCAATATTGCTTCCTTTTATGTGCACAGTGATGCCTGCAGCCGGAGTGCCGGTATCTGACACGACTCTGCCGGTAATAACTTTTGTCTGCGCAATACCTGTCAGAGTTGCCAGAAATATAAAGACAAAGGTAAATGGGGAAATTTTTCCCATAATCAGTTTAAAAAACGAAGTCTTTTTCATCATTTGATCTATTTGCTTTTAACTAGGTGGTTATAAAACCAAAATGGGTAACCTCTCAGGAATACCTTTTATCAGGATTTAATTCAGGTGGATGAAAACGAACTGGGATAATAACAAAAAAGCTGAAACCCGGGATGCGGGAAAGAATTTCGTTTTGACATAAGCAATGTTTTAGCGTATTGGTTTTCGTTAGACAATTCAAGCCGGAATATGTCCGCCGTTTGTATTATGAAGAAAAGCATATTCTAAAACTTTATGTGATCTGTATGCGTCAAATTGTTTTCATGGTGTCTCAATTTCATTTTACGTAATGGTAATCCCTTAGTAAATTTTTACTCATTGATTAATTTTTAATTCATTCAATACTTTTTTATCCTGATGATTTTTGAAAACCCGATGTAACCAATTAAGCTTTTTAAACTAATTTGTGTGACTAACGATTTGCTCCTTGAAAGAAAAAATATTTTACTTTCTGGTTTTTGTTTTCTGCGGGCATCAAACTTTATGGGCTCAGGAATATTATTTCAAACACTACCATGTTGAAAATGGCCTTTCAAACAATAGTGTAAACTGCAGTATGCAGGATAAAAAAGGTTTTTTATGGTTTGGCACTATCAACGGACTGAATCGTTTTGACGGCTACAGATTCAGGATTTACAGGCACAATCACGATGATTCGACCAGTATCGGCAGTAATTTCATACGTTGCCTGTATGAGGACAAAAAAGGATTTTTATGGGTGGGTACAAACAAAGGCATATATATACATAATACGCATACAGAAAAATTCAGCGGTTTTCAATTACCAAATCTGGGGGAAGTTTCGGAGATAAAAGAAGACAAATCGGGAGCCATCTGGATCATTTCAAATTCCAATTTATTCCGTTATGATCCAAGGTCCGATAAAATCAAACCTTATAAACTGGATTTATCAGGAGGCACTATTTCTTCGGTAACCATTTCACCGGATAGTACCATCTGGGTATCTACTACAACCGCCATCCTCAAAAAGTATATTCCAACCTGTGATAGCTTTAAAACATGTGGAATACTGAATGTTGACAGGAAAAAAGAATCCATACAAATTCAGAAAATTTACGCACTGAACGACGGTAACCTGCTGGTCGGCACACTTGCCCAGGGCGTCAAGTTATTTGATGTAACCAATCATAGTTTTCAGGATATTATCTGCGAAAACCCTGATAAAACGGGTATATATCCAAGAGATTTTGCACAGATTTCCGATAATGAATACTGGATCGGTACAGAAACGGGCATTTATATATATCATCCTGATGACCGTTCTATTTTTCGACTCAAAAAAGAATACGATAATTCATATTCTCTTTCTGACAATGTCGTTCTCACTTTTTGCAAGGACCGGGAAGGGGGTCTTTGGATAGGAACTTATTTTGGGGGGCTGGATTATTATCCAAAACAGTTTACAACTTTCAGCAAATATTTTCCCGAGTATACAAAACCTTCCATCGTCGGGAATGCGATTCATGAAATTTGCAAAGACCATTCAGGTCATCTATGGGTTGGAACCGAAGACGGCGGTTTAAATAAAATAGATTTAGTTCGAAATATATTTACCTCGTACAAGCCCATGGGTACCAGTACTAGCATTGCCTATCACAATATTCATGGATTGCTGGCATCGGGCGACAGTTTATGGATCGGAACTTTTATGCACGGCCTGGATATCATGAATATCAAAACCGGGAAAATCATTCGTCACTATAATGCAGGTCCGGGATCTCATGATTTGAAAAATAATTTCATCGTTACCATTTTTCAAACACATTCCGGAGATATATTAATCGGCACACAAAACGGCTTGTTCAAATACAACCATCAAACAGACGATTTTTCTTCTGTCCCGCATTTTGAGTCGCAGATTCAAACGTTATGGGAAGATGAAGAAGGTACAATATGGGCATGTACAAGGGGTAACGGGGTTATTTTTTATAACCCGCGGCTAAATACGAATGGTTCCTTATTATACAACGCAAATGACTCAAACAGTTTGTCCAGTAATTATATAAATGGTATTTATGAAGATGGTAAAAAGAATTTATGGTTTGCAACGGATGTCGGTTTATGCAAATTTCAAAGAGATAAAGATAAATTTACTCGGTACACCACGAAGAACGGATTACCGGACAACCTGATTTTTCGTATTCTGGAAGACGAAAAAAATAACCTGTTTGTAAGTACATCCAAAGGATTGGTTTGCTTTAACCCGCAAAATGGTCAGATCAGAACGTATACGCAGTCAAACGGTCTGCTGAGTGATCAATTCAATTATAACTCAGCTTTCAGGGACATTGACGGCCGCATGTTCTTTGGCAGCGGAAAAGGGCTGATCAGTTTCAAACCGGAAGAGTTCATTAAGAATACAGATATTCCGCCTGTTTATATTACGGGCCTCGAAGTAAACAACGGGGAAGTTTTGGCAAACATCAGGAATTCGCCATTACATGAATCCATTATGTACGCCAAAACGATTTCACTTCGTTATGACCAGTCAACCCTCAGTATTGATTTTGCCGCATTGAGTTATACTGTGCCCGAAATGAATGAATATGCCTATAAAATGGAAGGGCTGGATAAGGACTGGATCTACCTGAAAAGCAACCGGAAAGTATATTATACGAAACTGGCTCCCGGAGATTATATTTTCAAAGTAAAAGGATCCAACAGCAGCGGAGTTTGGAATAACCAGGAAGCCCGGCTTGAAATAAAAATTTATCCCCCCTGGTGGGGCAGCTTCTGGGCCTATATTCTGTATTCGATAATCGTTGCGGGTATTGCCTCTCTGCTCATCAGAAATTATCTCAACCGTGAAAACGAAAAAAACAGGCGCCGTTTTGAAATGCTGGACCGGGAAAAAGAAAGAGAAGTCTATCATTCCAAAATAGAATTCTTTACCCATATTGCGCACGAGATCAGAACACCGCTTACCCTGATCAAAATGCCGCTGGACAAACTGATCCGCAAGAAAAACAGTAATGCCGAAATTGCTTATAATTTGAAAACGATGGAAAAGAATACAAACCGGTTGATTGATCTAACCAACCAGTTGCTGGATTTCCGAAATACGGAGATGGATAAATTCAGCTTGAACTTTGTAAAGACAGATATTTCTGAGTTGCTGGAAGAAACCCATAACAGTTTCCAGATAGCCGCTGAAGAAAAAGATATTATATTCAAGCTGGAGTTGCCCGGAATCGCGTTGCAGGCTTTTGTTGATCCGGAATCACTAAAAAAAATCCTGAGCAACCTGTTTAACAATGCGATCAAATACGCGGAATCCAAAATTATTATCCGGCTGAAAAACTTCAACAGTGATGACCGTGTATTTACCATTCTTATCCAAAACGACGGGTATTTGATCCCGTATGATCTGAAGGAAAAAATATTCGAACCATTTTACCGGATTAAAGAGACGGACAGTCAGCCGGGTAATGGTATCGGCCTTCCCCTTTCCCGTTCACTCGCGGAATTACATAAAGGAATTCTCGACCTGGCAAAACCGGAAAACGGTATGAACATCTTTGTGCTCACGCTGCCGATTCACCAGGAAAAGGAATTTAAGATGCACCCCGATGAAACAGAAACAGCTGATGATATAAATACGAGACAGGAAGAAGAACGTGACAACGTTTTGAAACCGGAAATTCTTTTAGTCGAAGACAACAAAGAAATTCTCGATTTTATCAGTCATGAGATATCTGCCGATTATTTCGTCCGGCGTGCATCCAACGGCATGGAAGCCGTGGAAATTCTGGAAACCGGCACCATCCAACTGGTGATCAGCGACATCATGATGCCCGTGATGGACGGACTGGAGTTATGCAAAAAGATAAAGACCAATCTGGATTACAGCCATATTCCGATTATACTGCTCACAGCGAAAAATTCCTTACATTCAAAAATTGAGGGACTTGAAATGGGTGCGGACGCCTATATCGAAAAACCCTTTGACTTTGAGCACCTGAGTGTGCAGATATCCAATCTGCTGATGAACCGGAATAAACTAAAGGAATATTTTGCAAACTCTCCGCTCACGCAGATCCGGACCATTGGATATACAAAGGCCGATAAGGCCTTCCTGGAAAAGCTTAAACAGGTGATTGACGAAAACCTGACGAATATCGATATTGACGTGGAATGTATTGCCAGGATCATGAATATGAGCCGGCCGACGTTTTACAGAAAAATCAAGGCTCTTTCTAACCTGACGCCTCATGAACTCATTCACATCACCCGGTTAAAAAAGGCCGCTGAACTTCTTTCAGACGGTAACTATAAAGTGTATGAGGTCGCAGCGATGGTTGGTTATAGCCTGCAGACTAATTTTGCACGCGATTTTCATAAACAGTTCGGCATGACCCCATCGGAGTATGTCAGCGATACATCGGGGAAAAAATTATCAGTAAATAAAATATATTAACTCATCGAAAGTTCCTGATGTATGTTAAACACAGGCCGCATTTTTTTTGGTGTAGCCATAGCCGGGATAGGGCTTCCGGCGATCTATTATAAGGATTTTCCTTATATGCTTTTGCCTCAGCAGGATTTTAGGTTCCCGGGACACGTTGCGCTTATTTATTTTTCCGGAGTCATACTGATATTGGCAGGAATATGTATCGTTTTTAAAATAAAAATCAGGCCCGTTTCTTTCCTTTTAGGATTCATGCTTCTGCTGATATTTTGTTTTTACTATATTCCTTATCAGTTTATCGTTAACCCAAATTATAAACATTTGCTGGAATGGGACAATGCCGGCAAAGAATTGGCCCTCGCCGGCGGTGCCTTTGTTATCGCCAGCTGCTTTTTTGAAAAAACAAAAAATATCCTGAACGGATTTTCGGAGAAGTTAATGCGCTATGGATCTATTTTGTTTTCCATACCCATTGTCACATTCGGTCTTCTTCATTTATTATATGCAAAAGATGTATCGACACTGGTGCCGCGCTGGGTATCCTACCCTGTATTCTGGACTTACCTGGCCGGCATAGGATTAATGGGTTCAGGCATTGCGATTATTCTTAAAATAAAGCCCGGAGTTATTGCGGCTCTTTTGGGAGCAATGATTTTTATCTGGTTTATCATTCTCCATGTCCCCCGGGTGATCAATTCTCCTGTTACAGATTTAGAAGGTGAAGTTACCAGTGCATTTTTAGCACTCGCTTATAGTGGAACTGCTTTCGTTATTGCCGGGGCAAATAAATAAAAAAACGGCATGATGCCATGCCGCTGTTGTATAGGGAAAGAGGCCGAAAAATAAATTTACTTTTTTGACGCCGCGTTGATGGGCGCCCTGTCCAGAAATTGAATTACCCTGTCAATTTTATCATTTGCATCAAAGTGTATGGCCGTATGAATCCACTGGGCCATTCTTTTTCCGGTTTTGTATTTAGCCTGTGTAAGGTACCAGCCCAGCAGCCAGTTTCCGGGTAAATGAACCGCCTGCTGCGGCTGATTCACTTTTACGGATAACCAAATGTCCTGGCTGAAATTGATGGAATCGATCACAGAACCTCTTCTTTGTTTCCAGTAAGCCGTGATGGCTGGTTTGCCCACCAGACTGTCTCCATTGTTCCAGATATATACGGCATTGTCGGCAAAACTGGTCATCCATGCATCGATATTGCCGGACGAGAGATTGGCATTTCCCGATTTACCAATATCGACAAACTTAGCGTCTCCAATTTCTGTGGGGAGTGGAGCTGCCTTAGCCGTCGCAGCCGTTGAATCTGTTGTGGCTGCTTTGTCTTCGGATTTTTGATTCGTACAGGCAAGGAATAGTGAAATGGCAAGCGCCATGACAATCGTTTTTTTCATGCTTGAAGTTTTTGATGTTAAAAATGCACAGGGCAAAGAAAGAGGGGGGTTGACGCCGGGTAGAATTCAAAATAAATGTAGTGATTTAAACCCTTCCCCCTATGTATGCATCCGAATATTTGAAAGATTTTTAAAACTTCAGAGCCCACTCTCTTATTTTAATTTCATTTTAAGGATCTGGTTGTGCTCACTGTCAGAAATATAAAGTGTGGATCCGGTAGCATCAATGGCAAGTCCCACCGGGCTGATACCGTCTGAATCTGATAGAATAGTGGAAACAACTCCGGACAACGTTATTTTTCTGATTGCATCATTGGCAACATCTGCAATATACAGGGTGCCGGAATTATCAACTACGATATCACCTGGATCGTAAAATTCAGCTTTGGCAGCCGGACCATCGGAATTGCCGTCCTTTCCATCACCTGCAATTGTTGTAACTACCCCGGCAGGACTTATTTTTCTTACCCTGTCACTTCCCGAGTCAGTAATGTACAGATTCCCGGATGCGTCAATCGCAATACCCTTCGGTAAATTAAACTCCGCGGCTGTACCGGTGCCGTCTGAATAACCATCTCCACCATTACCGGCAAAAGTGGAGACAACACCATTTGATGTGATTTTGCGTATGCGACTGTTACTGAGATCGGTGATGAACAAATTATCTGAAGGGTCCACAACGATGCCTGTGGGTGCATCAAAAGCTGCGTTCGTACCCGTTCCGTCCTGGTAGCCCGCAAAACCCTGACCCGCAATCGTTGTCACTACCCCCGCCGGCGTAATTTTCCGGATATCTTCATTATTATAATCACAAACAAATACGTTACCCGCTCCGTCTACGGCAACACTTCTGGGTTGCGTAAACTGCGCATTTATCCCTGTCCCGTCATTCGTGCCACCTATTCCGCTTCCGGCTAACGTTGAGACATCGCCGGCCGGTGTAATTTTACGAATCCGGTTGTTTGAATAATCTGCCACATACAGATTACCGGAACCATCCAATGCAATTTTTTCCGGACCTGAAAATTCTGCAGAAGAAGCAGGTCCGTCTGCAAACCCTTCGGTGCCATTGCCAGCCAGAACACTGATGTTTCCTGATGTACCTGCTGATCCTGAGCCGGAAGAAGATGTTACGTCATTGGTTTTCTTGCAGGAAATCATCAGGAAGACCGAGAGCGTTATGAACTTAACGATTAAAAGAAAATTTTTAAAGCGGGTCGGATAATTATTTATTTCTTTCATGATTATAAGGTTTAGTGGGCAAATTGTAATTTTCCGGAAACTAAATCCTGTAAACTCGTCAGGCATATCCGAAAAATCGACGAAGGACGAATGGCAGGCGCCCATTGAGCAGCGAGTTGATAAAATTTTTAAAAAATAGATATTAACTTAGGCAGACAAAATAGCTGACAGCATACAGATAGAAATTTCGGGATGTAGCGCAGCCCGGTAGCGCACTACGTTCGGGACGTAGGGGCCGCAGGTTCGAATCCTGTCATCCCGACCAAATAAAATTCAAATCCTTTGCCAACACAAGGATTTCCTCTCATCCCGACTAATTTTGAAGCCCATGCCTGGCGCGGTTCCGCGAAGCGTTTGGGATTTTACAATAAAATTTCGCGGAAAATATTTATTGCCAGAAATCCGGTTTAACCAGTGTGCCACCCTGATAAGTACAATTGAGGCAACTTTTATAGGTAATGAACATGATTCCCCCTGAATAGTAATACAGCTGGAAACTCGTGTCGGGATAATTCCAGTACACAATATTATTCGGATCAGGTGGAAAGGTCATTTTAACCGGACAATTCGCCAAAGGAGGCGATTGCCATCCCGGCAATTCTTTATTACTGATGAATATTCGTTTTTCCCCGATCGAGCATGCGGAGACGTAGCCCACCACCGGATCCTTTGGATTCGTAATCCCGTGTATATTACCCGGAAGCTGACCCGGCTGAAGGTCGAATAGACCACCAAGGCTCTGCGAATTTTTCTGCACATTCAACCAGTATGTGTATGCCTGCTGGTCGAGGGGATATTGTCTCACCAGCATGCTGTATTCAATATCCATTTTCGGATCGTCCTTACTGATCGTAGCCACTTTGATCTGGCTGATCACGTCCGAGCTCAGCGTGATGGTGGTGCCTACATAAATCGAAGTCGATAATGCGGTCGACCAGCAGGTGTGTGTCGTCTGGTTTGGAAACAGGCCGTATTCGAGATTACCTGGCCCCAGTGCCCAAAATGTTTCGTAAAAAGACGTGTGTTGCCAGGTTTCGAGATAATCCCACCTGTAAAATTTTGTAGTGTTTGTGGGGTCATGAGAGTTCACATATACATTCACTACCTCGGTTCCGAACGACGGATCCTGCACACGTTCCCAATTCACGCTATCGATCGGTGCTGAGACTTTTGGTGTTACCAGATCAGATAAATACTTACTGCCTTCAGCCGTAGTAACGGCAAGTTGATATTTCTGTGCCGGATCCAGGTTCAGCGGCTCACTGATATAAATACCATCAGCGCCCGTATCGATCAGTGGATAATTCGTACCGGCGGCACTTTGTATCATCACCTGTGCACCCAGTTCGGGCAGATCTGTTACCGAATCCAGCAGGCTGCGTGATCTTGTCAAAACAAACTGGCTTGCACTATTGGCACCTACATCAATCACCCCATCGATTGCCAATATGTGACTGCTCGCTTTTATCGCAGGTGGTTCATAAGCTTTTCTGCACATGAGTACAGAATAAATGCTTACCACAACGAGTACAGATTTCCAGTATCCTGACATATTCAATCCTTCCGCTTTCAAGCAATAAACCGTTAAAAGTCAATAAAGGTAAGGAACAATTCAGACCAACGGCTGATACCCCTGAATACAACGCCGGTTAATGAAGAACGTTATCCATCTTCCATTCCGGTCGTATGAAATGGCAGGTATATCCATAGGGATTTTTCTGAAGATAATTTTGGTGCTCTTCTTCGGCATTCCAGAAATCTGATGCAGGCACAACCTCCGTAACGATCTTTCCCGGCCATTTATGAGAAGCATTCATTTCGCTTATTAAATTCTCTGCTGTTACTTTTTGCTGCTCACCAAGATAAAATATAGCGGAACGATACGAAGTACCCCTGTCGTTCCCCTGCCTGTTTTTTGTTGTGGGATCATGGATCTGAAAGAAAAATTCGAGTAGCTTCCGATAGGATAACCGGGCCGGGTCAAATGTTATTTCAATCGCCTCGGCATGTGTGCCGTGATTCCGGTAAGTGGCATTTCGGACATCACCACCCGTATATCCAACAACTGTTGAGGTAACACCCGGGAGATTGCGAATAAGTTCTTCTACCCCCCAAAAGCATCCTCCGGCCAATATTGCTTTTTCTGTATTCATAAAATTTGATTATTAAAAGACACAAAATTACATGAAATTTATTATTGAAGTTTATATAGGGGATTCATCTATTTGACACATATGATAACAAATTCGCGAATACAAAATTCAATATTGACTGACAGATTAATGTTAGAAAAATTACGAGTGGATGATTTTGATTTTATTTTATCCCTTGTCAATACAAAAGGCTGGATAGAGAATATTGGTGACCGGAACATCCATTCAAAAAATGAGGCAATAGAATATATAAACAAAATCCTGTGGACAGAAAATTTCATTTATTGGGTCGTCAGAATAATAGATGATCGTACACCTGTTGGAATCATATCGCTGATAAAAAGAAATTATCTTGAAAATTTTGATATTGGTTTTGCCTTTCTTCCGGAGTACGGTAATTGTGGTTATGCTTATGAATCTGCAAAAGCAGTCTTGTTGATGATTTCAGGACTGCCTGAATTTAAAATAGTACTTGCCACAACTTTATTTTCAAATAAAAGCTCCATTAAATTGTTGACCAGGCTTGGATTCCGGTATGAAAAAGAGAATGAAACAGAGAATGACAAGATGCATATCTATACAAATGCACCGCTACCATGAGAAACGGATGAGGTTCATTACAAAATCATCATTAGTCGTTTAAAAGCCTGATCGATCTGTATGTCAAACAACATTTTAATGATTTTCTGACAGTAAGAATTGACTGATGAGGGGCAGGGCTACCGGTGGCCCGTCTTCCTGCTTCCAACCCAAAATCTCTCCCATATATGCTCCGTGTCCCCCGGGAAAAACAGCCAGGCTCGCATGTGGCATTAACCTGCACATTGCCAGGGCGCCCTCGACCAGGGGAACATCATGATCACCCAGCATAACCAATGTTTTTGCCTGGACCGACTGTATGGATGAATCCGGAATATCTGTGAACTTCTGCATCCGCTGCACGCACTGATCGAACATTATTTTTAACAATGCCGGATTCGGGTTAATAGCAAGAAATGTGTTTTTATATACCGCGGGCATATCTTCCAATCGCGCATTTCCAAACCCCTGCCAGAAAGCGGGAGCGCAACCGGAACGTTTATACATGGAAGAGGCAAATACGAGTTTACCGACCAGGGCCGGATGATGTATCGCAATCTCCAGCGCCGTCGAAGCACCATTGCTAAAACCAAAAAAATCCGCCTTTTCGATATGCAATTGCATCATCAACTCCACAACATCCTCTGCATCCTGCTCAAAACTGATCGGCCTGCCATCCCGGTTATCACTATGACCATGCGCCTGCAATTCCACCCCGATGATCCGGTGTGATTTCGAAAGTTCCGGGATCAGACGACCAAAACTCGTTTGTACCGTCGATGCCGCCCCATGAATCAATATGAGCGGACTACCCTTTCCATACTCCTCATAATACATATGAAGACCATTTACCTCAGCATACTTTCCATTTTGCGCATTCGACATATACATATTCATAACGAAAAAAATGATCAGGTTGATGAAAATTTTCATTTTGTCATTTATTTTGAAGATCCTGCAAATAGGCGAGCATCTTTTCCATGTTCTGTTTGAAACCCACGTCCGCCTTGTGTTTTTTTACAACATTCATAAATGCTTCACGGCTGTCGAATACAGCGTGCCAGTGGATGATCGTTTGTTTTCCCAGTTTTTCAAAAGTAATCGTCGCCACGATATGCGGCTCGGACACATGTTCATAAACGATCTTCTTCAATGGCAAAACTTCTTTGAAAATGCTTTTATTAGGATAATCTGTACCATCCGGGCCATGCATGGTCAATTCCCACACGCCGCCCGGCCTGACTTCCATTTTCGTGATCGTGTTGGTGAAACCGTCAGGCCCCCACCAGTTAGCGATATGCTCCGGTTTAGTCCATACTTCCCAAACCAGTTCCACCGGCGCATTGATGGTTCTGGTAACGATCAGTTCGCGGCCTTCCGTGTTATCTTTTACGTTTTCCATATCTTTCTTTTTTTAGTTTTTCAATATATTTTTCCATTGCATCGAGTTTGCTTTCATAATACTGGCGATACTGACTGATCCATTCATCTACTTCACCCAGTTTCCCCAGTTTCGCTTCACAAATCCGGTTCCTCCCCTGCTGTTTCATCATTACGAGCCCGCAATCAGCCAGTATCTTCACATGCAGTGAAATCGCCTGCTGGGTGATATCGAATTTCTCCGAGATCGAATTCATGTCCATGGGTCCGGCAGCGATCAGTCCGATAATCGCCCGGCGGGTCGGATCGGCTATCGCCTGATATACATCGCGTCTGGCTTTCATATTATACAAGTAAGTGGTTGTAAATGTATGCACAAGTATTCACTTGTGCAATTTTTTTTTAAATAATTTTACATTGATCAGGTATTGTCATTTTACGTTTCACAGGTTCTCTAAAATATCCCTGTATCCCCTGCCAATAGGAATTGAAACGCCTTTCAACTCAACGATCTCCGCCGTGTAGGACACGATCTTGCTGATCGAAATAATATAGGACCGGTGGATCCGCCTGAAAAGACCGGAAGGCAAAAGTTTCTCTATTTCATGAGTACTCATTTTTGACAGATATTCCTTATTGACCGTGACGATCCGGATATATTCCTGCTGGCTTTCAATATAAATGATTTCTGAAAATAATATTTTCACCTTCTTTTTCTGAATGTTCAGAAAGATAAAATCTTTTACCTCGCTGTTCTCTGTTTTTTGTTTTTCAGTTTGTGCCGTTTTAACCTTTGTTACAGCAATTAAAAAACGTTCAAACTCAAAGGGCTTCAGTAAGTAATCAGTTACATTCAAATTAAATCCCTCCACAGCGTATTGATGATATGCCGTTGTAACAATCACTGCCGGTGGACGGGAAAGTGTTTTTAAAAAGGCCATGCCTTTTAGTTTCGGCAGATGAATGTCCAAAAAAATCAGGTCCGTTTGATTGTTGCGCAGGAAGTCGGTCGCCAGGATTGCATCTTTAAATGTGCGCTGCAATTCCAGAAAATGAACCTGTGAAATATAATCCGATAAAACCTTTACCGCTAATGGTTCATCCTCTATGATAATGCACTTAATGCTTGACATGACTTGCGAGATTGATTTTTAAGGTAGCCGAAAAACCGGAATCATTATGCTGAACAGAGAGGTTGTAATCTGTATAGAGCAATTCAAGTTGCCGCCGAAGGTTTGAAAGTCCGATATTTTCTTTCAGCTTGCCTTTCTCCTGAATATCTTCTATGGAATTTTTTACAATAAACAGCAACTGACGTTTATTGACCGACAGATAAATATCGACAAATGGATCGGATCTCGTTTCAGAAACACCATGTTTAAAGGCATTTTCGACCAGCGGGATCATCAAAAGCGGTGGCAGGGCCTGTTTCATATCCTCAACATCATTACTGAAACTGATCCGCAGGGATTCATCATATCTCAATTTTTCAAGGGCTATATAATCGCTGATTATCTTCAGTTCCTGCTCAATGGCGACAAAAGAGCCGCCGGCTTCATACAGCATAAACCGCAATATTTTCGACAGGCGTAATATGGATTCCGGGGCCAGGTCCGACTTATCCCTGGCCAGCGAATAGATATTATTCAGGGTATTGAATAAAAAATGGGGGTTTGTCTGGGATTTGAGGTAATTCAGTTCTGCCAGTTGTTTTTCGATGAGCAGGCGTTGTGCTGATGCTTTTAATTTTATATAATTATAAATATGGCGGATAATTCCAAAAAAGAAAAAGGAACCAACACTGAATCCAAAATGAAAGCTGAGTTCCTCTTTAATATCTTTAAAACTCCTGAACTCAGTATAGATCCTCATGCCCGCTCCTATGGTTTTCCATATATACAAACCGATGGCATATAAAAAAAGATGCGCAAAAAAAAGCACCAGGGCCAGTAATATATTGATCAGTACATATTTCCTTCGCCGCATGATCGCCGGCACACTATATTCGAATAATATATAGTTGACGACGATGATATACGATGTGCGCCAGATCTCATTCAGCAATATGGTGCCAAACATACCAGGATGACCGCTCCATTCACCATGGCCGCCCCATTCAACTAAAACCCACAACGTTAGGTAAGCAAGCCCTACCCATAAATAAAATGTAAACCGCCTGATATCGTTTACTTTCCTCATCCTGTTATTGTACGATAAATGTCGGTAAAACTATTTCTTTCCATCGTGTAATCCATAGAATCGGCTTCCTGGTATACGAATGACAGAAACAGGTCAACGGCCGACAAACTCATCCTGCCATTTGTGATTTTTTCAGGATACACCCTTTTTTGACTACAACAATAGTAGATCAGGCTACACCTATCCGGTGTTAATTGCAAATCTTTGTAATATCAAACACAGAAAAATGAAAATCACACTAACAGGTTCTTTAGGACATATCGGTTTGCCCCTGACCAAAGAACTGATACAAAATGGACATTCCGTAACGGTGATCAGCAGTAAACCCGAAAAGCAAAAAGATATTAAAGCATTAGGTGCGAAAGCCGCCATTGGTTCTGTTGAAAACGTTCTTTTTCTTAGAGACAGCTTCCGCGGCGCAGATGCAGTATATACTATGGTACCCCCTGCAAACTTTCTCGATCCCAATCTTGACCCCGGGGCATATAATCGCCGGATTGGTGAAAACTTTGCGGAAGCCATTCGGCAATCAGGTGTGAAGCGTGTGGTTCACCTGAGCAGCGTAGGTGCTCATCTGGAAAAAGGTTCGGGTCTTATTCTTGGTCATCGTGCAGTAGAAGTTATACTAAACAGACTTTCGGAGGTTGCCATCACATTTATGCGCCCGGTAGGTTTTTATTATAATTTATATGGTTTTGTACCTATGATAAAAAAGGAAGGTATTATCTCCGCAAATTATGGGGCAGAAGAAATGCTCATTTGGGTTTCTCCGGAAGATATTGCTTCAGCAATCGCTGAGGAGATCATTATTCCACTAACGGGAAGAAAAATACAGTATGTAGCCAGCGATGAACTGACCGGCCACGAAACCGCAGGGATCCTGGGCAATGCGATCGGCAAACCGGATTTAAAGTGGGTCCTTGTTTCCGATGAACAAAGAAAAATCAGTTTGGAAGCGGCTGGATTAAATCCACGGATTGCGGCAGGTTTGGTGGAAATGTTTGCAAGCCAGCACAGAGGCGAATTAACGGAAGATTATTATCGTCATAAACCCGCGGTCATGGGCAAAGTGAAAATCACTGATTTTGCGAAAGAATTTGCGGCCGCATTTAATTAAAAAGATTACTTTTTGATATGCCAAACAATCAGATTCTCCGGATTAAAACGATCAGCCAGTATCACCAGGTGATGGGTCTCCCGAAACCGCAACATCCGCTCATCAGCGTAATCAATTTTGAATCTGTCAAACATCCGTCCGGTAAAGATTCAATCTCGATGGTTTTTGATTTCTACTCCATCTCACTAAAGAGGGATTTTAATGCCAAAATCAGATATGGTCAGCAGGAATATGACTTCGATGAAGGTGTGATGTTTTTTATTTCACCCGGCCAGGTTTTCGGAATCCAGGTCAACAAAGATGAACTGATAAAACGTTCGGGCTGGCTATTACTCGTCCATCCAGATTTTTTATGGCATACAACGCTGGCTAAGTCGATCAGGAAGTATGAATATTTCAGCTATTCGGTACATGAAGCTTTGTTTCTTTCAGATAAGGAAGAAACCATGATCACGGGCCTCATGCAGAATATAGAGCAGGAATATCATTCTAATATTGATCATTTCAGTCAGAATGTAATGATAGCCCAATTGGAACTATTACTCACTTATGCCGATAGATTTTATCACCGCCAGTTTATTACAAGAAAAATCACAAATCACAAAATTCTCGATCGTTTGGAAAATATGCTGACGGCCTATTTCAACAATGAAGCATTCGCTCAAAATGGAATTCCTTCTGTTCAATGGGTTGCCGGTCAGTTAAACATATCGCCCAATTACTTAAGTGAGCTGCTAAAGGTGCTGACGGGTCAAAGCACCCAGCAACATATCCACGATAAACTCATTGAAAAAGCAAAGGAAAAATTAGCCACCAGTGATTTATCCGTAAGCGAAATTGCATACGAATTAGGCTTTGAACACCCTCAGTCGTTCAGTAAATTATTCAAGATGAAAACCAGTCTTTCCCCTTTGGCATTCAGGCAATCATTTAATTAGCGTATTTCCGGAGGGTGATTTTTTATATCCCCCAAAACTTTTTTTATACGGCCGGATCAAGCCATCGGCCGACTGGCGAATATGATCGGTGAAGTTCATCGCTGAGGAGATCATTATTCCACTAACGGGAAGAAAAATACAGTATGTAGCCTAAAGGTGATGGTCAGAATGTTGCCAAATCAAACCAGATCCATCCTGCTTTTTTTCAGCAACCAGGCTTCTTACATTTACGTACTCAGTCTTTTGGAAAAAAACAAATCCGGAAGATGAATGCTTATTTGAAAAATCACAGCGCCGAGATAGACAGTATCGCTATTAGCCTGGCAGACCATTTCGCAAAACCCTTATACCATTTTACAGATGCAAAAAGTTATTCAGAATATATTGAAATTTTAAAGGAAATCCTAGGCTGGTCAATTGAATTTTATGTTCAATACCATCACAAACTGAGTAGCTGGGAAAGCTTTGTAAGAAGTCATGAGAATATTTATAATTCTGCCGACAGGGATGAATTTATGATTGCCTGGGGAAGAGACAAACTGAAGAAATTCACAAACGAATACCTGGATAATGAAAAATATCAAAATTTATGAAGACCAGAGTCATCTTCATCATTTATATGTCGCAGATATTGCCAATAACCGGATCGGAAAATTATATGAATGTGGCAATAAATTTTCCATCAACTCAAACCCCGGGTGTTTTATTCCTCTCCCTTCTCTTTTGAAACTACGCCCACTTTTTTTATGAATAGCTCCCATTCATGTAACATCTCTGTATATTTTACCTGATTTGATTTCGACAGATCGTTGGTTTCCGCCATATCATTCGAAAGATTATAGAGTCCAAATGCCGTTTCATCAAAAGGCCGGCTGATATTAGTGATCTTCCATTGGCCTCTGATCAGCATACATTGTCCGTCGTGCTCTATTCCCAATGAATATTCTTCATTGTGAATCTGGTTTGTTTGTTTTTTCAGGTAAGGAACAAATGAAGTACCCATCTGCGGTGTCATCTTTTTATTTTTATATATCTCCGGATAAGACAGATGTGCGAGATCAAGGAATCCTGGTGCAAGATCCATTACACTGATCAAACTGCGATCCGTGCCGGGTTTTCTCTCTATGAATTTTCCCGAAATAATCAATGGTGTAACGACACCCCCTTCGGTCGCGTATGACTTGTACAATTTAAAAGGTGCAGCTCCCGCTTGCGCCCATTGCGGACCGTATGACACAAAAGAGGTGGCCGTCCCCATATTTGAATAGCTATTATCATAGTGTGATCTCAGGAATGGACCAAAACCTTTTGGGAG
>Ga0206929_1081_pt1 | contig 23603 bp, 14 predicted proteins | sample Alteio_BWOrgHeat_19_FD_152929 | JGI IMG/M metagenome (GOLD analysis project Ga0206929, IMG submission 152929) | Enriched cells from forest soil in Barre Woods Harvard Forest LTER site, Petersham, Massachusetts, United States -... | ecosystem: Environmental > Terrestrial > Soil > Temperate forest >...
TGTGATGGAGGAGTGTTTAAGGCAACCAGTAATGCAACAGTATGGACTGATCTGAGTAATAACCTTGCCATAGCTCAGCAATATAGCATTGGTCCATCAGGTAAAACTGCAGGCAGGTTTATAACAGGCTGGCAGGATAATGGAACTAATATGAAAAGCGCAGGTTCATGGACACAGAATGTAGGAGGTGATGGTATGGTTTGTTTTATTGATTATTCAACCGATACTTATTGTTACGCGGAAAACCCACAGGGGCAAATGGTGCGTTCTTCAAATAGTGGAGCAAGCTGGACTACCGTAACTTCAGGTATGACTGAAACAGGCCCCTGGGTTACACAATGGTTAGTAGACCCTAAATTACATACTACTCTTTTCGCAGGCTTGAATAATGTTTGGAAATCAACTAACCAGGGAACAGCATGGACTAAAATAAGCACCTGGAGTTCCGCATCAATTGCTGCACTTGCTGTAGACTCTTCAAATGATAATTATATATATGCAGCACAGTCCGGCAAGATTGAATACACTTCAAATGGAGGAACTACATGGACGGATATAACAGGTACGCTACCGGTAGGTTCTGCGGGAATTGTGGCTATTACGGTGAACCCTAAAAAGCCAACTCACGTGTGGGTTACTTTCTCAGGTTACTCTTCCGGCAATAAGGTATTTCAATCATACAATAGCGGTACAACATGGACAAATATTTCAACGGGGCTTCCAAATCTTCCTGTAAACGCAATTTGCTATCAACCCGGTACGTTAGAGGCTTTATATGTTGGAACTGATCAGGGAGTTTATTACCACGATTCAATTAATGGATGGGTGAGCTATAATACAGGTTTGCCTAATGTAATGATTGGTGATGTTAAAGTAAGTATGGTTGATAATACTTTATTAGCTGCTACCTATGGTCGTGGAACCTGGCAAAGCCCTTTATTCACAACAGCAGCAAAACCTGTGGCTTATTTCAAAGCCTCGCCAACAACAGTGTGTACCGGCGCTTCAGTAGCATTTACTGATACATCGCATAACAGCCCAACTTCATGGAAATGGACATTTACAGGTGGAACACCTGCGACTTCAACATCACAAAACCCAACTGTAATTTATAATACGGCAGGTAGCTATGCAGTTAAATTAGTAGCTACAAATAGTAGCGGGTCTGATAGCGTAACTAAAGGATCTTACATAACCGTTAACGCTACCCCAACGGTTAGTGCTAATGCAGGTTCACCAACAATATGTTCAGGAAGCTCAACAACTTTAACAGCCACTGGTGGGACAACTTATTCATGGACACCGGCAACCGGACTAAGTGCTACTACAGGTACACCAGTAACGGCAAATCCGGGTACAACCCAAACGTATACCGTAACAGGAACTACTTCAGGATGTAGTGCTACGGGAACAGTTGTGTTAACTGTAAATATAACACCAACATTAACAGCATCGGCAGCACCATCTACTATATGTTCGGGAGGTTCTACTACTTTAACGGGTAGTGGTGCCAGTACATATACATGGACACCTAGTACTGCTTTAAGTGCAACAACAGGAACAAGTGTAACTGCCAGCCCTACGGTAACTATAACATATACCTTAAATGGTACTTCGGCAAGTGGCTGTGTTGCAGTTGCTAAAACAGTAGTAGTAACAGTAAGCAGTCCTCCAACTTTATCTGCTGTGGCAGCGCCGTCAACAATATGTTCCGGTAGTTCAACAACACTCACGGGTGGCAATGCTACAACCTACACATGGACACCAGGTGGATTGACCGGTTCAACTGTTAGTGTATCTCCGGGTACAACAACTACATATACCTTAAATGGAACAGCAAGTGGCTGTTCTCCTTCACCAGCCCAAACAGTAGTGGTTACCGTAAACACTACACCTACATTAACCATTAGCGGGCCTGCAACAATTTGTTCAGGAAATCCTACAACATTAACCGGAAGTGGTGCAACTACATATAGCTGGACACCTAATACATCTTTAAGTGCATCAACAGGTGCAAGCGTAACTGCTACACCGGGAAGTACCATTACATATACCCTGAATGGAACATCTGCAGGTTGTAATGCTGCACCAAAAACAGAAGTAGTAACGGTAAATACAACGCCTACCTTAACTGTCAGCGGCCCGGCTTCAATATGCCAGGGAGGTTCTACTACTTTAACAGGCAGTGGCGCTTCGACATATACCTGGACACCAAATACTGCATTAAGTGCAAGTACAGGTGCCTCAGTAACAGCTAACCCTGCAAGCACAACTACATATACCTTAAATGGTACATCAGCAGCAGGCTGTGCTGCTTCATCGGCTAAAACTGTTGTGGTTACCGTAACCCCAACCCCAACCATTAGTGCTTCAGCTTCAATACCTACAATTTGTGCGGGTTCATCCACTACATTAACAGTAAGTGGTGCAACAACTTATACCTGGCAGCCAGGTTCATTATCAGGTTCAACTGTTAGCGTGTCTCCGGGTACAAGTACAACATATACAGTTACCGGAACCACAAGCAGTTGTAATAGTGCAACTCAAACGGTGGCAATTACCGTTAATGCAAGCCCTACAGTTAGTATTGCATTAACAGGGGCACCTTCAAACATTTGTGCGGGAGATACAATGGGTATGATCGCCAGTGGTGCAACAACCTATACATGGACACCATCCGGCTCTTTAACAGCTTCTACCGGCGCCTATGTTGTGTCAAGTCCAACCGTAACTACTACCTATACAGTTACCGGATCTGCTTCAGGCTGTTCAAACACTTCAACTCAAGTAATTACAGTAACACCTACACCAACAATTTCTGTAACACCTACATCACCATCAGTATGCTCAGGAGTAGGGGCGTTATTAACAGCCAGTGGAGGAACAACATATTCATGGTCACCGGCAACAGGCCTAAGTGCAACTACAGGAACTTCGGTAACAGCAAATCCGGTATCAACTACTACATACACCATAACAGGTGTTAATGGTAGTTGCAGCGCTACGGATTCTGTTGTTGTTACAATTAATACATCCCCAACTGTTGCAATTACCCCTTCAGGTGCTACTACATTTTGCTCAGGCGATTCTGTTGCATTAGTGGCGAATGGTGCTTCAACATATACCTGGAGTCCTTCTGCAGGACTGAATGTAACAACCGGCACAACTGTAATGGCGAAACCTGTAACATCAACAACATATACAGTTAACGGGGTAAATGGCTCATGTAACTCAACCCAAACTGTTGCAATAACGGTTAATGCTACACCAACGGTTACGGTTAGTCCAATTTCCGCTTCGATTTGCTCAGGTAATCCTACTAATTTAACAGCAAGTGGTGCTATAACATATTCATGGTCACCTGCGACTGGTTTAAGTGCTAGCACTGGTGTTACAGTAATTGCAACACCAACTATAACAACTACATATACAGTTACAGGTTCAAATGGAACTTGTAGCAATAGTAAAACGGTAATTGTAACCGTGGGCGCAGCTCCGGTGGTAAGTGTTGCTCCACCTTCTTCAACAATTTGTTCAGGCTCAAACACCAGCCTTGTCGCTAGTGGAGCCACAACGTACGCATGGAGCCCTTCAACCGGTTTAAATAAAACAACAGGTGCTTCTGTTATCGCAACCCCTGCTGCTTCAGTAACATATACTGTTACAGGTACCACAGGTACGTGTAGCGATACTCAGTCTGTTGTTGTAACGGTAAACCCATCACCAACCCTTTCAGTAAGTCCTGCAGCGCCAACTATATGTAGTATAGGTGGTAGTGTTACCATTACCGCAAGCGGTGCTGCTTCATATACATGGAGCCCTGCATCGGGCTTGAATACAACAAGTGGGTCTGTAGTTAATGCTAATCCGAGTGTTACAACTACGTACACACTTACAGGTAGCACAGGATCATGTAATGCAGTGAAAACAGTTATAGTTAAAGTAAGTGCTTCACCTACTGTAACAGTTACTCCTCCAACAGATACTCTTTGTGCAGGCCTAAGTATTTTACTTAAAGCCACCGGAGCTACTACCTATTCATGGTCGCCTGCCGCAGGCCTAAGTGCTACCGGCGCAGCGAACGGAACAGCTAAACCGGCTGCTTCTACAACTTATACTGTAACCGGAACTACTGGTGTATGTACAGATACACAAACGGTAGTAGTTTATATCAGACCATTACCTGTAATAACATCTACACAAAGCGGAACAATAATATGCGGCGCAGGTGGAAATGTTACCGTGGTTGCTTCAGGTGCCACATCGTATACATGGAGCCCGGCTGCCAGTTTAAATGTTAGCACAGGAGACTCTGTTGTAGCTACACCAACCGTTACAACAACCTATACGGTTTCAGGCAGTAATGGCTCATGCAGTGCTACTCATACCGTAATAGTAACCGTAAGTGCTCTGCCTGCATTAACCGCAACTCCTGCTTCAAGTTCAATATGTTCAGGAAACAAAGTAAACCTTACTGCCGGCGGTGCAACTACATACTTGTGGAGCCCTAATATCGGGCTTTCAAATACAACGAATAGTACTACTACCGCAAATCCTGTAATTACCACTACTTATTCTGTAACAGGAACAAAGAATGGATGTACTAAAACGGATACCGTAGTTGTTATAGTTAATACAACACCTACCATAGCAATTGCGTCTCCTAATGATTCATTGTGTAAGGGAAGTAATGTTACAGTAACTGCAAGTGGTGCATTTACATATTCATGGAGCCCGGCTACAGGGCTTAATACAGCTACCGACTCAATAGTTACCGCAACGCCTGCAGCCACAACAACATATACTGTTACAGGCACTTCGAAACTTGGCTGTAAAGGCAGTCAATCAGTAGTGCTTACAGTTATTCCATTGCCGGTAATTACAGTAACACCATCTGCTCCAACGGTTTGTACGGGCGATAGTGTGAAACTTACAGCAGCAGGTGCTACAAGTTATATATGGACTCCGAATTCGGGTTTAGGTGCCACTACAGGAACTTCTGTTGCTGCGTCTCCTGGTTCATCGCAAACCTATGCGGTTACAGGTAAAACAGGTAATTGCTCTTCATTTAAAACCGTTAAGGTTACCGTGGTTGCAACACCGACGGTTACAGTAACACCAGACTCTGCAACTATTTGTGTTGGGGGTAGTACTATACTTAAAGCTGCCGGAGCTACTTCTTATATATGGAAGCCATCTGCAGGATTAAGCAATAGTGCTGTTGCAAGTGTCAATGCAACACCTACCATTTCTACTACTTATACGCTTATCGGAACAAACGGTAGCGGATGTAATGATACAGTACCGGTTTCAGTTAAAGTTATACCGGCTGTAACTCCTTCAGCTACAGTGCATGATACAATTTGTTCCGGAAACTCAGTTGCACTTAACGCTAGCGGTGGTGTAACTTACAAGTGGAACACGGGAGCAACAACATCAGGCATTACAGTTTCTCCTGCTAAAACAACTACATATACTGTAACAATTGGGAATGGATACTGTACAGCCAATAGCACAGATGTGGTTGTAGTAAATCCGCTTACACAGCCAACCATTAAAGTTAAGGGAGATACATTATATTGCCAACCTGTTGCCAGCTTATCTAACTTCCAATGGTATTACAACGGCACATTACTTACCGGCAGAACCAACGACACGCTGATAATTTCTCAATTAGGTGATTATAAGGTTTCAGCTTCAGGTAAGGACGGATGCTCTGATACAACTTCGAAAGTGATAACAACCCTGGTGGGAATAAATGAATTATCGCTTAGCCAGTTCATAACCATATATCCTAATCCTTCAAACGGCCATATGCAAATTCAATGCAACATACCTGACGGAACATATACCTTGTACCTGACGGATATACTTGGCCAGGTTATGCATACTGAAGTAATTAATGTTGCAGGCACGTATTCATCCACTCTCGATATGTCAATGTATAGCTCAGGAATTTATATTTTTAACTTGAAAGGTGTAAATTCATCAGCAGAAAAGAAAATAATGATAACACGTTAAAATACTGGCGGGCCATGTAAATAAATCGCTCTGTTTCAATTCTGAAACAGGGCGATTTTTATTTCAGCCAATAGTTCAATATAGTTGGCTTGAATGTGTAAATAGCCTAATATTGTGTAAATAATACCATCTTAATGAAAACATTTACGTACGCAATTTGTGTTCTGTTCTTATCCTTAGGTGCTCAATGTAGGGCGCAGGACTGGATAAAAATGATGCAAAACCCGAACGTGAATGTTCACGATGTTCAGGACGCTTTCTACAAATGGTATGCAACAAATAGAAAAGAGGCAAAAGCAAGCCCTTCGAAAGGTGAGGATGCTCAAATTGAATTATTTAAACGTTGGGAGAACTTCATGGTTCCGAGAACGTATCCAAGTGGAAATCGCCCTGACGTGGTTCAACTTGCAGCCGATCTTGAAAAATATAAAAAAGGTACACGTTCAACACAGGGGACAACTGCTAACTGGAACTATGTTGGAAATGATTCGGTACCGATTAATGGCGGTGGAGATGGAAGGGTAGATCGTTTGCGTTTCTTCCCGGGAAGTTCAAGTATTATGTATGCTTGTACACCATCAGGTGGTTTATGGAAGAGTATTAATGGAGGAAGTTCATGGGCAACCAATACCGATAACCTGGGTGATCTGGCTATTTCAGATATAGCCTTCGACCCATACAACCCGAAGGTAATGTATATAGGAACCGGCGATAACGACAACCCGGGCTCAGGGACTCCCACAACCATTGGTGTGTTAAAATCTACTGATGGAGGTAATACGTGGAATGCTACAGGGCTTAAATATTCACTTACGTATTCGGGGCAATATTATATGGTAGTAAATCAGTTATTAATAAACCCCGATAGTAGTAATATACTATGGGCTGCTACCAGTTTTGGCCTGTGGAAGTCTGCCGATTCGGGTGTTACGTGGAAAAACATTCTGAATCAAAATATTAAAAGTCTTGAATTTGAACCATCACATTCTTCAGTTATGTATGCCGGCAATTTCTCTGGTCAGTTTTACCGATCTACTAATGCAGGCAAAACATTCACACAAGTAGTAACAGGCTTGCCCGCTTCAGGAGCAGCAAGAGTATCAATAGGTGTTTCTCCTGCCGATTCAAACAGGGTGTATGTTTTAATGGACAATTCAAGCAGTGGAGATTTTTACGGCTTGTATATGTCGTCTGATAGAGGACAGACATTTACTTTACAATCGAGCCCTTCTATAGGCTCGCCGAATATATTAGGTTACGATAATGCAGGAGCTGATACCTCAGGTTTTGGGTGGTACTCTCTTCCAATAGCAATATCGCCAACTAATGCAGATACTATGTTTGCCGGGGGAGTTAATATCTGGATGTCGGGTGACAAAGGTGTTACATGGTCGCTTAATGCGCAATGGTATGGCTCAGGCGCGCCGTATGTACATGCTGATCAGCACCACATGGTTTTCGGTCCGGGTAGCAGTTCAACATTATTTACAACCTGCGATGGTGGTGTGTTTAAAACGACAGATAAGGGTAACACCTGGGTAAACTACAGTAATAACCTGGAGATAGGACAATTATACAGCCTTGGGCTTTCAGGATATACACCGGGGCTTTCCATAAGCGGCTGGCAGGACAACGGAACGAATCTTTCAGTTCCTGCATGGGAGCAAGTATATGGTGGTGACGGGGAAGATTGTTTTATTGATTACAGCAACGATAACAACTTGTTTGTTTCATATCAGAATGGTGCACTTTATTATTCAACCGATGGTGGCACAACTTTTAATTCAGCAACAAACGGCATTACTGAAACCGGCCCATGGACTACACGATGGTTGCAGGATCCACAAAATCCATCTGTGCTTTATTCCGGTTTTATGAATGTATGGGAGTCTGCTGATATGGGTGTGAGCTGGACCCAAATAAGTTCCTGGGGAGCTTCTTTTATTACTTCAATTGCTGTTGCTCCATCAAATGATGCTTACATATATGCAGCCCAATCTGATTCAATTTTTCAGACTAAAGATGGAGGCGCTACCTGGACAAAAATAAATGGTACGTTGCCATTTAATGTTGCTTACCTTACCGATATAGTGGTTTCTCCAACTGATCCTTTAAAGGCATGGGTAACATTTTCAGGCTACTCAGCAAATTCAAAAGTTTTTGAAACTACAAATGGTGGTACAAGCTGGAAGAATCTATCTACCGGCTTACCTAATTTATCTGTTAACACAATTGTTTACCACCCGGGCAGCCCAGATGGAATTTATGTTGGAACGGACATGGGTGTTTACTATAGAGATACCCTTCTTAATAAATGGGTGAGTTATAATACAGGCCTGCCCAATGTAGTAATTGATGACTTGCAGATATACTCGCCTGATAATACCTTGGTAGCAGGTACATTCGGAAGAGGTGTATGGCAAACATCAACATACTTGGCAGTTAGCATAGACCATTTAACATCACAAAACTACATTAACGTATTTCCAAATCCAACCAATGGCAAGGTAAATATTAAAGCAAATATGACTAAGAAAGGCATGTACACAATTGATGTTGTAAATATGTTGGGTCAGAATGTGTATCACAGCAAAATACTTATTTCACCTAATTCAGTTTCTGAAATAGATCTTTCAGGATATAATAAGGGGGTTTATTTTATATCGTTAACAGGAAACGAAAGTAAAATAGAGAAGAAGATAGTGCTGTATTAAAGCGCTTTAAGGGTTTCTGTGAGAATCTTCTTTTCATTATTCCAGCATAGTTCTTCTTTTGCTTTGTGTGTATTCTCTTTATAGAAGTTCAATTTTGTTTTATCGGCCAACATTGAATTTATTCGACGGGCTAACTCTGCAGGCTCGTGCGATTCTATGCATTCCCCAATTTTATATTGCTCAATTATTTTTTTAATCTCAATTAATGGCGATGCCAGTACAGGAATACCTGCATGGATATAATCAAACAATTTATTAGGTAGGCTATAACGGTAATTAATGTTAGTATCCTTATCGAGGGTTAGGCCAATATCTGCCTGAACGGTGTATTGAACAAGCTCTTCAAATGGCAGTTTTGAAATGAAACGTATTTTCTCATTTAGCCGGAGTTCAGTGGCAAGAGTTTTCAGACCAGCTATTGCATCACCACCACCTATAATAAGCAAAAGCGCATTGTCGATATGTTGCATGGCTTGTATGGCCTCTTCCACACCACGGTCAACGTTTATTCCTGCACCCTGTAGCAAAATAATATTCTTGTCTTCAGGCAGACCAAGGTCTTTACGAGATACCTTAGCTGGTAATTCCTTTTTGAGAGGTAAATTCCGCATAACCTTTACATCAACACCAAACTCTGAATTATAAAGCCCTGCAATAGATTCGTTTACGGTGAACATGTATTTCAATTTCGGAATGATCATTTTTTCAAGCCTTTGCCATATCCGTTGCTTTGCCGGGTGTGCCAGTAGTTCAGGAACACCGGTGAAGTATTCATGGCTATCGTATATCAGCGGTTTTCGTTTCAGATTGGAAACAATATAATTTGGCAGTAAGGTATCCAGGTCGTTAGAGAATAGGAGGGTAGAACGGTTGAATAACAATACAAAAAATAACCTGAATTGATATTCGGCATAAAACGGAATACCCGTTTCAAATAGCAAGCGCATACGTTTGGTAGAATAGGGGCGTATTGGCATGGGTAGGCTCTTACGCATTTTCCTTCCTACCAATAAGACTTCGTAGCCGCACTCTTTAAGTGTAAGGCAAGTACGATGAACACGCTGATCTGTAACCAGGTCGTTAATGACAGAAACAATTGCTTTTTTTGTCAAGAGTACTGAATAGAATTATTTCAGCAGTTTACCAATAATATCGTCTACACTTATCCCTTCTGCTTCGGCCTTATAGTTACGCACTACACGGTGGCGAAGCACAGGTTCAGCAACCGCAATCACATCTTCAATATCGGGTGAATATTTACCATGCAAAGCAGCGTGGCATTTAGCACCGATAACTAAAAACTGAGAAGCACGTGGCCCTGCACCCCAAACTATATAGTCTTTTACCATTTCAGATGCAAGTGGTGATTGCGGACGGGTTTTGCCTGCCAATTTTACTGCATATTCCAACACATTATCCGCAATAGGTATCTTTCGTACAATATTCTGAAAGTACAATATCTCTTCGGTTGAAAGTATTTTATTAAGCTTAATATCCTTATCAATGGTTGTGCTTTTTACTACCTGAACTTCATCAGCGTAATTCGGATAATCAAGATACACATTAAACATAAATCTATCCAGCTGTGCTTCAGGTAAAGGATACGTACCTTCCTGCTCGATCGGGTTTTGGGTTGCCAGTACAAAGAAGGGGTTACCTAATTCATATCTTTTTCCACCTACTGTGGCAGCCTTTTCCTGCATGGCCTCAAGCAATGCCGATTGGGTTTTAGGGGGAGTACGGTTTATTTCATCGGCCAGAATAATATTAGCAAATAATGGCCCTTTTATGAATTTAAAATTGCGGTTCTCATCCAATATGTCAGTGCCTATTATATCTGAAGGCATCAGATCGGGGGTAAACTGAATACGGTTATATGAGAGGCCAAGTGTTTGCGCTATAGTGTTTACCAATAATGTTTTAGCAAGACCAGGTACGCCAATGAGCAAGCAATGCCCACGGCTGAAAATGCAGTTAAGCACATCTTCAACTACATCCTCCTGGCCAATAATTACTTTCTTTATTTCACTTGTCAGCTCACGGTACTTATGCCCGAATGCATCTACAGCCTCTACATCTGATTTGTAATTCATATCCGTCTTGGGTTCTAAATACCAAAAGTAAGAACTTTAAGGACATAAAGATATTGTGCCCTAACAGGTTTTTAGTATGTATTTATTTACCGCCATATATATACCCGAAAACCTTTTACACGTTGAAAAACATCGGTTTACCGAACATTATTTTGCTTTTAACAATTCTTCATTCAGTTTTCATAAGGGCCATTTAATTTTGTAAGTAAATATGATAACCATGAAAACAATCGCAGCGATAACAATAGGAGCAATGCTTACAATGTTTTCTGTGAAAACAGAAGCACAAGTGGGAGTTGGAGTGCAAATTTCAGTGGCACCACCGGTAATACCTGTATATGAACAACCGCCATGCCCGTATGATGGTTGGATGTGGACGCCAGGTTATTGGGCATATGGCGATGATGGATATTATTGGGTACCCGGAGTGTGGGTTGCTGTACCCGAAGTCGGTTTCTTATGGACACCCGGTTATTGGGGCTTTGATGATGGTTATTATTTATGGCACCGTGGTTATTGGGGCCCGCATGTCGGCTTTTATGGAGGTATCAATTATGGCTGGGGATATGGAGGAAGAGGCTTTTATGGCGGCAGATGGGAAGGTGGTTCATTCAGATATAATACTACAGTATGGCACGTAAATAATCAAGTAATACACAATACATATAATGAAAGACCAGCTGAAGGCCCGGGTGAGAGTAGGGCTGCCTTTAATGGAAAAGGAGGCGTTTCTGCTGCACCCTCACCGGCTGAAAGAACAGCAATGGAGGAACATCATGCAGAGCCTACATCAGCCCAGCAAAGTCATGAACAAGCAATGAGTAAGGATAGGAACCAGTTGGCTTCAGTTAATAAAGGAAAACCTTCAACAACTGCTATGAGTGCTGTTAATGGAGATCGTTTTAATAGCGGAGGGCATGCGGTAAGCAAGTCAGCAGAAAAACCTGCTGCAACTACTAATCATGCGGCACATACTTCTACGGCTACGCATCAAAGTCAGCCACAGCAACACACGAGTTCACACCAGGCTACACAACAGCATGCAAATACACAGCAAAGTCAGCCTCAGCAACACACAAGTTCGCACCAGGCTACACAACAGCATGCAAATACACATCAGAGTCAGCCTCAGCAACACATGAGTTCGCACCAGGCTACACAACAGCAGCATCAAAACAGTCCTATGCAACAAAGAAGTAATCAGAATATGCGACCTCAACAGCAACACATGGCTCCTCCTCAGCAGCACATGGAGGCTCGCCCTGCTCCTGCACAACACCAGGGCGGTGGAGGTGGCAGAGAAGGTGGTGGACATCGTTTAAATTATATGCCTATGAGGGTTCTGATAAATGAATAGTTGCTTGCCAGGAACACAAGGAAAAGCAAAATAGCTGTTAAGCCAAATAGCCATTCTATAAGTACCATTGTAAAAAAGCCCGAGCGAAGATTAAAGAAGCTTATAGGCAAACGAGGGTCAACAAAGACCATGGCACTAAACCACAGGCAACGTGCAAAATCACGAAAAGCATTGTGTGGCCCGAATATCTTAAGCGTACTATAGTTTTCAACCTTATCAAGTTCTTTATTGAATTTAGAATTTAAATAATCAATAACAGCCTCTTTATGCCTGAAATAATAAAAGCAGGCAAAGGTTAGCATGATGATGATAACCCATATGGCGAACCGCCATTCTCCTTTGTAGCCGGAAGAAACAGTGGCCTCAAGAAATTCTCCACCCACCATCGGGAAAAAGTTCATCCATCGGTCGCCAAAGGTTGCACCATGCTGAAAATGGGCTGTATGATATTTTAACAGCCAAATGCTTTTTTCGCGATCGTACCGGGCTTTAATACTGGTAACAATGTCCTGGTTAGTGAAGTGCTTTACACTGTAGTCTTTAATTACGTTATAGTAGTTCTCGTTCTCCTCAACAAAATTCGATGTGGTATCGAAAAAGTTGTGTACCAATGGGTGTATCTGTATCTTTTCAAGGTAGTTTCCAAGCCTGAATACGTCAGGTGAGAACGATTTGTAATTGGCATATATAATTCCGTTGTTGTTCGGAAAGTTAATGTCTTCAAGGCCTTGCTTGCCGGTATAGTCAGGTGTATATGAAATATTGCAAGCGGTAATATCAATACAGCCGCTAATAGATACATCTTCAAGCATGCAATTAACCAGATTGCTGTTAGTAATATCAACATACTTATTCTGACACTGGCGCATGGTCAAGTTGTACAGCTTACGGTCGTTGTGCGTAAACTGCTGAATAGTATCATCCGTTCCATAATACTCAGTAGTATACTTTTTCTTTAAAAAGCCGCCATAATAACTGCTATAGTTATATATACGGTCGATATAATGCTTGCCTCTGGAAGCTTCATGAAAGCGCTCGAATATATTAGGTGGTATGCTTTTACCCAGTGAAAACACATTGGTAAACTTGCACCGTTGAATGGCAACTTTAGATTTATCATTATTTATAACAGACAAAATTACCGGGGCATAGAACTTGCAGTTATTGATCTCTAATGAGGAAGGTAATTTGAAGCCATCGGGTGGTGTAGCGTAAATATAGGCTTCATCATTAAAATCGCAGGCCTCTAAAATTGCAGGGTGGTTGCCGAGTAATTGCCCTGTTATAAAGAACTTCTTATCAAATATGCAATTGCTTATTTCACAACCCTTCAAAAAGCTGCAATTAATGAAAAGAACGTCTTGCTTAAACTCTATTTTCTTTTTCTGTTTTGTGTCTTCTGCATATAAATCTTCTACTGTATCGGCGGTTATATGGCCGAATACACAATTATAAAATAGTATACGGTGACTGAAAATATTCGACTTGGCTTTCTTCTTCTGTACAGAATCGGTAAAGTCGGTAAACGATAGCTTTATATTGCCAAAGAAATACCCCTGTATGGTATCTCCATTTCGCATCATTTGTACCAACTCACTCTTGGAATTGAAACATTTAAGTGAAATAGTTCCGGTATCGGTAACCCGTAAAGGGTTAAATACTATCTGTCCGTTGTAAATAGGAGGAGCACCATTTACCTTAATGGCAAAATATGGCTTACCATTTAGCCTTACCTGCAAGGTGTCTTTAGCTACAATTTTAGTATCGGTGGGGGTATTGCCGGCTTTAATACTTGCACTAATAAGTAATAGAATTAACAGGGAGTAATTTCGTAAAGTCCTCATATATAATGGAGTTATGGCTATAAAATTATTTTATTTTTTTAATAGCAGGCTATAATCTATAACATACTTTTATATTATTATTGAATTGGATATGTAATAGCCTACTATTCAACGGGCTTTTTCCAAGTTTCGTTAATAACTTCTGAAAAACTATTTTTATAAGAAAAATATAAGGTGTAAATTTGCAACCGTAAAAACACAGAACTTAGCCTAAAATAATGTCAGACAGCCTATTTCAACCAGCCGTACTTTTACTAGAGGATGGAAAGGTTTTTTATGGCCGTGCCGCCGGAAAAACAGGAACCACAACCGGAGAGCTTTGTTTTAATACCGGAATGACGGGGTATCAGGAGATTTTTACAGACCCTTCTTATTATGGACAAATACTTGTAGCTACCCATGTACATATTGGTAATTATGGGGTAGAAGATCACGAAAGCGAATCGAATGGCATTAAAATCTCAGGGCTTGTTTGCCGTACATTTAATGAAATACCTTCACGCAAACGTGCTCAACAATCGTTAAAAGAATACTTTTTAAAGAACAATATAGTAGCTATATCAGATATTGATACCCGTGCACTTGTGCGCTATTTAAGGGATAAAGGTGCTATGAATGGTATCATTTCGTCGGAAACAACCGACATCGCTGAGTTAAAGAAACTATTGGCTAAAGTTCCATCGATGCAGGGCCTCGAGCTTTCATCGAAGGTTAGCACTAAAACAGCTTATGAAGAAGGCAATAAAGATTCAAAGAACCGGGTAGCTTTGCTCGATATGGGTGTGAAAGGAAATATTGTAAAATGCCTTACTGAGCGCGATTGCTTTGTGAAGGTGTTCCCAATGAATACTACACTCGAGGAAATGATGAAATGGAAACCAAGTGGCTTTATGATAAGTAATGGCCCTGGCGATCCTTCAGTAATGAAAGATGAAATTAAGAACATTACCGATGTTATGAAATCGGGCATACCGGTAATGGGTATTTGCCTGGGGCATCAGCTGCTTGCATTGGCAAGTGGTATTTCTACATATAAAATGCATGCAGGGCATAGGGGAATAAACCACCCTGTAAAGAACCTGCTTACGGGTAAGGCAGAGGTAACTTCGCAAAATCATGGCTTTGCAGTCAATGAGGAAGAAATTAAAAAGAATCCGAATGTTGAGGTTACACATATTAACCTGAACGACGGCACTATAGAAGGTATTCGCCGTACCGACCTGCCTGTATTTGCAGTGCAGTATCACCCCGAAGCATCACCAGGCCCGCACGATGCACGTTACCTGTTCGATGACTTTGTAAGCCTAATAAAAAAGCACCAAACCCCTGTTAAGGGAAAGGTGCTTGCTTAATCTGTTAAGGGTAAGCTACAAGTATATTACTCTTCGCTTTTCTTTGCTTTTTTAGGTGCAGCGGCTTTTTTAGCAACAGGTGCTTTCTTAGGCTTTGCTTCCTTAGGTGCAGCTGTTTCTTCAGTAACCTCAGCTTTTTTAGATGCAGCCTTTTTTACCTTAGGTACAAATGCAGCTGCACTTGGCTTCCTAGGACGGGTTTTACCGTGGCTACCTCTCCATATTTTCCCTTTGCGGGATCTTCTGTCTCCTTTTCCCATAATAATATTTTATTTTTAAGTACGTCAAAGATAAAAAAAATTGCTTTGTAGACAGGGCTAATACATTAAATGACATTTTCTGTTTTCTTTTTTTGTATATTGCATACATGAGGCGGATATACTTACTTATTACATTTATTTGTTGCAGCGTTTTTTGTTTCGGACAAAAAGATACCGGCGCTAATGGTGGCTATAAACCAAAGCCTATCGACTATAATGCGAGCATTCAAAAAGGTGATCTTGCATTTTCTGGTAAAGATTATTTACTAGCAAAACGATTTTACAAAGATGCTGCCACAGCCAAGCCTGCAGAAGCTTACCCGAAAGACCAGATAGCTAAGTGCGACGGAAAGATGAGTAGCGACAGCTGGATGAGCACCGAACTGAATTGCCCATGTGGTGGTGGAAAGATACCGAAATCAACAACTGCAAAAAGCAGCGACCCTGTTACTACTGTAAACATAATGTCAACTGACACCGCAGTGTATTCAGTGTTTCCGGGTAAGGTGTCATCGGTAAGTACTGATACAGGTTTTCATACAATTGTATTAATAAAGCATGGCAAGTATATGGCTACCTATTCAAACCTTGCTGGCAGTCATCTGATGCCTGGTGATGAGGTTAAAGAAGGTGATGTGATTGGATATTTTAAAAAGAGTAAGAATCCTTATACGCTTACCTTTGCCATATGGACGGGCAAGGAAAAGGAAGACCCCAAGAAGTATTTGAAGTGCAAGAAGGAGCAGTAGTCAGTCGTTAGTCATCAATAAATTTTAATTAAATCTTGGGCGTTCCCCTACGGGTCAGGCTATCCACTTCAACTCCGCGCTGCGCTTGCGGGGTTTCCGCTACTATCCCTAACGCAGTGCTACGTGTTATTTTATTTGTTTGTTTTTGAACTAGGCAAAAGGTGGGCGCGGGTTAGCTGCAAATGATGCGAGTTTAGAAAACTCAGGCAAGTAGAGAGCAGAAGTCGCCCCAAATCGGTAAGCGCTTCTTAGTAATGGCTTTTCCACATAAGGGAATATTCATTTCCCTTATCAGGTAAGCAAATATCAAACCGATAATGACCTGTTGTAACGGTAATTGCATTTTTTCCTTTAATCTTTTTACCTTCGCGGCTTTTGCCGGCAATTACTGTACTGGGTGGGTTAGCAGGTACAATATCACCATTTTTTAAGTGTGTAATTTCAAAATCCCTAGTGGTATATACTGTTATTGAGCTATCTTTTTTAATTTGCCCTGCGTAAATATCCCCTATAAAAGTTGAATCTAAATCGTATGGTGTTTTATTGAAGATTATCATCTCCAAGGCATTCGGCATAGCCTTAATGGTATAAACATTTTTTGCGTACAGCCTTTCTCGTAAAACCAGATAAAATTTATAATCACCTGAATTAACCGTATAGGAACCTGTTCCACAGCCTAGTTCAGGTGGTTCTATATTTTTTCCTTTAATAACCCCTGTGGCTGACTCTAAAGTAGAGTTTCCAATTCCAATCATCGTTATCTCCTTCAAGTCTTTTAGGGTAACACTATCATCTTTTGCCATTTTCCCGATACGTATGCCTGCAAAGTAAACTGAGTCCATATCGTAACCGGTGGTGTTATATAAAGTAACGCATACATTTTGCCCGAAAGCAAAATGAAAGCTAACAATCAAGCATATGAAAGCGAGTTTCTTCATTGCAAGTGGTAAGACAACTAAATTACTAATTAATCCTAATACCCCAACACCTTTAACATGCTCTTGTAGCTCTGTTCCTTGGCAAACAAACGGGTAACGATCTCCCCATCCTCTGTTTTGTCAATAATAACATGCTTAGGAGCAGGTATAAGGCAATGCTGTATTCCGCCGTAACCACCTAACGATTCCTGGTAAGCACCGGTATGGAAGAAACCAATATACAAAGGCTCATCTTCCTTATAGTTGAACTTAGGCAGGTACACTTCGTTACTATGAAGCTCGGAGTTATAATAATCTAAACTATCGCAGGTTAAACCGCCAAGGCTGACACGCTGGTATTCTTTATCCCAATGGTTAATACCCAACATAATAAAACGTTGGTTAATACCCCATGTATCGGGTAGGGTAGTAATGAAAGAGCTATCGATCATATACCAAAGCTCGCGATCGTTCTGCCATTTTCTGTCTAATACAGAGTAAATAGCTGCACCGCTTTCACCCACGGTAAACGAACCGAATTCGGTAAATATGTTTGGTTCAGGTATTTCGTTCTGCACGCAGAAACTCTTTATCTGCGATATAATTTCTTCGATGAGGTATTCATAATCGAACTCGAAACCTAATGAGTTACGGATAGGTAAACCACCGCCAATATTCAATGAATCGAGCGAAGGGCATATTTTCTTTAACTGGTAATACACCTTTAAGCACTTAGCTAATTCAGTCCAGTAGTAAATAGCATCGCGAATACCTGTATTGATAAAGAAGTGAAGCATCTTCAGCTGCACCTTCGGGTTCTTCTGGATTTTTTCTTTATAGAAATCTACAATATCCCTGTATCGTATACCAAGGCGTGAGGTGTAAAATTCAAACGTAGGCTCTTCCTCAGCTGCAATACGAATACCAATATTGAATTTCTTTTTAGCTGAACGGGTATAGTGGTCAAGTTCTTCTTTGTTATCTAATACAGGGATGATATTAAAACCCTGGTTTATCATTTCGGTTACATATTGCTTATAAACCGGGCGTTTGTACCCGTTGCATATAATAAAGTTCTCTTTGGTTATTTTACCTTGCTTATAAAGTTCCTTAACAATAGGAATATCGAATGCTGAAGATGTTTCAATATGCACATCATCGTTTTTAAGCACCTCGTCGGTTACGAAAGAGAAGTGTGAACTTTTAGTACAATAACAATACTTATATTTACCTTTGTAGTCGGCTTTAGCCATTGCTACGTTAAAGAGTTTCTTTGCTTTTTGTATTTGAGAACTGATTTTTGGAAGATAAGTTAACTTAAGCGGGGTTTTATACTGCTTAATAATGGACATAAGGTTGATATCGTGGAAGTACAATTCATTGTCTTCTACATGAAAGCCTTCTTGAGGGAAATTGAAGGTTTGTTTGATAAGGTCACCGTAGGTATTTTCCATTTCAGTTAACTTAGGTTATAAATTTTGTGCAAATGTAAGTATTCTACTTTAATAAAATAAAGACAATGTAAACGAGTTACAATTTATGAAAGCGATAAAAATTATAGAAGTAAAATCGGAGATAGGTGCAGGTACCAGAGGCGCGAGCATGGGTATTGATGCTATTAAAATAGCAGCCCTCGACTTTGGAAGTTACTTCTTCAAAAAGAACAAGTCGGTAAAAGTGCCGGTAGAGAATTTGCTGTTGCTTGAACCTATACACAACGAATATGCCAAACGCATAAAAGGAGTTTATAATGTTACCGAGCGGATCGCCAACGAGGTAAAAAAAGCGGTTGAAGCGCCAAACACATTTCCTATTGTGCTGGAAGGAGACCACAGCAATGCATACGGAACCATAGCCGGTATTAAAATGGCCTGTCCCGATAAACGCCTTGGTATTATATGGATAGATGCACATGCCGACCTGCATTCGCCATACACCACACCTTCGGGTAATATGCATGGCATGCCGCTATCTGCAGTTATAGATGATGATAACCTGGAGTGCCGGGTAAATAACCCTGAAGAGGATACCATAGAGATGTGGGAAAAGCTTAAAAACATGGGCGGGGTAAAACCTAAGGTACTTGGCAGTGATATTGTATTTGTTGGCTTGCGCGACTACGAAGCCCAGGAAATGGCCCTGATAAAAAAGCACGGAATGAAAGTAATTACGGTTGCTGAGTTCCGCCAGAAAGGATTTGAGCGTACAGGCTTTGAGCTATTGAACTACCTCGATAAATGCGATATCATTCATATTTCATTTGATGTGGATAGTATGGATCCGGTTATATCGCGTGGTACGGGTACGCCAGCTAAAAACGGACTCACGGAAAGGGAAGCAGGTAACTTTATTTCGCGTTTGCTTTACAGTAAAAAGATAGTGTCGCTTGAAATAGCTGAAATAAACCCAACCCTCGACAGGGAGAATGTAATGGCAGAAAACGCTTTTGAAATATTACAGAAGGCGGCGAATCAGATAACGAGATCAATTTAAGATTTAAGAAATAGGAAATAAGATTTAGGAATGGGAAGAATCAATATAAACTTTGTGAGCCTTTGTGGCTTGGTGTCTTTGTGGCGTATAAATCAATTAGGAATTAATAATTAGGAATCGAAATGGGAAGAGTCAATTTAAACTTTGTGAATCTTCGTGACTTGGTGTCTTTGTGGCAGGTAAATAAATAATTACGAATTAAAAATTAGGAATTACGAATAATCAAAGAAAAACAGGAAGAGTAGAAATTTAGAATAAATTACGGGCGGAGGTTTGCGTTAGGGATAGCAGTGAAAACCCCGCAAGCGCAGCGCGGAGTTGTAACGTATAGCCCGACCCGTAGGGGAACGCCCAGAATAATTAAAAGTTAACAGTTAGGAATTAGGAATCAAAAATGGGAAGAATAAACTTTGTGAACCTTTGTGACTTGGTGTCTTTGTGGCGTATAAATCAATTAGGAATTAAGAATTAGGAATTAGGAATCAAAAATGCAAAAAGTAAACTTTGTGAATCTTTGTGGCTTGGTGTCTTTGTGGCGAAAAAATGCTTTCTCCATTCTTCTTGTTTCGCTTTTTATGGTTGGATGTACCCAGAAAAGAGAAATAAAAGGAAATATAAAGATTGAAAATAAGACAGATAGTACAATAAACTGTTTTATTGGCTGTGACTTTCCCGACACTAATTTGGGTTTAACAGAGCAAATAGGAATATTTATTCCTGCAAGTCGAATAAAGTCATTAATTAAGCCGCACCAGGTAAAAGAAATTGATTCGATTGGACTATGTGATAAAGAGATTTGGGATCAGGCTGTAAAGAACAATGTACTTGTTGTGCTGGTAATTGGATTAAAGCACTCGAATGACAATTCTATGAATGGCTTGATATCGCGTTATTATTTTAACTACGAACAAGTGGTTAGTCATAATGGTATTTTGCCTATTCAATAACAATTGAGGAAATGAAGAAGATAAGTTACATAGTTTTCCTGTTCTCAGTTTTCAGCATTATTGGCTGTAATAGCAACACAGGTGATAATAAGGTTAGGATCGAGAACAAACTGAACAAAAATATTGTTTGTGTGCTGGGGTACAATTATCCTGATCTTAGTTTGGCATTTATAAATAAACAAGTGATAGTGGGCGATATGGGCAGGTTTCAGGTACCTAATGGCCAAACCAGGATAATAGATACCATAGGCTTATGCGATAAAGAGGTATGGGATAAAACCATAAAACACAATATGCTCATGCTTTTTACTTTTGATGCAGAAAAACTTAAAACAGCCGATAAGCTGGAAGATGCACTTATAGAGCGTTATTATTTTTCGTACATACAGTTAACAAAAACAAACGGGCTTATAACTATAGACTAGTTTATGAAGGGTATTGAACACATTATTTCGGAAAGTACAAAACAGGCAATTGTCAAATTATATAATGCACCTGTAGATGGGCTGAACGTTATTATACAAGGCACACGCAAGGAGTTTACCGGCGATTTTACCATTGTGGTATTCCCGTTCCTAACGCTATCGAAAAAGAACCCGGAGCAAACGGCGAAAGACCTTGGTGAATACCTGAAGAGTGAAGTAGCTGAGATAGAAGATTATAATGTAATTAAGGGCTTTTTGAACCTTGTGGTGCGTAAGGACTACTGGATAAACTTCCTTAAGAACAACCTCGGCAATAAAGATTTTGGACTAGCTAAGCCCGCTGCCGATGCTAACACGGTAATGGTTGAATATTCGAGCCCGAATACCAATAAGCCTTTGCACCTTGGCCACGTACGTAATAACCTGTTAGGGTTCTCTATATCGAGGGTATTGGAAGCCGCAGGCAATAAGGTTATAAAGGTAAACCTGGTTAACGACAGGGGTATACATATATGTAAAAGTATGCTGGCATGGATGAAGTGGGGCAATGGAGAAACCCCTGAAAGCAGCGGCATGAAGGGCGACCATTTGGTAGGTAAGTATTATGTAATATTCGATAAGCAGTATAAAGAGGAACTGAAGAAGCTTTTGGCCAAAGGCATGAGCGAGGAAGATGCCGAAATGAAATCGGAATTGATGGGCGAGGCGCGTGAAATGCTCCGCAAATGGGAAGCAGGCGACAAGGCTACCATTGAGCTCTGGAAGAAAATGAATGATTGGGTATATGCCGGCTTCGATGTTACCTATAAAATGATGGGTGTTAGTTTCGATAAAACCTATTACGAATCGCAGACCTATTTATTGGGTAAGGAAATTGTGAACGAGGGCTTGCAGAAAGGCGTGTTCTTTAAAAAGCCTGATGGCTCGGTATGGATAGACCTTACAGCAGACGGGCTCGATGAAAAGCTTGTACTGCGTTCCGATGGTACATCGGTGTATATGACACAGGACTTAGGCACTGCAATATCGCGGGCTGATGAGTTTAAATTCAACGGACTTGTATATATAGTAGGTAACGAACAGGAATACCATTTTAAGGTCTTGTTCCTGATATTGAAAAAACTGGGCTATGCATGGGCAAGCGGTTGTTATCACTTGGCATACGGCATGGTAGAATTGCCTGACGGCAAAATGAAATCGCGTGAGGGAACGGTGGTAGATGCCGACGACCTGATGGGTGAAATGGTAAAGACTGCCGAAGAGATTACCAAAGAGCTGGGTAAGATAGAGAACTTTGAATCGGAGGAGGCTAAAGCGCTGTATAAAACAATAGGATTAGGCGCATTGAAGTATTTTATACTGAAGGTTGACCCGAAGAAAAAGATGCTGTTCAATCCTCGTGAATCGATAGATTTTGAAGGCAACACAGGGCCGTTTATACAATATACATATGCACGTATCTGCTCGCTGCTCCGCAAAGCAAGTGAGTCTGGTTATGCGTCTGCGGTTAATGTAAGCGATATAGTTCAGAAAGAAAAAGACCTTATAATACGCACACATGAATTTAGCAAGGTAATAGGGGAGGCGGCAGCTAACCATAACCCGGCCCTGATCGCCAATTATGTATATGAGCTAGTTAAGGAGTTCAACCAGTTTTACCACGATTATTCAGTACTGAAAGAAGAGGACGAAGCCATTCGTAGTTTCCGGATAGCACTATCGGCACAGGTGGGTAAGGTGCTGCACAATGGTATGTGGCTGTTGGGTATTGATGTACCGGAGAGGATGTAGATTCAATTAAGAATTAAAAATTAGGAATTAAGAAATATTACATCAGCCGAACAATAGTGCATTTTTTTTATTATCTTAGTTCTACTATAAAATAGAAACTAATAGAAAAACATTACACATTGAAAAACATACTTTTCGAGGACCTTACCCTTTTTAAGGAAGGTGAACAATTTTTTATTGAAAGAGAATACGAAAAAGCTCTTGAAAAATTCAATCAGTTTTCTGAGAAACATCCAAACGGAACAACATTTGTTGCGGGCAGAAAAGCAATATGCTTAATGGAGTTGAGTCGATTTATGCAGGCAGAAGAATATTTAAAGGGTATTCTAAAGGCCAGTGTTATGCCATTTCCAGCGTGGGAGAAGCATTATAACTGCCTTTATGCTGAATGTTTGCGTTCTCTTGGTGAAATTGAACAAGCAGAGTCACTTTGTAACAAAATCATAAAAAAATACCCCTCTCAAATTGAAGACCCTAAAAGGCTTCTGAATAAAATGAATTTTTACTCTCATTGGGAGATATTACGTACTTATTCGGATTGGAATGATAAAAAGGAATGTATTCAAGCCCTTATAGATATAATTGATATTCTATCTAAAGAAGGTGATATTGAGGAAGCTGTTCAATATGCTCTAAAGCT
>Ga0206929_1082_pt1 | contig 23452 bp, 25 predicted proteins | sample Alteio_BWOrgHeat_19_FD_152929 | JGI IMG/M metagenome (GOLD analysis project Ga0206929, IMG submission 152929) | Enriched cells from forest soil in Barre Woods Harvard Forest LTER site, Petersham, Massachusetts, United States -... | ecosystem: Environmental > Terrestrial > Soil > Temperate forest >...
GAGTATTCGACATGGTTTTTTATTTTAAATATAGCATTTAAAGCAGAACGCTCAACGCTCAACGCTCAACGCTTAACGCTCAAGGCTAAACGCTTAACGCTTAACGCTGCTGATAAATATGACCAGCGTTTTCGGCAGCAGTGCCCGAAATTAAAGAAAAGAGCGTTAGGCGTTGAGCGTTAAACGTTAAGCGTTAAATTGCAATATGAATGTCCAAATGGAAGCCGGCTGGAAAAAAATACTCGAAGCCGAATTCAGTAAACCCTATTTCTTACAAATCGTTCATTTTCTAAAGACAGAAAAGATTCTTGGCAAAATAATTTATCCGCCAGGGAGCCAGATTTTTAATGCCTTCGAAATGAGTCCTTTTGAAAAGACTAAACTGGTCATCCTCGGACAGGATCCTTATCACGGTCCGGGACAGGCTCATGGACTATGCTTTTCTGTCCCGGATGGCGTACGGCCACCGCCTTCCCTGCAGAACATTTTTAAGGAATTGAATACTGATACGGGTATGGCGATCCCGCAAACGGGCAACTTGAGCCCTTGGGCCCGGCAGGGCGTGTTATTACTCAACGCCTATCTGACTGTGCTGGCGAATACCCCTGCCAGCCATTCGCAGGCCGGATGGGGAGAATTTACAGATACTGTAATTCAGAAACTTTCTGACCTCAAAAAAAACCTGGTATTCCTTCTTTGGGGGAAATTTGCGCAGGAAAAACAATCATTGATCGATGAAACCAAACATTATGTTTTGAAAGCGGCCCACCCCTCCCCCTTTTCTGCTGATAAGGGATTTTTCGGATGCCGGCATTTCTCAAAAGCCAATACCTACCTGATGAAAAACGGGATGGATCCGATTGACTGGAAACTATAATCAACAAATGTATCATCTTGCAAATTTTTAAAAATATTTTCGGTAGAATCTGGGCGGCCTGGGGTGCGCTGGTTTTCGTTTCAACCATGCTTCTTTTCCTGATTCCATTTTTTCTTTTTATTTATTTTCAGAAAGATCCCAGAAAAACAAACCGTTTTATACGTTACTCGAGAGTATGGATGGATATTTTTCTCGGCCTTGTTGGCTGTCCCTTAACCATTCGCGGACGCGAATATTTTAAGAAAGGAAAAACATATATCGTTGTTTGTAATCACAATGCGCTGATCGATGTGCCTGTTTCCTCTCCGGGAATTCCCGGAGGAAACAAAACCATCGCCAAAGCAGAGATGGCTAAAATTCCTCTATTCGGACTGATTTACCAGACAGGCAGTATACTGGTTGACAGAAAAAAATGAAAAAAGCAGACGCGACAGCTTCACGAAAATGAAGGAAGTGCTTGACATGGGGCTGCATATGTGTATTTATCCGGAAGGAACCAGAAATACTTCTGCAGAACCTATCAAACCATTTCACGACGGTGCCTTTCGACTCGCCGTAAACTCCGGTAACGCGATTATACCGATGATTATTTTTAATAGCCGGAAAGCCAATCCACCCGATAAAGGTTTTTATCTCATGCCCGTAAGATTAAAAATGGAATTTCTTCCCGAAGTAGAAGTATTCCCCGGTGAAACCGTAGAACAGTTAAAAGCACGTGTGTTTGATCTGATGAAAAATTTTATCGTTCAGCATCAATAGAACGTTCGCGACCGGTTGATATGCAGGTCCCGCAAAATGCCTGATTTGGGACTGATGGTAATATTGAAGGACCGGTAGTATCCAACCGGGGTAACATTAATGGAAAGTTGCCAGCAGTGCATATCCCGGGACAGAAAAGTGGTGAGATTATTCATGACCAGGTTTTTTACATCGTAATAGCAATTAAAACCTACTTTCCATTTTTCTGTCAGATTAAAATCTCCATTTAAAATAAGAGATGAATTGGTTTGGGTAACGAACTTATTGACCACAAATGTATTTGTAAAACTATAGGCAAATGAAACATTCAGAGACCAGGCGATATTGAAGTCGACAAATTCAGCCGGATTACTTCTTATATAAGCCAGTTCTGCCTGCTGTTCGTCGATGGTCATGGGCATCTGATTTTCCACTATATTTTTTTGATCCTGATCATTTTTCTTGGGATCTATCGGCTTGCTTTTAAAGGAAGTGGATATGGATATATTGCCACCTACAATTTGTCCCAGACTAAAGCCGTGACCCTGCCAGGCATATTTGTTAACAGCTATGCCCAGCGAATCATGCTGGTATGGATTTAATGTAGTGGTTGCAGAAATATTTTTGACAGGCTGAGCGCGGAAGGTGTCATTCACATTCCATTTAAGAAACAATTCTGGGGAGACTGGCATGGCAATTTCAAAGATCGTTTTGGTATCCGGTGGATGGTAAATTGTACAAAGTGAAAATATATTTCGTCTTTCTGTTTGCTGTTTTATCATTATCTGCGAAAACATTATCCGGTCAGACAGCGAACGGGATTCTTCACGTCGCAGATGGCAGGACCGTCAGGCAATACGCCACGTTCAACTCTTGCTGGAACATCAGCGGGCATGTATTTCGTGTGGCATCGGGCGCCAACGGAGATGATTTCCATTGGACCGAAGTGATGATGCGGGATATTTCCAGAAATCTGATTGCCAAAGGAATGAATGGCTGATCACATTACCAGCGGCTTCGGTTGTTGTATTAACTCTTCATTAAACATTATCATGGCGATGCCTGTCCACTCTAAATTAAAATCACTCATTGGCGTAATTACTTTTATTATTTCTGTTCAGGGTTTTGTTTTTGGTCAGACCAAAGTGCCTTTGTTTAGTCCGGATAAAAAAATGTTTTTTTTATTTGAGATACGTGCCGGAAAACCGGGTTATAGTGTGCAGTATGGAGGGAAAACCCTGATCGATTTCTCGATATTGAATCTGCGGTTTGAAAATGACATACAGGAAAATGCAGTCCGGCTGGAAAAATCAGTAAGGCTGGATTCTTCCGAGCGATATACCTTGATGACGGGCAGGTCGGCTTCAGTGAATGACTCCTTTCGTCAGGTCAGATTATATTTAAGAAAATTAAAAGAAACCGGGCACTCATACATTTTGGAAGTTCGTGCTTTTAATGATGGAATCGCTTTTCGGTATCTGTTTTCAAAATCGGGTGATGATTCACTACGCCTTCGGGAAGAGAAAGACGAATTTCAAATAAGAGGAAATCCCGCAGTGCATGCGCTGGTTCAGGACGGTTTTGAAAATGCACATGAAGGAAATTATCTGCATCGTGCATACCGCGATCTGCCAGTCGACAGCCTCATGGATATGCCCGTATTATTTTCATTTTCTGATAGCGTTTACCTGGCTATCACCGAAGCCGCCCTGTTGGATTATGCGGGCATGTATTTAATAAAAACGAGTTCGGGTCTTGTGTCGAAACTTTCCCCCAATCCTTCCAGACCAGGATATGCCGTAATCTCTGTATTACCGCATATGAGTCCCTGGCGGGTGTTGATGATCAGTCATCGTGCCGGTCAGTTTTTGGAAACCAATATTCTTACCGACCTGGCGCCACCCAATAAAATCGGCGATCGGAGCTGGCTAAAACCTGGTAAAACTACTTTTCCCTGGTGGAATGGAAATGTTACTGCCGACACATTGAACGCACCCGGAAACAATTTCGTTACTCAGAAATACTATATTGATTTCTGCGCACGAAATAAAATTGATTACCATTCCGTAGTTGAATACGGTCTTCATCAGTGGTACCAGGACGATGGAATCAGTTTTATGCCCGGACCCAACAGTAATGTACTCAAGCCAATGCCCGGGTTGGATATGAAGGAGGTCTGTGACTATGCGCACAGTAAAGGGGTTGGGGTGAGGGTGTGGGTTCACTGGAAAGCTCTCTATCCAAAGCTTGACAGTGCTTTTTCGTTGTTTGAACAATGGGGGCTGTCCGGGATGATGGTGGATTTTATGAACAGGGATGATCAGGAAATGGTAAATATACAAACCGAGATCCTTCAAAAAGCAGCGATGCATCATCTGCATATTCAATTTCATGGTGCATATAAACCCACCGGTCTCAGCCGGACCTATCCGAATGAGTTTACAAGAGAAGGCACATTAAATTATGAGGCCGACAAATGGAACCCTGCAGGCGTCGCACCCGATCATGACCTGGATATTGCTTTCACACGCCTGATCGCCGGCAGCACAGATTACCACCTCGGTGGTTTCAGGGCTGTCACGCCAGATAAGTTCCGGGCCCAGTATACAAGGCCGCTGGTTCTTGGAACAAGAGCTCATATGCTGGCGATGTATGTTGTGCTGGAAAATGCCAATGCGATGGTATGTGATTATCCGGAAGCGTATGAAGGACAACCAGGTTTTGAATTTATTCAGCAAGTGCCGGTAACATGGGATAAAACGATCGTTCCTGCCGGTATACCGGATCAGTATATTATAGTAGCCAGGAAAAAAGATAAAGACTGGTGGATGGGTGGTATAACTGGAAATTCACCCAGGGTGCTGAAATTTTATCCGGTCCTGTCTATAGGAGAGAAAAATACATGGAAAGCAACTATGTATCTTGATGATCTGAGAGCCCCGTTCGATCCAAATAAAATATTAATCAAAACAATCAGTTTGGATCCATCAACTTTTTTGGAGATTCCGTTGGCTGCCGGCGGTGGATTTGTTATTAAATTGGAAAGACAATAAATCAGGCAGATTATTTGAGGCTTCATCTTTAGAAAATATACTATGAAAGTATTTATCAGCAGGATAATTCCGGAAGCTGGATTACAATATTTGCGGGATGCTGCGGTTGAGATGTCGGTCTGGACGGAAAAAAGGGATCTTCTGCAGGAAGAGTTAATCGCATATTGCAAAAATGCGGATGCATTATTAAGTGCAGGAGGGAACAAGATTGATAAGACTTTTCTGAACGCTGTGAGACATTTGAAAGTAATCAGTCTGCATAGCGCCGGATATGATAACGTGGATGTTGCGGCAGCGACCGAAATTAAGATGCCCATTGGAAACACACCGGGTGTGTTAAGTGATGCAACGGCGGATATTGCTTTTTTACTTATGCTGGCAACTTCCCGCAAGGCCTTTTATATGAGCAAAACCATTCAGCAGGGCGGTTGGGGTTTTTCCGAACCGACAGCCAACCTGGGAATCGATATCCGGGGCAAAACACTGGGCATCTATGGATTGGGTAAAATTGGTTTTGAGCTGGCTAAACGGGCTGCAACAGCCTTTGGCATGAAAATCATTTATCATAACCGGGGACATCATGAAGAAGCGGAAAAAGAATTAAATGCTCAATGGGTAAGTTTTGATGATTTACTCGAAAGAAGTGATGTGCTTTCCGTAAACACGGCGCTGACATCGGAAACGAAAGGAAAGTTCGATAAAAATGTTTTTGCGAAAATGAAGCCCACGGCTATTTTCGTCAATGCTGCGCGCGGTTCGATACACAACGAAACCGATCTGACTGAGGCATTGGAAAAAGGAATTATCTGGGGTGCGGGACTGGACGTAACAAATCCGGAACCTATGCGGCCTGATCATCCACTGCTTTCCATGCCCAATGTTTGTGTTCTGCCGCATATCGGTTCAGCCACGGAAGAAACCCGGGCTGCCATGTCGCTGCTTGCAGCAAAAAATATCGTTGCCGGTTTGAAAGGAGAGAAGCTGCCGTACATTGTAAATCCAGGCATTTACGCGTAAGTCCCATTTTAGTGTGGCGAGCGTGGAACTGTAGAAGAGTATCAACTTTCACTTTCACTCATTTCCACGCGTCCCACATTTACCACACTATTTCAGACCTTGGGCTTATTATGTGGTTTCAAATTAAAGATGCGCGAAATATTAAATCCAAAGTAAACGTCTCCTTTTCCCCAGCTTCCCACCGTCTGTCCGATATACTGCGCTTCATTCATGGTTTGAGAATTGGTAAATACAAGCTGGAACACATGTCCACCGGTTTCGATATCCCATCCAAATGAAAGCGTGTTATGCAATGGCAATCCGGTATAGGAGTTCAGCTGGTTTGGAAATAAATAATTGTATTCTGCCGTAATAGCCATGCGTTTGGTGATTTTAAACCGGCCGCCTGCAGACAATGCGAAAACATTATTATGATCGTTGGCAGAATCAACCAGGTTGTAATGGATAAATGTTGGAGTAACCTGTATGGAAAGTTTACTGCTGAATTTCCTCGCAATAAGTAATTGTGCCGTGTACGCTAAGCGATACGAACTCTTAAAAGCACTGTCCAGTTTGGGGTCTGTTATTTTTTCTGTATAATAACTGGTCGTACCCAGCAAGGCTATGGAGACCGGCACGGCACCCGTATTGTCTGTTTGCCTCAGTAATTTGTATTTCACATAGCCATCGAATGTTTCAAAAACCGAGCTCCTGCCGATGCCAACGGAAAGGCGGTCGCTGATGCCGTAGTCCAGGCCCAAACGGAGCGTCGCAAAATCCAATCCCCAGAGATGGTAAGCACCCTGGTTGATGGTTCCGAACCGGTGCTGAATTTCAAAATTTAAAGCGCCGGCTGCAGGTGCTTCGATCGTCTTCATGTTGACGATGTATAAAGCCTTAAATGTTCCCGTTGCATACTGTGTGCCTCCTGCAACGGACAGCGAGTCGCTCACAGATCGCAGCAGGCTATCCTGCGCTTTTATCTGTGAAAAGAAGAACCAACATATCAGGCTGAAATAAATCTTTCGCATATTTATTTATTTATGTATTTCGCGTCCAGACAATTTGAACCTTCACGTCGATTTCCTTGGCTATCTTTTCCCTCACCACACCGGGAATGGTTATCTGATAATCTTCGGGTTTTATTTTGAATGCAGAAGAACCCGTAATCTTTCCGTTTTTTACTTCAACCTGTCCGGTGGTTTCCAGAGGTTTTGTTACACCATGCAGGCTCAGGTCCCCTTTTACGACAACCTGATAAATGCCGTCTTTGGATAAATCCATATCTCCGGTGCAGGTCCCGGAAAAAGTTGCTTTCGGGAACTTATCGCTTTCCACATAATTCTCGTTAAAGTGCGTCTGCATAAGTTCTTTAGGAAAAATGAATCCTTTCAGAAGAACGGCGAAAGCCATATGATGACTGGCAGGATCCAACACCGCATATACCTGGTTGTTTTCACCCCGAATATCTTCAAAAGGTGTTTTCGAATAAAAACCGATAAAACCAGTTTTTGTCATATAATTCTGACAGATCCCATGGAAGGAAAACAAAATGGCGATCAGAAAAATGCAACATTTCAAACGCATAATCATTACTTTTTAATTGTTAGGAGATCCCTGCAGTGTCCAGTCCAGGATTTTATTGATGGTACATTGATCCAGCATTTGCGATTCATAGGGCATGCCTACGTACCCTGGGAGGTGGGCAACATTTCCGTATACGGTTCCGTCCTGCGCATAAGTTTTGATATTATCATATCCTTCTAACAGAATACCTCCGCTGCCTGCAGTATTACCGGTTCCGTGACATCGATAGCAATTTGCTTCGAGGATGGGAACGATGTCTCTTGTATACTGCATGCCCACCGTATCACAGGAAACCGGAACAAGATGCTGTTTGTTTTCTTTTGTACAGGCAACGATGCAGATTGCCGGGAAAGCGATGATCATTAAAATAACAGCGAATTGTTTCTTCATAAAAAGAGAAATTGTCGGAGGGAACTATTTTTTTATAATACAATCAACGAGATTTACATCCATCAAAAAACCCGTACACTTTCCTTTGATTTGAATGGAATCTCCTTTATTAAGTTTATTATCGGCCGGTAAATCTTTTTTCAGCACACTGCAATTCACACCACCGTCTGTTGTCGCAGCCAGGTTTAGCGAAATATAATTGCCTGCATCGGTGACGGATGAAATGATCCCTTTTATTTCCAGAACCTTTCCGACCCATTTTTGATTTGCCTGCGATTCATTCTTTAGAAACTCGTTATACAAACCCGTTGCGGTTAGTGTCGCCACTGCATCCTCCCCTTCCACATTCCGGTGTGGTTTGTACACTGTATATAATCCCCACCCGGCCAGGCAAATCAATAAGATGCCTATGCCGAAAAAGTACTTTTTTCGCATAAAAGATTTCTATGGTCAGCGTTAGCGGAAAGAATGAGTGATTCCGAAGTATATACCAAAGCTTGTAATTGGCATATCGCCTCTGCCAATTCCCTGTAAAGGAATTTTCACATAGGGTTCCACTCGTATTTTTGTTTTGTCACTGATTGCACGTTCATAACCACCACTTATCTGAAGGATACTGAAAATATTATTTTGCAGGCTGTCGTTTTTCCATTGAAAAGAAGGGTATGTCGGATAATTAAAAGTATAATTCTCTGAAGTCATCAAATAAGACGATAATCCGGCTTTGGCAAAAAAGCCGTGATTCTTGCTGGTGGCAAAATCAAAACGGATATTAACCGGGATTTCAAACATACTGCAAGTGCCATCCAACGTTGTGGTTGGTGGAAGTGATGCCCCATCCTTCTTATAATATTCTCCATTTGAGTAATAATATTTTTTATCCCAGATCAACCCTGTTTCTACGGACAACCGGTTATTGAAATGATAACCGACCAAAGCGCCCAGACTAAATCCGAGGTTATTGACTGACTGAAATTTTACTGTGCTCACATCCGGGCCGGCGAATAAACCGACATAGAAACCTTTGGATTGTTTTGAATCTGTATTCGTTTTCTTTTTCGCTGCAGAGCTGTCCTGAGAAACCTTTTTGGAAACATCGGTCTTATCGGTTTTATTCGTGGCAGCGGCTGTCTCACTTTGACCTGATACAGCCAGCGGAACAACTGCAGCTTCTGCTTTAGGCGTTGTTTCAGTGCCTGAAGCAGCAGAGTTGCCTGTTGATTTATTTTCAATGACTGTTTCCGTTTCGTCAGATCCTTTAGTTGCGCTGCTATTTGATTTCAAATCCGGTTTCATTCTACCCTCCGCAGCAGGCGAAATTTGTTTTTTCGAATTCAGAATATGACTTGCTGTTAAATGTTTTCCTCCGGCAGCCGTATAGGCCAGCCTTTTATTTTTCGTTGACAAAGTTTCGTTTATACCTGCGTTTTCAGGGCTGGTCTTTTTGCCCGACGAATGTTGGATTTTCCCGGACGGAATTTGGATATTATCCGATGCCGGTGTTTTTTTATCTTCTGCCGGGGCGACCGGTACTGCGTGATTCTCCGGAATCACAGGCGTTGTGTTGTTTTGATCAGCAGGGGTACCAGGAGGTTTTGCTGACACCGCATTTTGACGTCCAGTATTTGGATTTCCGGAATAATAAAATATACCGAGGCCCATTGGAATAAGTAAGAGGAGCAGTAACCATCTTCTTCTGCCGGTAGATACAGCCGTTGATCCGGTCAGATCGTGGACCTCTCCGGGACTTTCGTTCACTAGTTTGCCAGCCACGGCATCCCAGTCCGACCCGGTGGTTTTGAGCGGATACAGTTCCCCTGCTTTTTGGAACAGGTCGTCCATATCGTTATCTAAATGCTCCATGATTTGGCCTCCTCTTTTTCTTTTATGATCTTTTGTAAAATACCTCTGGCACGTGATAAATTCGATTTCGATGTACCCACTGAAATGCCCAGCGTATCGGCAATTTCAAAATGAGTGCAACCATCAATTACAAACATATTGAACACAACACGGTACATGGGCGGCAGATTCTTCACATAACTGATCAGTTCTTTATATAGTAAAAGATGATCCGCTTTTTGGCTATTGTCCGGTTCCTCCCACACATATTCGGGTATGCCGCCGATTTCCGGAGTCATATTATTTTTTCGCAGCTCGTCGATGGACGTATTGATAACGATCCGTTTCATCCAGGCCATCATGAGCCTTTCAGGAAATTCTTCCTCTTCATAACGGAACCTTTCTATGTGACGGAATATTTTAACAAATCCGTCGTTGGTCACATTCACAGCTATATCATAACGATATACGTATCGAAAAGCTATTTTTAACGCGTAACCATAGAACCTCTCGTAGAGTATCTTCTGACTCTTCGGTTCCTGCCTTTTGCAGCCCTCTATGATCTGAATAATGTTATCCAAAGTTTTCTGCTATCTATCGGATGAAACAATTATAGCGGTGCCGACTGAGTCGCCTGATCCATAACGGGCCAGGGACCTGGAATCGTAACGCTCACGCCCTTTGTGTTACCCCTTGTATTTGCATCTACCCCAAACTTGTATACCGGCCATCCCTTATATGTCAGTTGCGGTTTTGTAAATACAGTTATACTTGAAAATGCTGATTTATCCAATATTGAAGGTACGTTTTGTATAGAGCTTATCTGCACAATTGGCCAAACGGCGTCGTTGCTGAAATCGGATAATGTATAATTGTTCTTTCCCGATTTATCTATGGCGAGTGAATACAGAGTTACTCCGTGGTCATCTGTCATGTAAAGTGTGGCCCCAGTTCCGGCCTTTAATGTGCTATCGTATGTTGCCCCGTCGAGCCCAACCAGTTGTGCAACCGACAGCATCACTGTATAATCCGGCTTTGCTACGAACCAAACTCCCTGTATTCCATCTCCATTTACCGCACCTGCGGCAGCGTCACCTGAATAGGTATATAAAGGCCATCCCTTATAAGTAGTCTGCTTGCTGCCATCGGAGCGGGTAATACTCGAAAAATCTGAAGCCGTTAATCCGGCGCCAAATGTAGTGCCTGTATTATAGGATACGGGCCACACTGCCAGGCAACCGGCCGTGCACGCCGATTTCCCATCGGCGTCCAGAGAAAAGAAATAAAGCGTGTTTCCATTCCCATCTGCCAGGATTGACCCAAAATGGGAATCTGTTTTTAATTGAAATGCGGGGCCGGATACGTTCGACGGTGGAACTGTAGCAGGCGGTGTGGTGCTGCCATATCCTCCGCCGGAACTTTTTGAACATGAACTAAACATACCAAGGACTATGATAGAAAGGAACGGAATTAAAATAAACCTTAAACGCATGATCTGTAATTTGTTATCTGATTTTAGTGAAAAAATTAAGCGCTTAGTAGTGAGTACGATTTTTTATAAACCGGGTTGCGTGAATTGGAAATTGATTCAACACAGGCGAATATGAATGCATTTAATTTATTATGTTTGGCGACCCGAACAAACTCATGTGCGCCGAATATTCTTCCCGCTTTTATCCCTGACATTTCTTAACAGCTTCGCAAATGGCGAAACCCAGGCACCCGGCAATTATATTAACTGGGTCACTATCTGGTTAAGTTTTTTCTTCGGCCTGCTCTTCACTATTTTATTCCGTTTCCTGAATAAGTATTCTAAAACGATCGATCAGCGCAGTAATCCCGGAATGCCTTTGAGTGGATGGATAGTATTTTTAGGAATCAATCTGCTGGTCAGGTTCATCCTTCAGATTTATTTTTTCTGGAACGCAAACTATTTTAGTGAATCGGTCTGGATGCATCTGGGACAGCTGGGAGGCACAAAATTTCAGTTGCTGTTTATATTTGAATTATTCCTTTCCCTGTTTGCCGTTGCCGGTACGGGAGCTTTGATTTATTGGTTTTTTGGAAGAAGGGATATTTTCCCGACCCTCTTTATTTATTATGCCGGGATCTATATCGTTGTAACCAGCGTCTTGTTATTCTCATATCATTTTTTGAATCTGCCGTCGGAAATGATCAGTATCCGACGGGATATGTATACGCAGATTCTCAGAATAATATATACTTCAGCGTGGACGATTTTTGTCTGGAAATCCGAGCAGGTCAAACAGACTTTTGTTTATCCGAAATAAGTCTAAAGGCTGATATTTTCGTGGATCGAATATCGTGTATCGTATATCGATTTACGATCCACGACACATGATCACCCTTCATCACAACTGCTGCAGATATCCCGCCAGTTTATTAATTGAAAAAGCGGCGCGTTTAATCTCGATTTCTGCCTGTAGAAAGTTTCTTTGTTCAATGGATTCCCTGATGCCGGGTAATGTTTTTACTGAGTACCCGGTATAAAATCCGGGTGCATACAATACATGTTTATACCAGGGTCGGAGAGGTAATCCCTGATCCAGCAGAAGCTCCTGCTCTGCACGATAAAGCATCCGGTTCAGACTGTCCATCTGTTTTTCGCTCATTCCCTTCGCATTCATGACCTCGTTTGAATGATCGGCAGCCCTGCCGAGACTTATGATTGCATTTTGCAACGGAGAGAAATCGATATAAGGAATTTCCTGTTTCTGAACGGGAAGCGAAAAGGAATTTGCAGTATCCCATGCGAGGAAGAAATATTTTTTTCGGATGATCTCGTTATTTACGGAGGTTGATTCCCGGAGGGTTGAAATCATGGTTTGTAATTCTGTAGTATATGTTTTTATCTCTTTATATAAAATCCGGAAATCAAACGGCAATATATCGGCATTGAGCATGCGCAGTGAAATATGTCCTGCCATTTTGGAAAGTGTTGCTCCATAATAAAATCCGGGATCTATAAAACGGATAAAATTGTCATACGAATCATAAATGGAATGATAGTCACCGCTGTTATCTTCTCCGGAAAATCCAAGATTTAAAACCGGAAGACCGAGATGCTGCAGGAACGGTGAAAAATCAGAACCTGTACCCAGGGCATCCAGGTGAATTTTCGTTCTATCCATGCTTTCCTTTGCCAACTGCGGACTGGTAGCGCTGATTACCTCTCTTGCCTTTAATCTTTCAAATAAATTCGCCCCGGTTTGCGGGTCGGGGATATTTTTAGCTACTTCATCTACCAGTTCTTCCAGCGCATGTGAACCGCCTGCTTCGAGAAACCCTCTTCCGTTTTCATCCGAGTTAATATAAACAACAGTATTTTGCTGTAATTGCTTAACATGATCCTCAACCCATTCGGTGGATCCGACCAAAGCAGGTTCTTCACCATCCCAGGCACAGTATACGATGGTACGTTTGGGCTTCCATCCGGATTTCAACATCACACCCATGGCTTTGGCTTCCTCCAGCATCGATGCCTGCCCGCTGATCGGATCCTGGGCTCCATTAACCCAGGCATCGTGGTGATTGCCCCGGATCACCCATTCATCCGGGAACTCTGCACCTTTTATCATCGCGATCACGTCATAACAGGGAACCATCTTCCAGTCAAATTGCAATTCCAGATGCACGGTCGTTTTCCCCGGACCGATATGATAGGTAATCGGCAGTGCTCCCCGCCAATTCTCCGGTGCCACGGGACCGGAAATGGCTTCCAGTAAGGGTTTTGCATCATGGTAGCTGATGGGCAATACAGGAATTTTAAGCAGGTTGGGTGCTTCATTATGTGAGGCGAATCTTTTTGCATCGCTTGTTGCTCCAATACCCGGGGTCAGCGGATCTCCAGGATATACAACCATATCCATCACACTGCCGCGCTGAACACCGTATTCACTCTTGAAGGGTCCTTTCGGATATACATCGCCCTGAAAATATCCATCGTCTTTCGGATCAGAATATATGATACATCCGACGGCGCCGTGTTCCTGTGCAATTTTTGGTTTTATTCCCCGCCAGCTTTTCCCATAACGTGCAATTACGATCCTGCCTTTTACGTCGATGCCTCGCTTAGCGAGTTCTTCATAATCATCGCTCAAACCATAATTCACATAAACCAGTTCTGCAGTTACGTTTCCGTCCGCGCTCCACGCATTATACGTTGGAAGCTGGTCTTTCTGTCCACTGGTGCCATCTTCTTTCAATGCCGGTTCTTTTAATAATGCATGGTTAATCTGGGGAGCCGTCATTTCCAGAACCCGTATTTTAGGTACAGGGAATAAAACCTGGTATACATCCGTATGGACATCGAAACCATAGTCCCGGAATTTCTGTTGAATTTTTTCAGCAACTTCCCTGCTGCCTGGGGAACCCAGATTATGAGGAATGGATGAAAGATCCTGTATGGTCTTTCCGATATTTTCCCGGCTGATCTGGTCATCAAATGCCTTCTCGGTTTTTAGTTCTACGACAGTATTACTGTCATAAAATCCCGAAAGATGAATCGACTGGGCTGGTAAAACCCCATGAAAAGCAATGATCAATAATAAAAGAAGTTGCCTGCGCATATTTTTTGGATTATCTTAAAAGTAACAAGAAAGTATGGAAGAATGGAACTATGGAAGTGACGAATCATGCCCCTCAGATTATTTGTCTAAAAGTAACCTAACTTCAATCATAAACCCGCCGGATGAAACCATATGATACCGAGAAGGTCAGGCAGTTTTTCTTTATCGTGATATTGACGGTGATGGCCCTTGTCCTTTACACTTACCTGAAATCATTCCTGCCTTCTTTCCTGGGTGCGATCACATTTTATGTGCTGATGCGGAGGCATATGAAAAAAATGCTGGTAAAGGGATGGAAACCTGCGTCGGCAGCCCTGCTCCTGATGTTGTTTTCATTTATCATGATTTTGTTTCCGGTTTTTATTCTGATCAATACCGTCAGTTCGAAAATCGGATATGTGATCGATCATGCTACAGAAATCACCAGTTCGCTGGTGGACTTCCTGAAAAATATCGAACTGCGTGTCGGATATCATTTTATGAACGCTGATACGATCCGGAACCTGAGCGGCATGGCCCTGTCTGAACTGCCATTGATACTGGGTGCGACTGTAAATTCTATTGTAGCGCTCGTAGTAATGTACTTTCTCTTATACTTCATGCTAACGAAATGTAATCAGCTGGAGGACTGGGTGGAGGATGCACTTCCGCTGAGAAAGGATAATCTGCAGCGCGTCCGCCACCAGATGAACCAAATGGTTATCTCAAATGCCGTGGGTATTCCGCTGATTGCATTATTACAGGGGATTGCCGGGCTGATACTTTATCTGATTCTGGATATCAAAGAACCCCTGCTTTGGTTCGCCCTTACTGCATTTACATCCATCCTGCCGCTGGTCGGATCCTCCCTTGCTTATGTGCCGCTTGCCATCATACAATTTGCTAATGGCGATACAACAAAAGGAATCATCATTCTCGTTTACGGATTGGGTGTAATCGTTACGATGGATAATGTCTTTCGCCTGTGGCTGCAAAGAAGAATCGGAAATGTTCATCCGTTGATCACCCTTTTCGGAGTATTTGTCGGCGTACCGCTGTTTGGATTTATCGGACTTATCTTCGGTCCGCTGCTCATTTCAATTTTTATTTTATTGATGCGTATTTACCGCGTGGAATTTATTGCTCCGGAAGAAAGTCTGGAAGACTAAACACAAGTATGGAAGTATGGAAGTATGGAAGTGAATTTCGATCCACGATCAACGATCCACGATAAACGAAAAAGGACCACTCATTGCGGTCCTTTTACAAAATTGAAATATCTATTACACACGGCTGGCAAGTTCTTTGCCCGCTTTGAATTTTGCTACTTTTTTCGCTTTTATCTTGATGGTTGCACCGGTTTGAGGATTCCGGCCATTACGTGCTGCACGTTTTGAAACAGAAAAAGTTCCGAATCCGACAAGTGTTACTTTGTCTCCTTTTTTTAATGTCTTGGCTATGGCTTCTGTAAATGAATCGAGCGCGGCTCCGGCCTGCGTTTTTGTGAGACCCGCGTCATCGGCCAATTTTGCAATCAGTTCTGCTTTGTTCATGGAAAATGTTTTTATTGATTTCGAGAAAGAGCAAATATAAGGTTATGCCCCAAGAAGCCTGATTTTGAAAAAATATTAACTGTTCAAACAGGCTGAAATATCGGTTTTTGAGCGCGAATATGTTTTTTCGGTATACATCGCGGAATCCGTATTTGGGTTGATCGAATAATCCATCGATCATATGTATTTCATCAGTTGCGCCGTCAATTCCCCAATCCCTTCCGTTGCCGGTTTTTGTATTCCGTAAAGATTCTGAATCCCGCGTGTATAAGGAATGTTTTTATCGACGATGAATTTTGGTATTTGTGGAGAAGCAAAATCAATCAGGCCCGCAGCAGGATATACGGCGAGAGAGGTTCCGATAATTACCATAATATCCGCTTCATGAACCAACCGGCTGGCATCTGCGATCAGGGGAACAGGTTCTTCAAACCATACGATATGGGGTCGCAATTGTCCGCCGTCCGGCGCCTTGTCACCAAATTTAATATCTTCTAGTATGGGGTAAACAATGCTTTCGTTTAACTCACTTCTCATTTTGAAGATTTCCCCATGCAGATGTAAAACACGTGATGAACCTGCCCTTTCGTGCAGATCATCAATATTCTGCGTGATGATCTGCAGGTCAAAATATTTTTCCAGTTCGGCCAGACCATGATGAGCGGCATTCGGAATCGCATCACGAACATTGCTCCGCCTCATATTGTAAAACTCAAGAACCAATTCCGGATTCTTTTTCCATCCCCTGGGTGTCGCTACCTCATTTACATCATATCCCTCCCAGAGTCCATCACTGTCCCGGAAGGTCTTTAATCCGCTTTCTGCACTGATACCGGCTCCCGAGAGAACGACGAGTTTCTTTGTCATCCATGAAATTACAAATAGTCGCGTAGTTACGGTATATGTTAACCCGATACAAGTGCCCCGGAATTTTCTTCTACGGGGGCTTCCTCAGCAACATTTTGAAATGCTGTCACCGGACAATATCCCGTCAGTCCGCGCAAGATCAGCAAGGTTCCGGCCGTCATTCGAATGGATCTTCGAAAGGAGGATTTGCCAAAGCCAAAAACACCCATTGCCAGGAGAAGCCCCCCGGTTACGGCCGATATCAGTCTTTGTTTTTCGGTAATGTTGACAACGGGGCTAACGACTTTATTTAAGTCTGTATATTTCATAACACAGTTTTAATAAACAGGTGCAATCCACGTGCCCTGTTTTGCGACATGAAGCAATTTCCACGTGGCATGATGATTTTAATGACTTTTCAATATCGCTTTAAGCTTTACTCCTTTGGCTTTAAGCTTTTAAGAGCCTTTTTTATATCGATACCCTTTCCCAGAACAGGTTTGAAGATATCTCCCTCCCTGATAATCCTTTCGACAGCATTTTTCATAGTAAAGTCCTGCATCTTTAATCCCTTTTTTAGTTCTTCCCAATGGAGCGGCATGGAAACAGTGGCACCAGGTTTGGGCCTGACGGAATATGGCGCTGCCAGTGTGGCCTGTGGTCTGTTCTGCAGGAAGTCAAGATAGATTTTCCCTTTACGGCTGGCCGTGGGCCGCTCAATGCTGGTAAACTTCGGAATTTCTTTTTGTACTATCGTTACAATGGCGCGGGCAAATTCCTTTGATTCTTCATATTTGTATTTTGCTCCCAGCGGGATGTAAATATGTATACCGGTTGAACCGGATGTTTTACAGTATGAATCGATGCCCGTACTCTCAAGTAATTTGTGGACGACCTTCGCGGTTTCTATGACCTGCTCGAATGGATTTTTATCCGGGTCAAGATCTATGATGCACCAATCCGGATTGTCTGGTTTTTTTATGGTACTGGACCATGGATTCATTTCAATACAACCCAGAGATGCCATATATAACAAACTGGCTTCATCGGTGGCCACCAGAAATTCTTTGTCGCGACTATCAGCTTCGGAATGATAGGCAAAAGTCTGCAGCCATTCAGGGGCTTTTCCCTTTACATCCTTCTGGTAAAAGCTTTCGCCATCGATTCCATTCGGAAACCGGTTGAGTGATTGGGGCCGGCCGGTCAGGTAGGGCAAAATATAGGGTGCCACCTGATAATAATAATTCAGCATGTCGCGTTTTGTAAGTTTTTCCTTGGGCCAGTATATCTTGCTGAGGTTGGTGAATTTTATTTCATGTCCCTTTATCTTTTTCACCTGTGTTTCCTCAGAAGGATTTAATAACGATTTTAATTCACCTGTCGGAGTTGCCATGATGATATTGATTTTATCATTTAATTTTTTACGGCTCCTTATTTTATCTACCGGAAGTTCTTTTTCCATCACCACAGAATCCGGATTTTTATCCGATCGCATTCCTTCAAATGAAGGATGTCGCATTACACCATCAGATGTCATTTCTGCAAAACTTACTTCGCATACCAGTTTTGGTTTCAGCCACACTGCTTTGGCATTTGGAGGATCGGGCCTGAAGCGGGAAGGCTTATTGATATCAGGTACGGACTGAAAGGGAGCGGATTTTATGATCAGGGGTTTGAATTGCCTCAATAGATCTGCCTGTGTTTGCTGGTTAAAACCCGTTCCGATCTTACCCGTATATATCAGTTTTCCATTTTTAAAAACGCCAACCAACAGGGAACTGAATAATTTGGAAGAACCATCATTGATTGTATAGCCGCCAATAACCACTTCCTGCCGCAGGTGCGACTTTATCTTAAGCCATTCCCGCGTCCTGTCATTTTCATGATAGGTGCTCCATTTTTTTTTAGCAATAATCCCTTCGAGGCCCAGTTCCTTTACGGATTTAAAAAGCTGGATGCCCGATTCTTCAAATCCCTCGCTGATACGTAGATTGACCGAAGAGAATGTGAGCGTTTTCAGGATTTCCCTCCGTTCCATAAGAGAAAGCGGCTTGAGATCGTAACCGTCCAACCATAGAATATCAAAGATGTAATAAAACAGCTCGCCATCAGCCTCGCTTCTCCAGTTCTGCAATGCGCCGAAATCTGAGCTGCCCGTTTTATTAATCACAACAATTTCCCCGTCGAGCACTGCTTGCAGATTGCATTTTACCAATGCTTCATAAACAGGATAGAATTTTTCATTAAAGGATTTGTCGTTCCTGGATTGGAGTGCAACAGATTTTCCATTCATAATAGCGACAGCCCTGTAACCATCCCATTTCACTTCAAAAATCCAGTCCGGATCATCAAATGGCTTGTTTACCAGGGTGGCCAGCATGGGTTTCACCCGCCTGGGTATCGGACTTTTGTCCGCAGAGGACATGATCTTTTTAACCGTCTTCGTTTTTTCTTTAACAGCCATCGAAAGTGGGATTATCCGCTAGCTGATTATAAAACCATGCCATTGGCAAGCGTAAAGCTCAAAGCCTAAAGCGTAAAGCTAAACAGATGGTGTGGAAATATTAAAATGTACTGAAAAATGCGAAATGCAATTACATGTAAGGCTTACGCTTTGCGCTTTACGCCTTAAGCTTTTAACCCCATTTTGGAGATTACATAATCATACAAATCCTGGATACTGTGTATATCCGCCAGGTCAGCAGGATCAACTTTTATATGCAGGTTTTTTTCCATCACAACCACGAGGTCGATATAATCCAGGCTATCCAGATCCAGGGTAGATTTCAAGTCGGCCGACGGAGTGATCCGGGATTTGTCCACTTCAAACTCTTCCTGGATAAAGTCATTTATTATCTGAATTATCTGACCCGCAGACAGTGTTTTATCATGCTCATTCACCATAAGTTAAAATTACCATTTTCTGCCCGAATGTTTTTTTTATCTCGTCCGGGGGATTTTGTTAAATTACTGACATGCATAAAACGGAATTTAAGGATTATTATGATGTGATCGTGATCGGTGCGGGCATTGGAGGCCTTACTTCCGCCGCCTTACTGAGCAAAGCAGGACTTTCAGTTTGTGTACTGGAAAAAGAAACCCGTGTGGGTGGTTATCTGGCAGGGTTCCGGCGTAAGCATTTTATTTTTGATACGGCTATACACTGGCTAAATCAATACGGACCTGACGGAATGCTTGATAAATTATTCAACGCCATCGGAAGCGATCATCCAAAAGCGGTAGAGCAACAAAGGATCCGTCGTTATAAAGGAGAAAATTTCGACTATCTGCTTACAAATCAACCCGATGATCTGCGAAACCAGCTGATCCGGGATTATCCCGAAGAAAGAAAAGGCATCGAAAAGCTTTTTTTAAAGGCACGGCAGATCGGGCGCTCTTTTAAAAATTATAACCGGATCTTCCGGTCCGAGGAGACCATGCCGTTCTTCCGGAAGCTGAAAAATAAATTCAGAATGCTGGAGTTCGCTATTCCCTTTATTCCCTATCTGTCGTTCTCAGGAGAAAAAGGATTGAAAAAAGGACTTGACCTATTTTTCAAAAATCCGCGTCTGCAACAGATTTTTTCAGGTGAACAGGAATTGCTTGGATGTATGATACCCATCGGCTGGTCTTATTTCCATGATTTTCAAAGTCCTCCCAAGGGCGGCAGCCAGGTGATTCCGCAATGGCTTCAACATGTTATCAATTATTATCAAAATCCGGTGGCGCTTCAATGTCAGGTGAAAGAGATTTTCCTGGAAAAAGGACGGTGCACCGGACTTAGTTTCGAACACCGGGGGAAAATTAAACGATTGAACAGTAAATATATTATCGCTGCCTGTGATATCGAAACACTATATGAAAAAATGCTTCCACCTGAAGCCATTCCTTCGGATCTGAAAAAAAGACTGAGAAAGGCGGATTTATACAGTTCGTCCATCACAGTTTCCCTGGCGCTCGATTGTACGGCCGAATCCCTGGGTTTCAATGAAGAACTGGTTCATCTGGTAGATGAAAATCAGCGTTACGTTGACCAGAGTGGCGGAGATCCGTTGCTTTCAGAGATAAGCATCCTTGCACCCTCCATGCGTGATAAATCACTGGCGCCTGAAAACCACGGAACTCTTACACTTTATATGCCGGCTTGTATGGATTATAAAAACGAATGGGAAACACAGCTGGATGTTTCCGGGAAACGTGTGAGAGGAGCGGCTTATCAGCAATTGAAAAAAGAAGTGGCGGACATTCTCATCAAAAGGGTGGAAGAGAAAATTGCGCCCGGATTGAGGAGCCATATTCTGTTCTATGAAGTGGCAACACCGGTTACGCATTGGCGTTATACCGGAAATAAGAATGGTACTATGATGGGAGCGAGGCCGGGAAGACAGAATATGAAGAATAAAATATCTCATTACCGCACGCCGGTGAAAAATCTGATTCTGGGCGGTCACTGGGCTGAACTCGGCGGCGGTGTTCCCATAGCTGCCAAAGCCGGGGCAAATGCCAGTCTCCTCGTTTTGAAAAAAGAAAAACCCCGTGCATTCCGTTTATTGGCAGGCTATATGAACAATACCGTTTCACTCACCGCCTTGAACGGTAACGATTGTTTTTTTCCATACGATAATTCCTGGGTCAGATCAAAAACACCCGCTGAATCGGATGCCCACCAACCAGAAGAAATAACCCACTGACAATAATAGATCTGATATACCACTTAAAAAGACTGCCCCGCCTGTACGCCAAACAGGCGGTTTTGAATGATTCCTATAAACTCTTGTAGTCGTAGAAGGTAAAAATTGCAGAGATCCGCGTTGAACCAAAGAATTATCGGACAATTTTTCAGGTTATAATCGTGGTTTGATTGTTGAAATCCCCTTTGAATGATTCAGGTAATCGAACATCCCGATTTTGTCGCTGCAAATGACCGTCAACTGCTCGACTCGTATTCAACAACGATTACGGCGGTTGTCAGAAACGCGGCGCAGGCAGTGGCACATATTCACGTAATCAAAAAAGCAAAACATCCACGTACAGGTAAATGGGTGGACATGCCGGCTTCAGGTTCTGGTTTCGTCATTTCTACTGATGGGTATATGGTGACTAATCACCACGTGATAGAAAATGCCAACATAATCAAAGCCTCATTTGCGGATGGACTTGAATTGATCGCCAGCCTGATAGGTGCAGATCCTTCCACGGATATTGCCGTGCTAAAAGTTTACAAAGAGGATTTGAAGCCGTTGCAGTTCGCGAATTCAGATCTTCTTGAACCGGGTCAGATTGCGATAGCAATCGGCAATCCGATGGGACTGCAACATACGGTAACTGCAGGTGTGGTCAGCGCAACCGGACGTACGCTCAGAGCAAATAATGGAAGACTGATTGATGATATAATCCAGACCGATGCCGCTTTAAATCCCGGAAACAGCGGTGGACCTTTGGTGAATTCGGAAGGTAAAATAATTGGTGTCAATACAGCGGTGATTCCTGCGGCACAGGGATTGTGTTTTGCCGTTTCTTCCAACCTGGCAACTTATATAGCGGGTCAGATAATCATGCATGGCAAAGTGAAAAGGGCTCATCTGGGGATAGCAGCCCAGCCCGTCAATCTAACACCACGTATGATTGGGGCAAACCAGTTGCGAACAAAAACCGGTGTATATGTTTTTGAAATTACGGCCGACGTTAATGCGCAAAACAATCAGTTGAGATTAAGTGATATTATTGTGGAATTCGATGACAAACCGGTAGCGTCAGTAGATAACCTGCATAAATATTTAAACGAAACGGTTATCGGCAAAAGAACTACTCTGGGTATTTTGAGAGAGGGAAGAAAACAAATTATAAGCGTAGTGCCAGGCGAATTGAAATAGTTGTTAAAGATCGTTTTTACAAAACCTTCTCCCTTCACTTCTAATCCGAAATGTTTACGCAATGACGTAAGAAAATTAGTTTCGGTAAAGTAAAGTTAGAAAGATTCGTTAAATTTAGGAACATTAAAAACGATTGCTATGAACACACAATCTATTTACAGGGTTGGCATTGTTCTATATGCCTTGGTCATCGGTTTTTTCGGGGTCAATCATTTTTTAAATGGTACCGGTTTTCAGCACACCATTCCTTCATTTCTTCCTTATCACATCTTCTGGGTTTACCTTACAGGAGCTGCACTGATTGCAGCAGCTATTTCATTTTTGACAGGTAAGAAAACCAGACTGGCCGGGTTATACTTGTTCGCATATCTGATCATCATTGTACTGACTATACATTTACCTGCCGTCATGCATTCGGAAGGTTCACCGATCATAAGTATCGCATTGACGAACCTGATAAAAGATACCGGATTAGCGGCAGCCGCCCTGATGATAGCCGGTAAAAGTTAAACCTGCAGCCGTTTTTCATAAGGTACCCATTCCCCATATTCCAGATGACGTTTGAGTATCCTTAAATACATGGCCCAGCAATAACTGGAGATTTTATAATGTTCATTTTTTTGCGGCCAACCCGTGTGATAAAAGTTTACTTCCGTCTTGTCCTGATGAGATACTAAAATAAAACCAATTTTTGTTCCCAGCCAGTCTGCATCCGCCTCTGTCATTGTCAATTCGAATACTTTACCTGATACATATTCTGTAACTATTGCTTTCCAGACATAACCCGGACCGAAATCGAGGATATACATTCCGCCTGCCACCGGATTTACAGTAGAACTTTTTGTCCACCATTTGTCAAGTCCGTCTGACCGGCTGATGGCTTCAAATACTTTTTCAGATTTTGCACCGATCGGAAAATTGTGAAAAATATCTGCCATGTTTGTTGTTTTTGAAAGGCGTTCAGATATCTGAATGCTGATAGTCAAATTTAGACATTTTATGCAGGCCTCCGTCTCAATTTGGGAACCTTTCCGGGATGATATATTGGCATATGCATTGCAGAGATATATACGGACTTAATCATTCACCATCCTGCATTATGAAAAAAATAATCCTGCTTTTATTTTTA
>Ga0206929_1083_pt1 | contig 23442 bp, 21 predicted proteins | sample Alteio_BWOrgHeat_19_FD_152929 | JGI IMG/M metagenome (GOLD analysis project Ga0206929, IMG submission 152929) | Enriched cells from forest soil in Barre Woods Harvard Forest LTER site, Petersham, Massachusetts, United States -... | ecosystem: Environmental > Terrestrial > Soil > Temperate forest >...
ATCCTGATATGATATTGATGCTGAGTGCCAGGATCACGGTATTATAAACAAATGAAAGCAGCGCATGAAATAAAACGATCCGCCGGATACGTTTGGACGTGATCTGGACATCGGAAACCTGCCAGGTCATGCCGATCACAAAAGAAAAATAAGCAAAATCAAAATAATCCGGCGGGTCATCGCTCGGGAAAATCAGTCCGCCCTTGTGTTCTTTCTGGCTCATCCTTTCTTCATACATCAGATTATAATACAAATGCGTATAGCGGATGGCAAAAATCGAGTGGATCATGAGCCAGGATAAAATAACGGAAAGAATCGCAAACGCAACATGATAAGGATAGCCGCGCTGATTAGGGTTCGGTAATGTGCGCATTACAAATATCACGGCGAATAGGCTGAACACGGAAGCAAAAAGAACAAAAATAAAAATGATGGTCCGGCTTGAATCCTGTTTCCCCGCAATCACCCGCACTTCGCTGGCACTGGTGGTCAGGATAATGGTCCATAAAAGGAGCAGGATGGTAAAACTGAAACTTGTCCAGACCAGGATAAACCGAACGGCGGGCGGCGTCTTATGGGATAAGAAGAACATGATCAGGGCTGCGGACAGGCCGATCCACAAACGACCGTGTGCCGGTATTTTATGAAGACGATGTGTGATTTTATTAAAATCCATGAGTAAAATTTTATCTGGCCACTTAGGGCATTATATGGCAAATATATTCTCTTGCCATTCGCCTACAGGAAATATCGTTCGTTGTTAACAGTCAGTTTTTCAAAATGACGCGCCTTCTTTCAAATCGGGGTGGTTTTCAATGAAAACAGCGCTGGCAATTATCAGAACATCCCTCTTAAAAGGTTAAGAATCAGTGTATTCAGCGGGCCAAGCTCGCGATACGTAATTCTGGTAGGCCTTTTGATTCGTCATGGTTGAATTCAAACTTAAAAAAATTTAAAATGAAAAAATTTCAAAAGATCAGCAGCTATATACTGGCTACCGTAATGGTTTTACTGGTATCACAATTTTCTGTGTTCGCGGCAGGCGATACAGCGAATAATGATTCATCTCTTTCTGCATTCCAGGTAATAGGCGGACTGGCTATCCTGCTGGTGTTTATTCTTGTGCCATTGATGAGGGGAGCGGGAAGACATATAACTATTGACAAAAAGTAATTGACAATTGACAATTAACAATTGACATTTAAAAAGAGATGCTTAGTCCCGTACTGAAGGACCAGCCGAATTCTTCGACTGTACTAACCTGTGTGGGCTTTCGCAGATTTTTAAATGTATCGTCGTTGTGCGGATAATAACCAACGCGCCACCGGCTGTTAAACCCCATGTTGTAATACATTCCCGTAAAAATTCCAACCCTGATTTTTTTTGCCTGCAGCGGATACCAGAACAATTTTGCAGCGGGCTCCACCATCAAACCGGTACGGTGTAATGATAAAGTCGTATTGTATTTTTTTGCCAGGCTGTCCAGATTCGGTGGCAGGGCCCCGTTTAAAACGATGCGGTCAAAATGTTCGCCGATGGCGACTCCTGACAAAAACGATATGATTTTCGTTTTTACTATCCGGTAATATAAGCCGAGAGATATATCTGCCGAAGTAATATCCTGTCTGGATACGATCGTTCCGGCATTCAGGCTGTATACCATCCTGCCTCCGTTTGGAATCCCTGCCAGTTCAAATCGCAGACCCATGGGAATTTGCTGTGGTTGTGTATAACCATATTTATCCAGGAATCTGTTTATTTTGGAATCCTGGACAGAATAAAAAACGGTGCAGATATTAAACATGACAGGAAATACCGTTTTCTCTGATTTATTAATTCCTGCGTTGCTCTCGTGTTTCTGTATAGGAAGGCTGTCTGTGTTATTCTGTGCATTGAGAATACCAGGGATGCAAACGATCATCCAAATAAAAATTCCCTTGTGCATAAATTTCAGGTCACAAACGGGTGGAACCGGTTCCAGATTTTCACGGTAAAGCTAAATTTTTTTATTGTCCTGTCCGGTATTAAATCAGTTTTTGTTTTCTTATTTTTTCTTTCCCCGGTGGTACATATCACTGTGAATAAAGTATTTTACAGGTGTTAAATCATCGTATGGTAAGAAAGATCCTTTTTTTACTCTCGGCATTCACTCTCATCCAGTATAATTCCCTGACTGCACAGGTACAATCTCCTCCCTATCCCTTTACCCGGAATTTTATTACAGGCGTGATTTTCCTAAACGACGGCACCCAAAAGTCCGGACTCATCAAATGGTTTCCCGCGCAGGAAGAGAAATTGGTATTCAGGGAAAATGAAGAAGCGACCAGACAAAAATTTCCGCCGGAAGAACTCACGGGATTCCAGGTGGATAGTTTCAGGTTCCATTCGATATCGGGATTTGAAGTATATGGAAACGATTTCGCCCTGCTGGGCAAGATGTCTAAAATCAATCATACATTCGGAGAGTTGCTTGACAGCGGGAAAGTGAATAGCTATCTGGTCTATTTCAGCGGGTACAATGCGCTGGCCGGTGTGAATCAGTCGTATGCTAATATTGTATTTGAAAAGAAAACAGACAGCGGATATGTATATGCAGCATACCCGGTTGGGATAAGGATGAAGGATAAAAAATTTGAAAGAGTAAAGGATAATCTGCAGATTTTTTTCAGGGATTATCCGGAAATCGAAGACAAAATAAAAACCGTTCAACAGCAGGATGGATTCTCCGGTATCCTGGAACTGGTTAAAAAATTACACTGATCAGCAGATGAAATATTCAGCGCTCCGTTTTATAATTTTATTCATCTGTGTAAGCTCGCCTTCTTTCTGCCATCTCTTTGCGCAATCTGCCATGATCAATGTAGATGGAAGGAAGACAATCCCGCTTGACGGTGCCTGGCAGGTCATTCCGGATCCCGGGGGCGGCGGTGATTGGCGGAGGATCTGGGAAGAAAAAAAACCGGTGAAGAAAACGGATTTCGTTGAGTATGCATTTACCGATGCGTATACACTGCATGTGCCCGGTGACTTTAACACCCAGAAACCAGAACTGCTTTATTATGAAGGAACGGTCTGGTATAAAAAGACATTTCATTATTTCCTGAAATCGGGCAAAAGATTATTTCTTCACTTTGGAGCCATCAATTATCTCGCGGATGTTTATCTGAACGGGCAAAAACTGGGCTTCCACGAAGGTGGATTTACCCCATTTCAATTTGAAATCAGTTCAAAGGTTCGGGAAGGTGAGAATACCGTCGTCGTAAAAGTAAATAATCAGCGGTTAAAGACTGGTCTCCCGGCGCTGGGATTCGATTGGTTTAACTATGGTGGTATCACGCGTAGAGTTCAGCTGATTGAAACAGCCCATTCGTTTATAGAAGATTATTTTATCCGGTTGAAAAAACATTCCAATTCAGAAGTGCAGGGCTGGATAAAAATAAATGGAATCAACGCGGAGCAAAAAATACGCGTTCTGATCCCAGAACTGAAAGTGAATTACTCAACCAGCGCCAACCCCGATGGATTGGCAACGGTGAACCTTCATGCCGACTTCAAATTATGGTCGCCGCAAACCCCAAAGCTCTATAAAGTGATTATACAATCGGAAGCAGATACGGTGAGCGATGAGATCGGATTTAGAAATATCGAAGTGAACGGCGCAAAAATATTATTGAACGGGAAACCCATTTTTTTGAAAGGAGTAAATATTCATGAAGAGTCTCCCTTCATGGCCGGAAGGGCCTTTTCACCAAAAGATGCAGACACGCTTCTGCGCTGGGCGAAAGAATTAGGATGTAACCTGGTCAGGCTGGCGCATTATCCCCACAATGAAAATATGGTAAAAACGGCGGAGCGCATGGGCCTGATGGTTTGGGATGAAATACCTGTTTATCAGAATATTGAATTTGGCGATTCTTCCGTACGGGAAAAAATGGATCTGATGATGAAGGAGATGATCCGGCGGGACAGGAACCGGTGCGGCGTCATCATATGGAGTTTATCCAATGAAACATCTCCATCGATTCCCAATCGCAATAAAGCACTGTCTGAAATCGCTGATCATTGTCGCCTGCTCGATTCCAGCCGGCTGATCACTTCTGTTATTAATAGCCAGCACTATGAAAATCAAACAATGACTGTATGGGATTCATTGTACAGTACATTTGATTTTATGGCGGTCAATGAATATTTGGGATGGTATGTTCCATGGCAGGGAGTGCCGGCTAATACGCAATGGAAAATGGCGTATCAGAAACCGGTTGTTATTTCTGAATTCGGCGGAGAAGCAAAATATGGAAATAAAACGGGGTCTCCTGATGAAGCCAATTCCTGGAGAGAAGAATATCAGGAGCAGATTTATAAGGACCAGATCAGCATGTTCGGTTCGACGCCCAACCTGGCAGGAGTGATTGCGTGGATCTTGATTGACTACCGTTCACCCGTCAGGATGCAGCCCGTTTATCAAAACGGTTATAACCGCAAAGGTTTATTGTCAGAAAAAGGTGAAAAGAAAATGGCCTGGTGGATACTGAACAAATATTATGGAACAGCGGATAGTCTGATTCGCTGAAAATTTTAAAAAACAGGACAAGTGATAAAAAAGGATTACCTTTTGTATCGTCTTATAGCCTCAACTTGACCTGAGTTACAAATTCAATAACCTCCTTAGTTTGTTTCTCCCGCATTTTTAAGACTGATAAGTTTTCACAATATAAGCCCATCCTTCCTGCCAATGCGGATCCATATTCTGAATGAATTATGTAAAAATTCGAATCTTACAGGTTATTGAAAACATCCTGACTATTTCATTTAACAGCGACTGATCTAAAATTTCTCCATGAATTACTCTGATATAGACAACACTAAAACGGGCGAAAGAAAATTGCGGGTGGCGCATGAACGGTTATCATTTCTCCTTGAGAATGCGCCGTTGGGATTTATTGAATGGGACAACCAGTTGCATATTAAGTATTGGTCAAAAAGAGCACAGGAAATATTTGGATGGGGTGAAAAGGAATTTATTGCTTTGCAAAAAGATGGATACAAACAGGTTTTTGAAGATGATTTACCCTGGGTAAGCAAAATAGCAGACGAACTAATTTCCGGTAAAATTGACAGGAACACCATACAACACAGAAATTATAAAAAAGACGGCAGCGTGATATGGTGCGAATGGTACAACTCTGTATTAAAAGACGAAGCAGGGCAAGTTGTCACCGTTTTATCCCTCGTTCAGGATATCACTGAACGGAAAAAGGCGGAAACAGCGCTTATCAGGAGCGAAGAGAAATATCGCGCAATCGTAGAGCAGGTTACGGATGCATTTATGGCATTGGATAAAAACTGGTGTGTAGTCTATCTGAACAAACAGGCTGGTGAAATGATACAGCAGGATACCGATACGATCATCGGGAAAAATGTATGGGAAGTTTTTCCGGGTGCTGTTGATTCGTCAATATATATTGCATTACATCAGGCGATGAAGGCACAGAGTCACATATGTAAAATTGATTATTACAAGCCGCTTGATCTTTGGTACGAAATCCATGTATATCCATCAGCAGGGGGTTTATCCATTTTTATCCGGGATATCACGGAGATGAAAAAAGCAGAACAGCAGAAGGAATTTGATAGTAATAACCTGTCCGGCCTGATCAATAATACGGAGGATCAGATGTGGAGTGTGGACTGTGATCTCCGGCTGATCACTTCCAATAATGCCTTTGATGACGTGATTAAGCTGATATCCGGCAAACCTCTTTTTAAAGGAGAGTATATGATCTCGGCGCAGTTTACGGAGGATCAGCAGAATCGATTCCCGGATTATTATAAACGGGCCCTGTCGGGAGAGACATTTAATATCATTGAACATGTTACTTATCCGGAAGAATTATGGCATGAAATTTCTTTTAATCCCATTGGCGGCCAGCATTCAATTATCGGAGTTGCCTGTTTCTCCCGGAACATTACGGCAAGAATAAAATCCGAAAGAAGTTTGAAGCAAATGGAACATCAAATATTAAATCAGAAAGTACAGGAGCAGAAAAAAATTTCAAGGGCCATTATCCGTGCGCAGGAAAAAGAGAGGAACCACCTGGGTCAGGAATTGCATGATAATATCAGCCAGATAGTGGTCACTGCTAAAATATTTTTGAGCACAACCGGGTATAAAAATGAAGAAATGAAAGAGCTTATAAAATATCCAATGGAATTGCTTGAACACTCCATTCGTGAAATCCGGTTATTAAGCAGCAGCCAGGTAACACCCTTTAAGGATTTTGATCTGGCAGAGCTTGTTGGGTTGCAATTGAATAAACTCAGTGAGAATTCGGCGATTAAAACCGCATTCGAATATCACGTGAACCAGGATGGGATAAATGATGATCTCAAATTAAATATTTATCGTATCATTCAGGAACAAATCAATAACATTCAAAAATATGCGGACCCAAAGAATGTGAGTATTTCCATAGACGCAGATCAGGACAATACGATGATAGTAACAGTCGATGATGGAAATGGATTTGACGTAAACAAAAAAAGGAGCGGGATTGGTTTATCAAATATGATCAACCGGATCGAATCTTTCGACGGCAAAATCGATATAAAAAGCTCCCCCGGCCATGGTTGTAAAATTGTGGTTACCATACCGAATAATACTTTAGCCACGGCGTAAGGACTAAAGCCTAATGCCTGAGATCGATAGAAGTCGATCAGGTGAATCCCGCGATGTTCGATATTTTTTTGATCACTGCAGGTTATTCTTTATATTTTAATTTGCCCGAATCGCTCCAAAAGACAAAATAATAATACCTTTTCATTCAAAATACATAGAATACGATGTATATGAATTACGCCAAACACTTATTTATTATTATTTGTTTTCTGGGGATGTCCGCATGTTCAGATCGCAATGGTGCCGGTTCGCCTGAAGACCGGGAAACTTTTAACAAGACGAAGGAACTGATACAGGAAGGATTTGCAAAAGGCGATGTAAAGGCCGTGCTGGCCCTGCATCACCCGAATGTTGTAAAATATTTTGGAGGAAAAAATATTGTAACGGGAACAGAAGGGTTAAGAAAACAACTGACCGACATGTTCAGCTATGCGAAGACGGAGTTCATCGAAAATAATATTGAGAGCACCGTGTTTAACGGGGACGCCGTGATTGAGACGAGTATTTTCGCTATGCGTGCCATTCCGAAAAATGGTGATTCAGCGCGGGTATTCCGCGGACGGTCGATGGTTGTATATGTACGGTATAAGGATAGTCCGACGGGATGGGCGAGTTTGCGCGAGATGACCCAAATGGATTGAAAAAAACCGCCAAGCGCCAACCTAAACGATTTTTTTCTTTTTTCTGCCAGCACTTTGGGTGAATGCCCGAAACGTTTTTTAAAAGCAAAAGAAAAATGGGAGAGGTCCTCAAATCCCAGGTCCGGATAAATATCTGAAGCCTTTTTGTTTTTCTTCCGATTAAGAAATGGGCTTCGTCCAATCTCTTTTGAATCAGCCACCGGCTGGGGGTATCAAATGTAGTTTTTACTTCAGATTATATTTTAATAAACTGTTTGCGGAAGCCAGAATGGCTTCTTCATTGCTCCGGGGATTCCAGCCCAGCATATCCCTTGCTTTCTGATTACTGGCATCGCGGTAGCGGTTGAGCATGGGAGCGATGTTCCTGGAGACCCGGTTGAAGGGTGCGATCATACGTACCACCCAGTCCGGCAATTTTTTGGTTGATACTTTATCAGCGGCGGCTCCTAATTTAGATTTTAATAACTGCGCGATGTCAGGGAGCGATACTGTGTCTCCGGCAATGGCCAGAAAACGTTGACCTTTTGCTGCCGGTGCAGTCATCGCGCGGATATGCAGATCAGCTACGTCACGCACATCGACAATCGTGAGTGTGATATTGGGAACTCTTTTCATTGTTCCGTTGAGTAATCTTTTGAGCAATTCAAAACCGCTTGAGAGATCCGGTCCGAGGGAAGGCCCAAATATTCCGACAGGATTGATCACCGTCAGTTCAAGTGCGCCTCCTTCTCTTTTTATAAAATCCCAGGCCGCTTTTTCTGCGAGTACTTTCGATTTATTGTAGGGAGAAAGGCCTTTTTCATTGGGGTCGGTCCATTCTTCTTCTGTGATTATTTTTGTTTTGTCAGTATGGCTATAACCCACGGCTCCGAAGTTGGAAGTCATCACGACTCTTTTCACACCTGCATCGCGCGCTGCTTTCAAAACGCGGAGGGTACCGTCTACCGCCGGACGGATCATATCATTTTCATCTTTTGTAAGATCCGTTTGCACAAAGGACAGATTTTCAAATGATGTGATGCCACCGGTCTTCAGCATGTCGATCACTTCATTTTGTCTGTTCATATTTCTCAAAGTGGTTCTGACGCGATATTCTTTTTGTAATAATTCGAGGATACAAAATATAGCGACAAAACCGGACCCTCCGGTTACGAGCACCTGTTTATTTGTTTCTTCATTTGCCATATGCATTTTTTATATCACGAAGTTCCGAAGAATTGGGTTGGTCTGCCTTGTTGAAAAGTCCAGAGTTGTTTTATTGAAAAGGTCAGGAGGGGGATGCTATTTTCCTTTAAATAATTTATCGGGGAAAATAACGTTTAAAAAATCGTATAAATGCTGTCCCATTTCCTGCATTTCAATCGATACAGGGTACACCGTTCAAACATTTAAAAATAAAAACATGACAACAAAACAAGTTGCGGACCGCCTGGTATCGCTTTGCAGGCAGGGCAATATTATGGACGCACAAAAAGAACTGTACAGTGTAGAAATCGAAAGTATTGAACCCGCTCATGCGCCTGTTAAATCCGCAAAGGGGATTGAGGCCGTAACCAAAAAGGGGATGGCATTTGCGGATATGATCGAAGCCCGTCACGGGGGTTCGGTGAGCGAGCCCATCGTGGAAGGCAATCATTTTACCATTGGCTGGCAGATGGATGTGACAATGAAGGGGAGGGGCCGGATGAATCTGGAAGAAATTTGTGTTTATCAGGTAAAAGACGGTAAAATCGTGCGGGAAGAATTCTTTTTTTAGGGCCTTTTCTGCATTTTTTTAATTGCCCGAATCGCTCTACATTTGCCGCCCTGCCCGGGTGGCGAAATTGGTAGACGCACTGTGTTCAGGTCGCAGCATCCGCAAGGTTGTGCTGGTTCGAATCCAGTCCCGGGCACAATGCCTTTCAAACGAAGTTTGAGAGGCATTTTTATTTATGAGTGGTGAAAGCTTGCTTTCACAAGCGAAGAAATAAAAATGCCGGATCCCGCGAAGCGGGATAAAGGCATTGTCAAGCCCCTCGTGGGAGTCTCTGGATCACCGCAGGTAATCCAGTCCCGGGCACAGATAACACCTTGACGATCAACGATTATAAGGTGTTATTTTTTAGGGGCCGATATAATTTTGCTACTATTCTATTTGTCCTGTTGTAGTAACAACGCTGAGAACACCAAATAATCTGATCATGTTTATTTTATGAAGGTTAAGAATTTTACGTCATTTATTCAACGATTTTCTATAGGTAAAAAATTGAAGTATTTTTTGCCATATATAGCTAAAATGAGGTTTCTAGAATTTGTATAAATTCGTTACGTACTGCAATTTCTAAGAGAAATCATATTGACAATCTTAATAACAGTCCTAATAGATCAATACAACCAAAGATTATGAACCCGGAGTCATATTCAACGACACGCCGATCCGGTTCCACGCATTTATAGTGATGATGGCCATGATCACCTGGGCTGTTTTTTCTTCACCCCATAATTCGATTGCTTTTTCATAAAGCCTGTCAGTCAAACCAGCTTTATGAATAAGCGTAACTTCTTCGGTCACTTCCAGTAATATTTTTTCTTCGTCTGTAAAAATATCACCTGATTCTCTCCAGACACTTATCAAATAAATACGCTGCTCGGTTTCACCAAGTGTTCTGGCCGACTTCGTGTGACTGTTCACACAATAGGCACAGCCATTAATTTGTGAAGCTCTGATTTTAATCATCTCCCGCTGCAACTTACCAATATCCGATTCTTCAATATATTTATCGAGTTCAGCCATGGCTTTATATGCATCCGGTTGAACCTTACCCATTTTAAATCTTGACTTCATCATTCGATTTTTAGTTTTTTATAATTGTTAATAGTAAAGCTGTTACCTGATCAGGTTTTGAGAGAAAAGGTGAATGCCCTGTATCCAGTGAATACGTTTTAGTGATATGGGCTGCCGTAACCATTCGGTTCTGCAAGTCAATTCCCACGGCATGGTCTTGGGCAGTATGAATGTAATATTTCATCACAGATCCAAAGTTAGCATCCGTAAGGGTAACTTTATTTCCAAATGGGATGGCAGGCTCAACCCGGAATTTTGCCAGCACCTCTTTTTGTACATCAACAGAAGCATCCTGACAAAATATATCGATAATCTTATCGTGATTTACATCCAGTGTTAACTGATCCTTTGATGGAATCAGGTTAGGTCCGAGAATTGACTGCGCATCTGTCATGGCAAGGTCCATCAGTGATTGTCCATTGGCAGGAAGAAAGGCACCGATATAAACAAGCTTTTCTATTTTCGATGGTATCTTTTCTGCGACTGCTGTTATCACTACCCCACCCATACTATGACCCACCAATATTACTTTTCCTTTCACGCTTTGAATTGCTGCTATTACTTTATCGCGATACACATCAATGGATACGGCAATAGGAGATGTGGTATCGTTTCCATGCGCAGGTAATTCAACAACAATAACATTTTGTCCCCTGGCCTCCAATTGAGATTTCACAATATTCCAAACATAAGGCGCCTGCCAGGCTCCATGTACCAGGACAAATGTTTTTGCGGCGGCGGGTTGACCACTCTTTGAACATCCTGCCATACAGAACGCAACGAACGTTACCAGCATCAAACTGATCATTAATTTTTTCATGACAATTTTATTTAAATGTTTAATTTTTTGACGTCACAAAGATGAAAGGACAGGACCTGCGGGACAATGGATGCATACTGGATTCCCATGTCCGGATCATGGTACTCCATTATTTTTTGATATGACAATAATTTTAATTCTGATAAAACATACATAAGAAACCATGTCCGGGATATTGTTCCGATAATGATCAAAACGAAGCTTTGCAGGCTTTACAAGAATCATTTCATCATCCGATAAATTTTAGCACATGAACAATTTTATTTTTCCACGATTAACATTTATTTCGTTGGCCATCGCTTCGGGGTCATTGCAACATGCACAAGCGCAAACTCAGCAGCAAAATTCTTCCCCGGCAGATCTTGTCGATGCACTGCACACTGCTTTTGGAATACATGCAGCACGGGCCGTGCATGCAAAAGGAATCATTTTGGAAGGAGAATTTACTCCTGATGCAAACGCGGCCAGTCTGACAAAAGCCCTTCATCTCCAAAAAACGAAAAGCAGGGTTGTCGTTCGCTTTTCTGATTTTACGGGCATACCGGATATTCCGGATAATGTGGGTGGTGCAAACCCAAGAGGATTTGCTATAAAATTCATAATGCCAGACGGCCAAACCACGGATATTGTCGGTCATAGTTTCAACGGGTTTCCGACAGCGACTACAGATCAGTTCCGCGAATTGTTATTAGCTATCGGAGCAAGTGGTCCCGATGCATCCAAACCCAATGCGCTGGATAGTTTTCTTTCCACGCACCCTGTTGCCAAGACATTTCTTACTACACAAAAATTACCAGCAAGCTATGCTACGATTACTTATTTCGGTGTGAACTCCTTTAAGTTTACCAGCCAGAAGGGATTGACACATTTTGTCCGCTATCAGTTTGTCCCAGAAGAGGGAGAACGCCTGCTCACCGCGGATCAGTTCAATCAAGCGGGTGCGCAATATCTGCAGACTGAAATTAAAGACCGTGTTTCATCAAAATCCATCCGTTTCAGGATGTACGCCGAAATCGCAGAGGATGGTGATGCAATCGAAAACCCATCCATTGCCTATCCGACCAACAGGAAAAAAGTATTGCTGGGTTATATAGAAATAAAAAACCTAGCATCCAATACAGTGGCCGAAGACAAGGCACTTTCTTTCAGCCCGAATAATATTCCGGATGGTATTGAAACAGCCGATCCGATGCTCAACTTCAGGGGAAGGGCTTATCCGATTTCTGTGAAGGAAAGGCAGTAACTGGTTTGGATTATGTGAGTGAGGAGGTGTATTTTACAGAGGGTCTGAAATAAAATCAGCCCTCTTTTTTAGTTTAAAGCTAAATGGTCATGCAGAGAATTTTTGGAAATAGAACTTTTTGCTGCAAGTCTACCACATGAAGCCAGTCTTTTTCAAATATATTCAGCGACTTGAATAAATCGGGATAATAGCCGGTGGGACACGCAGAGCGGTTGTCCCGCATGGTTGAACGAATCAATGCAAAAATCCTTTTTTGCACATCATGATCCTGCCTGATACGATCTATGCATTCAAATACAGCAGAGAATGAATGAATCCTGCATGGCAGTTTTCTTTCTATGGCGACCATTACGTGATTCAGACAAGGCGCCAGGTGCAGATCCTCCCTGGCCATTTGTATAACCTGCCGATCTACAAAAGAAGCAAACAGATCGTACAGTTCCCCAAGCCAGGCTACCCTTGTCGGCTTGTGAGTATTCAATGCAGCGATTTCCGATATTATTTTACAAGTTTCGGAGTTCAGGAAAGCCTGCTTTTTTCCAATGTACCTGACCAGACAATCCATTGGCCAGTTTTCATAATGGATAACATGCTGCAAAGGCCGTCCGAAAATAATATGTCTCATCCTGTTGATGTTTATTCAAAGTAAACGAACAGGAGAATGCCGGTCAATGGCTGAAATCATGAATCTGATGACGATATCATGGTATTCGCAGATTGCTATTAGTACACCTTAAAAGACCTGGTAATAGCATATTTTTTTATGAGCCCATATACTACAGCCGGAGTTAAGCTGAGGCGGCCTGCTGCGCCATTCGCTCCGCTTACTTTGAAATCAGACGCTTTCAGTGCATCCAGTAATTGTTCTTTTTCCTTTGCATTATTTTTTTCAAGCTCTATTTGAAAAGCAGACTCCTGATTGATTGTTGTTTGTGCTGGCAATTGTATATGTTGAATTTTATTATTGTTCGAAACCAGGATGGCTCTTTCAATTACATGCTGTAGCTGACGTATATTCCCGGGCCAGTTATACTCAGTGATTGCTTTCATGACCAGTTCGTCTATATCTTCAATCTGCTTATCCATCCTTTGATTGAAGTATCTGATGAAATAATGTACCAATGCCGGAATATCTTCCTTTCTTTCTCTTAGAGGTGGAAGTGCAATGGGAAAAACTTGCAGTCTGTAATAAAGATCCAGGCGAAACCTCCCCATAGCAACTTCATCTTCCAGATTTTTATTTGTGGAAGCAATTATTCTCACATCCGTTTTAGTTGTATGATGACTGCCTACCCTTTGAACTTCTTTTTCCTGTAGTACGCGCAATAATTTTGCCTGCATTTCCAGAGGGATCTCACCAATTTCGTCAAGCAATATAGTTCCACCATGGGCTATTTCAAATTTTCCGGGAGTGCTGGAGTAAGCTCCGGTAAATGCTCCTTTTTCGTAACCAAAAAATTCTGTCTCCATCAGATGCTCAGGAATGGCCGCGCAGTTCACCTTTAAGAATGGGTTTTTATTTCTTTTTGACAGGAGATGAATGGCTGAAGCAACTCCTTCTTTTCCGGTTCCTGTTTCTCCTGTGATCAGAGCTGATGTATCAAATGGAGCCACCTGTTCTATCAGGCGAAATACATGCATCATCGCTGCACTCAGACCAATGATATTTTCAAAAGCCTTTTCATGCCCGGTAGTTCTGTGCGTTTTGAAATCGTTTTGACCGACTGCCTTTGGTGTATCATATTGCTTATTGCTTTCGAAACGGTAACGGGCTATCTCCATCGTTACCAGTAAGTCTTTCTCACGGAATGGTTTTACAATAAAACCAAAGGGATTTGTTGCCTTGGCGGCTTCCAGGACCGGCTTATTTGAATTGGCAGAGATATAAATAAAGGGAATGGATTTTTTATTCAATTCATGTGCGAGATCAATGCCGGTGAGGTTGCCCTTCAGAAAAATATCTACCAGTGCCAGGGTTGGTTTTTCCTCCTCAACCATTTGCAAAGCCTTCTCGGTCGAACGGGCAACGCCCAATACGCTGTATCCGTTACGCTCAAGTGTTTTTCTGATGTCTCTTGCTACGATCAACTCATCTTCAACGATCAAGATCTTTTCCATGCTACACCTCTTTTTTTGAACTTCCTATGAATTCAGCGGATGGATTCACCTGTTTAAAAAGAAGTGATATCTCTACGCCTTTTTCTCCCTTGAATTTTAGTACTCCCTCCAGTTGCTCGGAAAATAGTTTGATGAGTTGAATACCTAAAGAACCCTGGTCATTGATTTCAAAACCTTCCGGAAGTCCGATACCATTGTCCATGATCCGAAGCAGGATCTGGCAGTCATTTTCCCGAGTAAGATAAATTGTAACAGTTCCGGTCGCTGGTTTTGGAAAGGCGTACTTGATGGAATTTGTAATCGCTTCGTTCAGAATCAGTCCAAGCGGCACCGCCTGTGACACATCCAGTTCGATGGGTTCAGCGTGCAAACTAAAATGGATCCGGTTGGTCTGAATAAAACTATTCTTCAGATTGTATGTCATATCCTGAATATAGGAGGCCATATTGATCATTGTTCCATGATCAGGCTGATACAGTTTTTGATGAATCAGCGCAATTGCCTGCATCCGTTCCCTGCTTTCCTGAATGGCATTGAGCGCCGTTGGATTTTCCAGAAACTCGGACTGGGCATTGAGCAGACTGATAATAATCTGAAGGTTATTTTTTACGCGATGATGGATTTCCTTTACCAGCCATTCTTTTTCGCCTACAAGTTTTTTCTGTTCTTCCAATAAAACCTGGAGCTGGCTGTTCTGGGAATTGATTTCAGCCTGCTGTTTTTGCAGTTTTATATTGGAACGTTGTTTTAATCGATATCCTGTATATAAGAGCGCCAGAAATACCAGCGATGTGCCGATGATAATATTTCGCATCTGCCGCTCTTTATTAATGCTAATCATCTGCAACTGATTTTTATTGGTGAGCAGCAAAAGATCCTTATCCTTCCTTTCCGTTTCATAACGTATTTGTAATTCTTCCAAACGTCTATTGGTATGCTGGTTATAACTGGAATCATTTTCCCGTTGATATTTTGACAAATGTGTCAGAGCGGTTTTCAAATTGCCTTTCGCGGAATCAATAGAGAAAAGCATATGTTCCAGATAGGTTTCACTTCCTTTGCTTAAACTTTGAGCCGTATTCGATTTCAGTAAGGGTTCCAAAATTTTTTCCGCACGTTCAAATTGCTTCGTTTCAATACAATATTTAGCCATCAGGAAACTTGGAAACCCGTTGAATGAACCCTGCCAGGTTGAGGCATTCTGCAGATGTAATTTTTCAGACCTGCTAAAATGCAACTCTGCCAGGATCGGCTCATTTAAATGCTGATAACAATATCCGAGAGCCAGTTCCAGATTTTCTTTTTGTTCAGGAGAAAGTAGCGAGTTGCTTTTTAAATACCTGTTTGATAGATTGATATATTCCCTGTATTGCAAGGGGCTAGTTGCGTAAGTCATCAAAGTGAGCAACATTCTTATGACTGCATCTTCATAGCCCACCCGCTGAAATGCATCAAATGCCTTAGCAATCCAGAGAGTGCCCTCTTCTCCCGGTCCGACCAGATCCAGGTACATGTCAGCGGTTCGTTTATAAAAAAAACCAGCAGATGCCGAATCGCCTGTCGCATCCAGAGACGCGACAGAAGCCAGGACATCATTCATATATTCCGAATTTTTTCCAAGTACGCTGTACGCTAACGCCATCATGTCCGTGTTATAATGACTGTAATGGAAATGAATTTGTGTTTCCATCTTTAGTGCTTCATTATTACTATGAATAGAACGGGCCTCCTGTTTAATAAAAAATTGGATATAACTGGTTTGGGTCAGGCAGTAGATCTGATTGAGCGTATCCTTTAACTGCCGGTATAAGTTCAGAGCTTTTCCAAGAAATGAAATCCTATCTACGGGATTCATCATCATCAGAGGTTTATACATCGACCATCTTTTCCAGCTCAATGCTTCTTCCCGTACATTTCCTTCTTTGTTACTGATCATTACTGCTTTTTGAAAGCAGGAATCACCGGCTGCAATATTATTTTTTTTATAATAATATTTCCCAAAACTCAATAGATTTTGTATTCTGATGAACCGATAAGATTTTTGATCAGCAGAAGTGTTGGCTTTTGTCAAATAATAAGAAGCACTATCCAGGTCTTTCGAATCAGCTCCGGATTGAAAGCAATAGAAACTTCCTATCGCGTTCAACAGAGTTATTTTGTTTTGTCCGCTTGCACCGAATAATTGTTTTTTTAATTCCGTAAGTTGTTGGGCAGGGGAAATAAAATTTTCCCTTTCATTATACGCAGGCATGTTTTCCTGTATGAGCAATTGCCTGTCCAGATTATTTAACCGGCTGACATAGATATAACAACTGTCAAAGTCGATATCCGAATTTCTGGCGACCCAATAATAAGCCGAAGCCAGGGCAAGGTATAAACGCTGCTGATCGGGAGACTGTTTTCTCACCTGTGCATACCCGTTATGTACGAATATGGAAAGAAATAATATGCAGACAGCAGTTTTTTTCAAAGTAAATAAGCTAAAGGTATGGTTAAGGAGGACGATACGGGCAGTCACCGTAAAATGTACAACATAATCGATACAGTTGGCAAGTCGGATTTATTCAATGGATGACTAACTTACTACTTTGCGAATACCTAATCTTTTCATTTTCGACTGCAGCGTGGAAGGGGCAATTTTCAGAAGCTCTGCTGCGCCTTCCTTGCCTCGCAGCTTGCCGTTTGTCCGATTCAAAACAAATAAAATATGATCCCGCTCCACTTCATCAATTGTTTTAATTATTTCATTGCTGTGCAGACAGTCAACCAATTTTTTATCCGGCAGATGCAAAACTTTAATCCCATTTCCATTATTCATTAAGATAGCGCGCTCGATCACGTGTTCCAGTTCGCGGATATTTCCCGGCCAGTTGTATTCTTTTAATGTTCTTAAAACATCCGATGAAACATTTTGAGTTTTGATGCCCGCTCTCAATGAATGCATTTTGAGGAAATGAGTAACAAGTTCAGGAATATCTTCCCTGCGATCACGCAAGGGGGGTAATTCAATTGGAAACACATTGATTCTGTAATATAAATCGCTTCGAAACCTTTGATTTAACAATTCGGTTTCCAAACTCCGGTTAGTTGCTGCGATGATTCGAACGTTTGTTCTGATAGTGGTTTTACTTCCAATCCTTTCTATTTCCTTCTCCTGAATCGCGCGTAATAATTTAGACTGCATTTCCAAGGGCATATCGCCAATCTCATCCAGAAATAATGTGCCCTGATGCGCCTGTTCAAACTTACCAATTCTTCTTTCTATTGCCCCTGTAAAACTGCCTTTCTCATGACCAAAAAGTTCGCTCTCCACAAGTTGGCCCGGAAGGGCTGCACAATTGATCTTGACCATTGGGCTCATGTGCCTAAACGACTTAGTGTGAATAGCTTTAGCAACAAGTTCCTTGCCTGTCCCCGTTTCACCCAGCAACAGAACTGAACTTTCCGACTCCGCCACCTGCCCAATTAATTCAAGCACTTTTTTATGCGCAGCGCTTGATCCAATAAGTCCGCCTGATTGATTGTCCAATGTTTTTTAAAATTCTTCTTATCCAAGTAACGACTATTATATCATTATGCCTGTTTTATTATTAAATAAACGATATATCGTTTATTTATTTAGTCAACTATTAAGCTATCTGGGTGACTATCAGCACTTAATCCCGGGCATACAATTGGACACTACTAGGAAAATCGAAATTATGAGAGAAACGAAATCACCCTCCTTTGAAGCGGTCACCAAAAATAGTAATCAATTTCTGTTTGCCGAACACATAAAAGAGTTCCTGCAGGAAGGAATACAGGAAAACTCTCATATACATCCGTACGCTGAAATTATCTGGATTATAGAGGGATCTGGCAAATTATATCTGGATATGCAAATTTCTGAACTCGAAATAAACTGCATGTATTTTATCAGGCCTGGTCAGGTACACAAACTTCATTGCGACGAGAACATTAAGGGTTACGTATTATCCATATCCAAAACTTTGCTCGAAAAGGATGCAACCGGAATTCAGACTTCTAATAGTGATGCATTTATTAACCCCCTGCTAAATTATGGAAGAATTAAAGTACATGATAATTATTCAGGTGACTTTAATGATGTAATAGAACGGATCATAAGAGAAATAAGGCAACCCAAGGAATATGCGAACGAAATTCTTTTTCGTTATTTCAGCATTTTCTTGTTTTACCTGGGGAAACAGGAATCAGTTGGTTCTGGCAAAATGATTCAAAACAGAAATCTTCAAGTTTACGATCAGTTTAAAGTTCTTGTTGACAAACACTATAAAACAAAAAAACTGGTATCTGAATATGCATCAGAACTGAATCTCACGCCTAACTATCTCAATGAAATCATAAAAAAAGTTACCGGTCACTCTGCCGGATATTTAATTCGTCAGCGAATAGTGCTCGAAGCCAAACGGTACGCAATACATTCCCAAGTCTGCATGAAGGAAATCGGATATAACCTTGGTTTTTCGGATATGGCCCATTTTAGTAAGTTTTTTAAATCCGTAGTCGGAAGCAATTTTACAGACTTCAAAAATAAACAGGTAGGATATGCCCTGGCATCTTAAATCATTTTATTGATTAATCAAACTAATCTCCATTTTATGGACAATAAAACGAATACACGTAAGAACTCTTTGCTGGCACTTCTTTTATTTTGTAAATGTCCGCGCTGCAGAGAAGGAGCAATGTTCAAATCTGAAAATCCATGGAATTTAAACAACATGTTAAACATGTTCGATGAATGTTCCGTTTGTAAGCAGCCATTTAAATTGGAGATTGGATTTTTTCTAGATTATGGTATGACAAGTTGTATGGTTACTTTTGCAATATCCATGATTGTTTTTTTTGGTTTCTGGATAACCCGGGGATTTCCATTAAAACAGACCATATTTTTTATTGGGCTACGTTAAATGTGATCACACTGATTCTATTGGCACCGTATATTATCAGGATTTCCAGAACAATCTGGTTGTCCATCTTTGTTAATTATGATGCTGACTGGAATGCACACAAACTTGAATCTCCACAAAGAATGTATGACAAATAGTGGTGTTCAATATTAAACTTTATAATAAATATTATAAAAACTGAAAATATATTAGAGTGCCGTTTTCTGTATCAGAAAGTAGGAAACAATGAGTATTGTATGAGTTGATACAAACACAAAAATTTTGGCTTCTGCATATAATAAAGTCAGACTTCAATTGCCAATAGTGTTTAATAAAACAGTCAAAATAAGTACAGATAGATATCAAAATCAGAAAGTGCGAAATCTTTCACTTTAAATTATATGGACAGGGTATCAAAAAACATATATTAAAGTTAATTATGAATTACTGATATCGCTTACTCGTTGGGTTCGAAAACCATTCACTACAATAACTTTTTCAAGAGTAAAACCGGATATAACCAATGTCTGAAAGAGCCGTTTCCCTTTGATTTTTATACTTATCTCTTTGTTTTCCTTTATTTCTTATGGGAGGGTGTTTTGAACTTTGTATTCTGTTCCGGATCAAAATGACTAATAAATGAACTTATCGTTTCAGAATGATATGTATTTCAATAACATCAATACACAGTCACGAAAAAAATAACAATGGTAAACAAAAAAGTATGGCTCATTACAGGCGCTGGTCGTGGTATGGGTGTGGAAATCGCAAAGGCTGCAATGGCGGCCGGATTCAATGTAATTGCGACAGGTCGAAATACCGATAAAGTAACCAATGTCCTTGGCAATTCAGAAAATCTATTAGTTGTAAAGCTAGATATCACCAGCACGGTGGACGCCGGGAACGCGGTCAAGGCAGGAATTGCAAAATTTGGATCAATTGATGTGCTCGTTAATAATGCAGCCAGTTTTAATGCGGGATATTTCGAGGAACTCTCCATGGAGGAAATCGAGTCGCAGCTTTCAACAAGCTTATACGGGCCTATGAAGGTAACACGGGCAGTGTTGCCTACAATGCGTAAACAAGGTTCAGGCCATATTATTTCTATTTCATCTACTGCGGGACTCGTTGGCTATGAATTTTGCTCTGCCTATGCTGCATCCAAGTTTGCCGTAGAGGGATGGATGGAATCGTTGCGAGCCGAGGTTGAACCATTCGGAATAAGAACGACCATTGTCAATCCAGGTTTTTTTAGAACGGAACTGCTCACTGAAGAATCCACAAAATATGCGGGGAAAACGATTACTGATTACGACGAACGCAGAGCACAACAAATGGCATTTTGGAAGGGTGCCAATGGTCAGCAACCAGGCGACCCGGCAAAACTTGCAAAGGCCCTTTTAACGATTGCTGCAAAGGAAAAACCCCCTTTGCGTTTCTTAGCGGGCGAGGACGCTGTACATACAGCCGAACAGGTTAGCGAAACGCTCAAAAGTGAGGCGGAAGCTTACAAAGAACTTTCATCTTCATTGGCACATGATTGACTTAAATTGTATCTGTAATAGGGTTAATAAAATAATAAAACATGAAAAGAATAAGGGTAATGCAATTATTCATTATTGGGTGATGCATAAGGCATATTATATTTGATTTTCTTAACTTTGTTTTTATGAAAAAGACTGAGGAGACTTTTGCATCTGATTTCAATTCAGCAGTAAAACTTAAAGGTTTTAAGGTATATGAAGTGGATGTAAAGATTAAGAATGGTCATAATTATAACCGGAAGGATTTTTATAAAATAAGCTTAAATACGGGAAAATATATTTTCCACTATGCCGACAAAAGTTACGAGACGGACAAAACGATCTTATTTTTTGGCAATCCAAGAATACCGTATTCCTGTGAAGTTGTTTCCCAAACAAGCGGATATGCCTGTCTTTTTACTGAAGGATTTCTAAAGTTGAATGAACGCTCTGAAAGCCTTCTCCAGTCACCGCTCTTTAAACTAGGTGGTACACCTATACTACAGATAAACAAGGAACAAAAGGCTGAAATTACTGCGATATTTAAAAAAATGATCGCGGAGCAGGACACCGAATATGCTTTCAAAGATGAGTTGATTAGAAATTATATCGGCCTGATCGTTCATGAGGCTTTAAAAATGCAACCATTTCAAAACACGCCGACTCACAAGAATGCGGCTGTGCGAATAACCTCCGTATTTTTAGATTTACTGGAAAGGCAATTTCCTATTGAGAGCAAAGAACATCCTCTCAAATTAAAAACTGCACAAGATTATGCCAGCTATCTTTCTGTGCATGTCAATCACTTGAATAGTTCAGTCAAAGAAGTTACAGGAAAACCCACTACGGTCCATATAGCTGATCGAGTAGTTAGCGAAGCTAAAGCACTTTTGCAACATACAAACTGGAATGTTGCCGATATCGCCTACTCATTGGGTTTTGAATACCCTACTTACTTCAATAATTTCTTCAAAAGTAAAACCGGGCATATACCGAAATCTGAAAGAGCGGTTTCCCTTTGATTTTTATAATTATCTCTTTGTTTTCCATTATTTCTCATCCGCTAACGACTTCGTGTCCCCCGACTGCTGCCACCAGGTCGATATCATTTAAAAGGATGGCTGTATGATGAATAAACATGGACTTGTCGTCAAACAACATATTTAACGAATCCACATTCTCGTCAGCCATCCAGTTCCATTTCTGTTTGGAAAGTTCGATGACTTCCTTTTATTCGGGGGTATTATTCGCAGAAGTCTGGATTGATTCGTGTGGCTGGGCATAGGATAAGCAGGTACTCATCAGTATTAAAACGGAAAGAAGAATGTTTTTTTTCATGGTATTTGTTATTAAACGGTCTAAATACTTGTTTACTTTGTTGCCTTATATTTTTCCTCGGTAACTCTCTTTAAACAAATCTTTTTATTAAGGATTCACCATTTTTTGCATTTGCTCCGGATACCGGTTTCCCTGCACTTGAATAAGCGACAGGGCTACGTTAATTTTTTGAAGATCAGTTGCTGACAACGCAATGTCTGCAGCACCTAAATTTTCTTCCAGTCTATGCAATTTTGTGGTGCCCGGAATGGGAACGATCCACGGCTTTTGTGAAAGGAGCCACGATAAAGCGATTTGTGCAGAGGTTGCAGTTTTTTCCTTTGCAATATTTGCAAGCAAATCCACGAGCGCCTGATTTGCTTTTCTGTTTTCTTCTGAAAATCGCGGCAGGGAATTTCGGAAATCGCTTTTATCAAAAGATGTATTTTCATTGATAGCACCAGTCAGGAAACCCCGGCCCAATGGACTGAAGGGAACGAAGCCGATTCCCAGTTCTTCCAGCGTGGGCAATATTTCTTTTTCAGGTTCCCGCCACCAGAGTGAATATTCACTTTGAAGAGCCGTTACGGCTTGTACCGCATGCGCTTTACGGATAGATTGTGCGCCTGCTTCCGATAATCCGAAATGTTTAACTTTGCCTTCTGCTATCAGGTCCTTTACTGTTCCGGCCACGTCTTCCATGGGTACATTGGGATCCACCCGATGCTGATACAGGAGATCGATCCGATCGGTTCGTAGTCTTTTAAGGGCTGCTTCCGTGACTTCCCGGATGCGGGCCGGACGGCTATCCGTTCCAAGCGGTGGCTTGCCTTCTTTAAAACCGAATTTGGTTGCAATGACAACGTTATTACGAAATGGCTCCAGTGCCTCTCCTAAAAGTTCTTCGTTATCGAAGGGTCCGTACGCCTCGGCCGTGTCAAAGAATGTTACGCCCCGTTCAAAAGCTCCCCGGATCAGTTGAATCGCATCTTTTTTTTCGGGCGCCGTTCCATAAGCGAAACTCAGTCCCATACAACCTAAACCCAGGGCGGAGACTTCCAGTCCGCTTTTTCCTAATAATCTTTTTTTCATAATTTAATTAATTATTGAGTTTTCTTTCTCCTAACCATTTCACCATTTTCGGATCCCGGTGATCAAAAAAGCTGCTGGTATTTGTATCCAGTGATTTAATTTTTTCCATTTCATCATGACTCAGCTCAAAATCAAAAATGTTCATGTTCTCAGCCATACGTTCTTTACGAACTGATTTTGGAATGGTTACGATGCCCCGCTGAATATGCCAGCGCAATACAACCTGGGCAATGGATTTATTATATTTTGCGCCAATGGACCTCAGCAACTCATTTTTAAAA
>Ga0206929_1084_pt1 | contig 23435 bp, 9 predicted proteins | sample Alteio_BWOrgHeat_19_FD_152929 | JGI IMG/M metagenome (GOLD analysis project Ga0206929, IMG submission 152929) | Enriched cells from forest soil in Barre Woods Harvard Forest LTER site, Petersham, Massachusetts, United States -... | ecosystem: Environmental > Terrestrial > Soil > Temperate forest > O...
CAGGTAAGCAAGTTCTTTCTTCCCGTAGGAGAAACGGGTGAAGAGCACGAAAAGCACCGGCACAATAAATATCGAAATAGATGTATTTGCAATCATGCCACCAAGTACGGTAAATCCAATTGTATTGCGGGCAACAGCTCCTGCACCAGTAGCAAGAACCATTGGCATAACACCCAAAATAAAAGACATGGAAGTCATAATAATGGGTCTGAAACGTAAACGCACAGCTTCCATAGTAGATTGCCATAATTCTTCTCCCCTGTCCACGCGGATTTTTGCAAACTCAACAATCAGGATCGCATTTTTTGCGGACAGTCCGATCAACGTGATCAGCCCGATCTGTGCATATACATTATTAGTCAGCGGCGGCACACAGGTGAGCATGAGGATGGCCCCAAATGCGCTGATCGGAACTGCAAGCATAACAGAGAGCGGGACGGACCAGCTTTCATATAAAGCAGCCAGAAAAAGAAATACGAACAAAATAGAAAACATGAATATATAAACGGTGGTTGTACCCGCTTTGATTTCTTCATAACTCAGTCCTGAAAATTCATAGGTATACCCTCTTGGCAATGCCTTTGCGGCTGTTTGTCTCAATGCATCTATTCCCTGGCCGGTACTATATCCCTGCGGCGTTGAGCCATCCACTTCAGCCGATCGGAATATATTAAAATGCGTGATCAGCGGGGCAGTTTCAATGGGCTGGTAAGAAATCAGCGTACTCAATGGTAACATTTGTCCGGCTGCATTTCTGACATAATACTTATCGATATTGGATACAAAGGCGCGAAAGGCCGTATCAGCCTGAATCACGACGTGGTACGTTCTGTTATACAACGTGAAATTATTTACAAACAGGCTTCCCATATAAGCCTGCATGGTTGTAAATACATCCGAAAGATTTACACCCAGCTTTTCACACATTTCGCGATTCACCGACAGATTATAACTCGGAGTATGTGCACCATAATAGCTTAAAGCCGTGGAAATCGCAGGGTTTTTATGCGCTTCAGCTACGAATTTTTTGACAACGGTTTCAAATGCATGAATATCATCATTGGTATTTCCCTGCTGAATCTGCATACTGAAACCCGCCGCTACACCAATACCGGGAATGGGAGGCGGTGGGATAACAACCACATTGGCATTTTTTATCCCTGCAGCCGCCACCCGCTGTTTTATGACTGCGAGAATACCGGGTATTTTTTCTCCAGGCGTTTTTCGTTCACTCCAGGGAGCCAGCGTACAAAACAGCGTTCCGTTATTCGAAGTGGCTCCTCCATTCAATATATTAAATCCTGAAAAAGCCGCATAGTGCGTTACGCCCGGAGTGGAACCAATAATCTTCATGAGTTTTGTCATCAGTTCCACGGATTGGGTAGTAGAAGAAGATTCTGATAGCGAATAGGTAACAAATAAACGGCCCCCATCCTCAGGCGGAATAAAACCAGATGGCTTTGTTTTGAATAAAAACCAGGCTCCCAGACAAATACAAATCAGCAGCAAAACAATATACCGGGCGCCTTTTATACTACGCTTTACCCCATTCGTATATTTATCGGTCAGCCGGGCGAACCAGTTATTATAGCGGTAAAAAAAATGATTGAGCCCTCTTGCTTCTTTGTTCACTTTAGACGGTTTTAAAAGAAGTGTACAAAGCGCAGGTGTCAGTGACAAAGCAACAAAAGCAGATAAGATCACGGATATGGCGATCGTTATGGCGAACTGCTGGTATAACCTCCCCACAATGCCAGGAATAAAACCGACCGGCACAAATACAGCGGCCAGTATGAGTGCAATCGCGACGACCGGCGCGGAAATTTCTTTCATGGCGCGATAGGTTGCCTCTTTTGCAGACATATGCTGCTCGTCAATATAATGCTGTACGGCCTCCACCACAATAATCGCATCATCGACCACGATCCCGATCGCCAGCACAAAGCCGAACATCGTCAGTGTATTGATCGTAAACCCAAGCGGTATAAAAAAACAAAAGGTTCCCAGCAGGGAAACGGGAATGGCCATCACCGGGATGATGGCAGAACGCCAGTTCTGCAAAAACAGGAAAACTACAATCGCCACCAGTCCCAATGCCTGCAACAAAGTCTTCACGACTTCCCGCATGGAAGTCTTGATGATGGTGACGCCTTCAAACGGCACTTCATAATCCACATCTGCCGGAAAAGATTTTTTTAGCTCTGCAAGCTTGGCATAAACATTATTAGCCGTTTCCAACGCATTGCTGCCGGGTGTCTGAAAAATCTGGAGATAAGAAGCCCGCTTCCCGTCCACAAAGGAATTGGCGGAGAAAGTAAATTTTCCCAGTTCCACTCGCGCTATATCTTTTATATAGACCAGCTGACCGGAAACGGGAAGCGTTTTTACTACGATGTTTTCAAATTCATTTACTTTATTTAATCGCCCGTTCACCAGGATCGTAAATTCGTTCGTTTGTGAATTTTGCTGGGGCGGCGATCCGGTCGAACCCGCTGCCACCTGCACGTTCTGTGCATTCAGGGCATCGATGACATCCTGCGGCATCAGACTGTAAGCCGCCAGTTTATCCGGATTCATCCATACCCGCATGCTGAAATTATCTGCACGTGCGCTCACATCTCCGACGCCGGGTACACGCAGCATGGCATCTGCAATAAATATATTCGTGTAGTTGTCGAGGAACTTGATATCATGCGTGCCCTTGGGTGAATAGACAGCAATCAGCATCAGCTGGCTGGTGTTGCTCGCCCTCACAGTTAATCCGAGTTTACTAACGACGGTGGGGAGCAATGGAGCAGCAATTCCCACCCTGTTCTGAACATTCAGCGCGGCGATATGAACATTTGTTCCCACTTCAAACGTCACGCGGATATTCACGCTGCCTGTGTTGGTATTGGTGGATTGCATGTATTCCATACCAGGCGTACCGTTTACCTGCTCCTCAATGGGAATGGCAACGGTTTGTTCAACCGTCTGTGCATCGGCTCCGGTGTAGGACCCGGAAATACCGACCGATGGCGGAGTGATTTTGGGATACTGGTCAACGGCCAGGTTACTGATACAGATGATTCCTGATATGATCAGTACGAGTGAAATCACAATCGCTGTAACCGGTCTTTTTATAAAAGTGTTGGCAATCATGACTGATCGGATTTATCCCTCTCACGGGATTGTTGAATGTCAAATTCCAATGCCGGATCAATATCCTGTTGTTCTACTTTTCTTGCCTTTTCCATTAAATAATCATGGTGCGCTACGAGGTATTCAAGTTGTTTTTTTCCGTAGGATAGCCTGGTTATGACAACAAACAATACCGGCACGATAAATATGGCGATCGTTGAAGCAGCGAACATGCCGCCTAACACGGTAAATCCAATCGTCCTGCGGGCCTGTGCTCCGGCTCCTGTCGCCAAAACCAATGGCAACACACCCAGAATAAATGCCATGGATGTCATGATAATGGGACGCAACCGCAAGCGGACGGCCTCCAGGGTTGACTGAATTAAATCTTCTCCGCGGTCCACGCGCACTTTTGCGAATTCTACGATCAGGATGGCATTTTTTGCCGCGAGTCCGATCAGCGTGATCAGCCCGATCTGGGCGTATACATTGTTCGTGAGACTGGGAACAAGCAACAATGTAAAGATGGCTCCGAACGCTCCGATCGGAACTGCAAACAGTACGGAGAATGGTACGGACCAGCTTTCGTATAATGCGGCAAGGAAAAGAAATACGAACGTAAGTGAAAAAGCAAAAATATAAATGGTCGTTGAACCGGCTTTTATTTCTTCATAGCTCAGACCTGAAAACTCATATTCATATCCCTGGGGCAATACCCTGGCGGCTACATCTTTTAAAGCCTCAATGGTTTCATTACTGCTGTATCCGGCACCGGAACTTCCATCTATTTCGGCAGAACGAAAAATATTAAAATGTGAAATAAGTGGCGCCGTTTCAGCAGTCGAATAGCTGACGAGTGTACCCAGCGGTAACATCTGACCAGCCTGATTTCGGACATAATATTTATTGACATCAGAAATCACTTTTCTGAATAATGTATCGGCCTGCACCACCACGTGAAACGTCCGGTTATAAACGGTAAAATCATTTATATACAGACTACCCATATAAGCCTGGATGGTATTGAATACATCATTGATATTAACACCCAGCTTTTCACATTTGTCACGGTCAACGACCAGATTGAAACCGGGCGTGTGTGCTCCATAAAAACTGTACGCTCCGTTTATCGCGGGATTTTTATTGGCTTCTTCCACAAATTTTTTTACGACTCCTTCAAATGCGTGCAGATCATCATTGGTATTGCGTTGTTCGATCTGAAAACTAAATCCAACTGTCTGGCCTACGCCCGGAATCGGAGAAGGCTGAATCACTTCCACATTGGCATTCTTAACGCCGGCATCTGCTATACGCTGTCGCATGACATCCATAATGCCCGGCACCTGCTGTTCGGACACACTTCGTTCATCCCATGGTTTCAACTGAACATAAATGGTACCCGCGTTGGAATTGGAAGCATTGTTCAGCACATTCAGTCCTGACAATGCCGCGTAGTGGCCTACGCCGGGCGTGCTGGCTACTACTTTCATCAGTCTGCCCATCACTTCAACCGACTGAGCGGTGGAGGAAGCAGGCGGCAGCTGAAACGTGACATATAAATTACCATCATCTTCAGAGGGTATGAAACCGGATGATTTATGTTGAAACATGAAGAATGTAGCGACACAAATGCAAATCAATAAAATCACGATATACCGGGAAGCCTTAATACTTTTCTGTACACCGTTGGAATATTTGTTTGTAACACGCTCGAACCAGTTATTAAATCGGAAGAACATTTTGTTGACGCCTCTTGCCTCTTTTTTTACATCGGTCGGTTTTAAGAGCAGGGTGCATAACGCAGGTGTCAGGGACAAAGCGATGAAGGCTGACAAAATCACGGATATCGCAATCGTTATGGCAAACTGCTGGTATAATCTTCCCACGATGCCGGGAATAAATCCGACCGGCACAAAAACCGCAGCAAGGATCAGGGCGATCGCAACCACCGGCCCCGAAATATCTTTCATCGCGTGATAGGTGGCTTCTTTGGCCGACATTTTCTGTTCATCAATATAATGCTGCACGGCTTCCACTACGATGATGGCATCGTCGACCACGATACCTATCGCCAGCACGAACCCGAACATGGTCAGTGTGTTGATCGTAAATCCAAGCGGAATAAAAAAACAAAATGTACCCAGGATGGACACCGGAATTGCAAGTACAGGGATCAGCGTGGAACGCCAGTTCTGCAAAAACAGGAATACCACCAGTGCGACGAGACCCAGGGTCTTCAATAAGGTCCAAACCACGTCAGACATAGAAACTTTTACGACCGTCACTGCTTCAAATGGCACTTTGTATTCCACGTCGGCCGGAAAAGTTTGTTTCAGCTGCGCCAGCTGGGCATACACGCCATTGGCTGTCTTCAATGCATTGCTGCCCGGCGCCTGGTAAATGAGCAGATAAGAAGCGCGGTGACCATCGACAAAAGAATTACTGGCAAACGTAAATTTTCCGAGTTCAACGCGCGCAACATCTTTCAGATATACCAGTTCACCGGTGGCCGGTATACTTTTTACGATAATGTCTTCAAACTGCTTAACGGTATTCAACCTGCCATTCACCAGGATACCCAATTCAAAAGTCTGTGTCACCGATTGTGGCGGAACGCCTGCCGAGCCCGCCGCCACCTGAACATTTTGTGTGTTCAGCGCATTGATCACGTCCTGTGGTGTCAAATTATAGGCAGCCATTTTTTCCGGATTCATCCACACACGCATGGAGAAATCGTCGGTGAACCGGTTGATGCTGCCCACGCCCGGCACGCGGAGCAGGGCATCCTGAATAAATATATTGGTGTAGTTATCTAAGAAGGTAATATCATGTGTACCCCTCGGTGAATACACGGCCACCATCATGAGCATACTCGGATTCAGCGCCCGGACGGTGAGTCCAAGCCTGGCAGCAACAGCGGGAATCAGCGGTGTTGCAATACTGACGCGGTTCTGAACATCGAGTGCGGCGATATCAATATCCGTCCCGATGCTGAACGTAACATTGATTGACATCAGCCCGTTGTTGGTACTGTTGCTTTGCATGTATTCCATGCCGGGTGTTCCGTTCACCTGCCCCTCAATGGGCGTTGCCATGGTTTGCTCAACCGTTTCCGCATCGGCGCCGGTAAATTGTCCGTTGACCTGCACGATGGGAGGTGTGATTTCCGGATACTGGTCGATGGGAAGATTCAGTATGCAGATCGTACCCGTGAGCACGAGCACAATAGAAATAACGATCGCAGTAACCGGTCTCTTGATAAATGTATTTGCAATCATATCTTATTCGTGTCCGTGTTCGTCTTTCTTCGCTGTTGACTTCATTTCGGAGCCCGCGTTGATCTGAGATCCATCGTGAATCGCCTGTACACCATCCACTACGATCCGGTCGCCATCACGAAGGCCGGATTTTATAATCTGGTTCGAACCGAGTATCTGCCCCACCTGCACTTTTTTCTGAAATGCACGCAGCGTCATTCTCGGTTGCGCCGTGTCGGTTTCCTTTTTTTGTGAAGAATCGGATTTGTGTTCCATGATGGTATCCTTCGCCACAAAAACAAAATATTCACCCATCTGCTCAATAATGGCTTTTCCCGGAACGAGCATCTGCGGCAGCGTATCCTGGTTATGCTCACGCACCACACAACTCAAACCGGCTTTCAGAACATAATTATGATTCGGGAAAACCAGTCTCACCCGGATCGAGCCGGTTTGCGGATCCACCGCACGGTCAATCACCGAAATTTTTCCCGGATACGGATAGAGGGAATTGTCTGGCAGTAAAAAAGTAAATAATGAATCCGGGTGCACGCCCCGGTGGTTTTGAAGATCCTCGTAATGCGGAAGCTGCTTTTCATTGATCAGAAAATCAACCGCGATCGGATCGATAGTCGAAATCGTATTGAGCAGCGTCGTGCCTACAGTAACGAGGTTGCCCAGTTTCACCTGACTGAAACCAATCATGCCGTCAAATGGCGCATAGATTGTGGCATAGGTCAGATTTGCTTTTGCCGCACGGACCGTTTCCTGCGCAGCTTTTACCTGATTTTCTGCATTGTCGAGCGCGATGACGGCGTGGTCAAGCACCTGTTTCGCAATGGCGTTGTGCGAATTCAGATACGTGTAGCGGTCAGCGTCCTGTTTAGCCTGCACCTGGTTGCCCTCCGCCACTTTCACGTTGGCAACCGCCTGGTCGTATGCCGCCTGATATAATGTCTTATCGATCTCATATAATTTCTGTCCCTTATGCACGACGGTTCCTTCTATAAAAAATATCCCCGTAATATAACCCTGCACCTGCGGATGCAGGTCAACCTGACTCAGGGCTTCAGTGGTCGCCGGAAAATTATCATAGTAATATACTTTTTGGGATTTCACTGTGATTAAATTGACCGGTGCGGGCGGAGTTGGTGGTGGCTGTTTTTGTTTGCAGGAAAAAAACAATACCGTGCCGATGATCAATATGGGGAGTAATAATTTTTTCATGAAGACTGATATGATGGATGCGTTAATGATTATAATATATGATGCCCATGGCTTTTTGAAGATCCACTTTGTTGGAAAGTACCTGGAACAATGCATTGAGGTATCCAATCTGTGAAGTGATCAGGTTGGATTCTGCCGTGATGACGTTCAGGTAAGGGACAACGCCCTGCTGATATTGCAGGGTTACAATATCATACACATTCTTAGCCATCGCCTCATTGTCCTGCATGATGAAGAGGTTATACAGGTTTCCCTTGTAATTGGCCAGCGCCGTCGTGTATTCCGTATATATCTGCGACTTCAGACTCACCTGGTTCCAGTCAAGTAATTGCTCCTGCAGTTTGGACCTTTTAATATTATTTAAGCGGTAAAAACCGGTGAATATGGGCAGGTTCACGGAAAAGCCGATGAAAGAGTACGGATAGAGATTCGAATATAATGCAGACAGATTGTTATTCTGATAGTCAAAATCATAATTAAAAAATCCGGACACCGTAGGCAGAAAAGACAGGCGGTAGTAATCCGTAATCTGATGCTGCAGGGTCTTGCCGGTCTGGAGGATCTGGAATTCTATTCTTTTTTCATACACCAGTTCCTGCGTGGTATCAAAAGCGATATCGCGCTTCATTTCTGTTGTATCGAAATTCACATTGAAATGAGTCTGCGGCGGCCAGCCCATAAATTGCTTCAGGACCGCATATTGCGGAATCACATTTTCCACCGCCTGCTTCAGTTGCGCTCTTGAATTATTCAGCGTGATGGCGGCTTCCTGGTAGTCCGTCATATCCACGATGCCCCCGATATACTGGTGATAGGCATCGTTCAGGTTTTTTGTGAGGCGGGCGGTATCTTCCCTTAAAACATTTATCTGTTCAATCGTCAGGAGCAGATTGTAGAATGCTTTGCTGACCGATGAAACGAGGTCAATTTTTGTACTGTCCGTAACCTGTTCGGACTGTATGTTATAATATTTCGCGGCCTTGGACGCATAGATCAGGCTTGGATTAAAGATGGCCTGCGTCACTGTCAGCGCCGGTACCGCCGAATTGACGACTCCGACGTGCTGTTTCACCGGTGCGCCCGATGAATCGACCGTAAAGCTGGTGGGCAGTTGATTATAGTGGGTGAAATTTCCACCGAGATTGATCTGCGGATACCATCCCGACAGGCTGATGGCATTCGAAGTTTTGGTAATGGACTGATAGATATAGGCCTGGTTCAGCGCGGGCTGGTGTTTGAACGCATAGTCGATGCACTGATCCAGGGTGAGTGACTGAATACTGTCCGGCAGTGGCTGCTGGGCTTGTGTTTGAAGGGAACTGATTATGAAAAAAAGTACAAGAAAGAAAGGCAGGATTCTTCGGGTATTCTTAAACAACTCAGGCTTTCGGAATACCAAATTCTTCATTTTTACCGGCCGCATTATTAAATCCATATTTAAGCATATACAATTTATCAATAATTGAGAAAAGAGGAGCGGATAAGATGAGCAGCGGCAAAAATTCCGCCATAAAGGAGCAAACAAACAAAAAATATACCCGGATGTTAGAAAGAAAAATCGAATTAACCGGTGATTAACAGAAAGTTATATTTGAATTTCCGAATAAAATCTGACGAAAAATATGAGGAATGGTTGATCAGATATATTTCAGCCACCAATATTTGCGTTCCGATTTGTACACGCCAAACCACACACAGGGTTTATATAATACCGCAACCACGGCGATCCAGACCAGATAGACCGCCCACAACGGAATCCCGCTGACTGCGCCTTTCGGTCTCCCGAAATTTCCCGAAGCAAAATCGAGATCCGCCCAGTGAAATCCCTGAAGTAGTAAGAGGATGACCAATAAAAAATGAACGAGGTAAAAATGTACAATAAAATAAAACAGCGGAGTTTTTCCGTAGACGATTGGAATCGCCTGCAACCTGCCTTTCGCGTTTTCCGCTGCTGCGAGAATCAGGAACATGATCCCAAGTGTGATCAGGCAGAATAATAGTGAGGGCGGATATTTCGTAATATTTATGAAAGACAAAAAACTGAATTCCCCATTTTTTTGATGTGACCAGGGGGACGGATCGCCGTATATATTTATAAAGCGCAACAATACAAAGAGTCCCAACGCAGCGAAGCCAATCCTTATGAAAATTTTCTTCCTTTCGCCAACGTTTAATTCAAATAATTTTCCTGCAGCAAATCCAACCAGCATGATACCCAGCCAGGGTATGGGCGGATAAGCCATCACAAAGGCGCGATTTGAAGAAAGCATGGAGGCGCCGGGATTGAAAAATAGCGACAGAGCCATATTTGCGGAGGACCCGGTGGGAAGGGGAATCAGTGATACCAATGCGTGACAAAAGATGATGACAAGCCCTGTGATACAGATTGTTTTCAGGGATAATCTGAGCATCAGGGAGAGCATGACGAATCCAAAACCAATGGCAGCAATCACTTCGAAGATCAGGGTATGGAACCCGGGATCAAAAAACAAACCGAAATTCACGACGGTAAATTCAAGCAGGATCAGCCAGCCTCCGCGTTTGAGCAGGAACTTCCGGCTCTCCGTTACATTACTTTTTCTTTTGAATGATAAATATGCCGAAGTGCCCGCAAGAAAAACAAATATGGGTGCACAGAGATAGGTAATCCAGCGGGTGAAGAAAAGGATCGGCGTGGTGGTAGCGAGATCGGTCGGACTGTGCGTAACCGAATCGGTATGCATCAGATCCCGGACATGGTCCAGCACCATGATGATCATGACCAGTCCCCGGGTAAAATCAATGCTGTAGATTCTTTTCATTTTCTTTAGCGCCGGTTTTAAAATACCCACCTGAAATTACAAAAGCAATTCCGCTGAAAGCCAGGGCCGAAAAAGCACTGACGATTTCATTTCCTTTGTCGACCAGGGGTTCCTCAATCGCCCCCGGAATATGCAGTGTTACAAACCAGATAAAGATCATGATGCCCAGTAAGATCGCCACGGGTTTTAACCAGATCCTGAGAATAATCGCCGAGCCGGCGGCAATCAACGCGACCCCGGCAAAATAAGTCCAAAAGACATGTGCTGATATCCAGTCAGGGACCATCTGTGCTACATATTGAATATAAAGAAAATGCCCGATGCCGAAGTCAATCATCGTGATCGAAAAAAGAACGCTGCCGAATGGGATGAATTTCTCCAAAAACCGGATATAGGTTTTTTCATGCTCCTGTCCGGCGGGAAGCGATCCGGCAATAGCGAAAGCGCCGCCCGCCAACGCAAATTCCTTGAAAGCACTCACCCAGCTTCCGATATGTTTACTGTAGGGGTCCTTAAGAATCTCATAGGGAACATAGATAAATAAAAATATGGCCAGGAGAATGGCGCCTAAAATAAGCGACACCGTCCGCGCCTGTTTTTCAAAAATGATGGCGAGTCCGGCGGCGATCAGTGCGAGGCTTCCGATCCAGGCGATGACAGGAAGTCCCGGCACCAGGGAAGGCCAGTGAGGGAATAACATCAGGCAAAAATCCGAATAAAACAATTGATGGATCCCGACGGCCGCCATGGCAAATCCATAAAAAATACGACCGGTTTTGACAAGTTTTTCCATTCACTGATTTTTGATGAGTCAAATTTGGGGAGATCGCACTTAGCCGGGGTTGTACATTTTGAAACAAACCCGGACAAGATGATGAACGGAATCTTTTAATTGTCGGAACTTCGTGAAAAGCCATCTGCATATGTTTACTGACGACGTGTTGCTGACCAAAGTGAAAAAAATCATTGAAGCCCGGCTGGGATGGGGCGATCCGGCAGACTGGACGAACCGGGATTTTCTTGCGCTGAGTGAAAAGTTCCGGGTATCATTGGATGTGTCCATCAGTCATGTTACGCTTAAGCGGATCTGGGGAAAAGTGAAATACGATGGCCTGCCGCAGACTTATACACTCAATGCGCTGGCGGAATTTGCCGGCTATGAAAGCTGGCGGGATTTTAAAGTGAAAAACGGAAATGGTTCGATGAGCTCAGACAGGACTTCCCAAATAGCGGAGGGGAATTCCAATATTGTTGAGAGGACTCCGGATGTTACGGGCAATCCTACCGTCCGCAAAAGACGGAACAGATTTCTAATTCCGATGTCACTTACTATTTTAGTTTTATTCAGTTCCGGAATTTTCCTTTTTGTTCGCGAATCAAAAAAGAAAATTGATCTCCGCGATTATACATTCAGCGTTCACAAAGTATTGCAGGCCGGCATACCCAATTCCGTGATTTTTGATTTCAATGCCGACAAGTCGCCGGTGGATTCGGTTGTCCTGCAGCAATCCTGGGACACGACACGACGTACGACCGTCGCCAGGGACCAGCATCAGCATACCCTGATTTATTATTTCCCCGGATTCTTCAGACCCAAGCTGGTCGTGGGCGGACAGGTTGTAAAGGAACAGGATCTCCTGCTGAAATCCGACGGCTGGCTGACGGCCGTGAATGCATCTCCGGTACCTGTATATTTTAATAAGAAAGATGTTTTCAACAATGGAAAAATGTCATTGCCGGTTGAAAAATTAAAAGCGCAGAATATTGTACTGTCGCCCCAGGCGCCTCAGCTCTCCTATTGCAATGTGCAGGATTTCGGGGAGATCTATGCCGATCATTTCTGTTTTGAAACCTCACTACGGAATGACTACAGCGAAGGATCGGGCGTTTGCCAGATGACGAATATTTATCTGCTTTGCGAGGGAACAGCGATCGGGATTCCGCTTTGCGCCAAAGGGTGCGAGTCCTCACTGAATTTCTTTTTCGCGGGGTATAATGTATCGGGAAAACAAAAAGACCTCTCCGCCTTCGGCGTAGACTTCAATGATTACGTGCGCGTGCGCGTCGAATCTCAAAACGGCAAAGCCCGTATTTATTTAAACGACCGTTTCGCCTACGAAGTTCCCGATGATATCAGTCACTCTAAAATCATCGGCATCGATTTTACTTTCCAGGGAACGGGCTCTGTGGACTATGTGCGGTTGACGAACGGGAAGGTGAGATTTGAGGATGAGTTTTGAGGGACTTCGAAAATAAGTAATCGAAAATATTTTCTAATCCGCTAGAGCAGAACTAAGGGTTTATTGAACTCCTAAATACAATGCCGCATTTATTATTTTTTGTTCACTGGGGATCGCTTGTTGAACAATACCCATATGTCAACGCACCGTCTTTGTACATGTTCATATTGTAAATGATGATCATAAGAATCACTTGATTCACCTAACCATTCAATGTATATTTTTGCAGTATCTATCTTGTTTGAGGAAATTAAATAATTCAAAACGGAATATGCTCTTTTTTTTGAAAGAATATAGTTATAATTATCTGAGCCAGTTGTATCTGCGTGTCCATATATTTTTACTAACCTGCATGAATCGGACCCAACACTTTTTGCAAGGCTCCGTAAAAGAGGATCGTATTTGCTGTCAATATTATATTTGTTCTTTTGAAAATAAATAGTATAGAGATGAGTATGTCCTTGACATAATGATTCTTGTATATTTATAAATGTTGTAAAACACAATATTAAATAAATACATTTCATAAAGTGAAATTGTCGCGGTTTACTAAAAAGTATCTAAAAAACACTTATTTCTTGAAGTCATTTTTATAATTTAATACCGGCTGCTCCCCGTTATGGAAATATTGATATATGGCCGTTGCGATAGACCTTCCGATTGAATAACAATTGTCTTTGATATATTGCCTATTGCTCGGACTGGCTATGGAACCAAATTCTATAAGCAGGCCAGGTCCCCCAGTGTTAAAACCATTTAAAACACCAAGGTGCGTTGTCAAGGTACCGTTATCATATCTTCCCAATGAGGGAACATTATTTAGAGAGTATTTATTGTATCCTCCTTCACTTTTCAAAGCATTTAATATCAAATTTCCCAAAAATTTACTACTACCTTCATTTGTCTTTCCCTGTTGAAATATGACTTTTAGATTCTTTGTATCTCCCGCTGCATCCAAATGAAAACTGATGAAAACCTCCGAACTGTTCTTATTTGCAATATTGTCCCTCCATACCAATCTTTTTTCTGGCCTAACATCTTTGTCACCCTCTCTTGTTCTTGTATTATCCATTCCAAAGGCTAAAAGCCAAGTATTTGTTGCATTTTCTAGCATTAAAGCGTAATCTTTTTCTTTTTGAGTTTCATCTTCGGGATCCACTGCACCGCTGTCAGTGATACGATTATTTGCATTTCGATCTCCATGGCCGGCGTCGGTTGTAGTTTTAGGTTTTGGCGTCTCATCACCTTCCGAATCCCCACCAATTTCCGTTGTTCCGCGACCCTTCGCTAAATTTTCATTGTTCTTTCGGTTATTCCAATCCATTAAACTTTCTGTAGCATCCATACCATCTGGATCAATAAATCTGATTGGATTGTCGCAAGCATAGTTATATGGGCTCCATCTTCTATTTCCGTCTGTCAAGGGGTCAATATTATGCCAAATGCCTAATTGTGGGTCAAGCATTCTTGCACCATAATCATAATCCTCCAGGCCTGTTCCATCAGAGAACTCCTGATTCTGCAACTCTTTGCCGTTGTATTTATAGTTGTTCTGGGTATACTTCGGTTTGAGCGCTTTTGAAGAAATTCCCGCCATTGTAAGTCCAAATGGATAATAGTGTATTTCTTCCAGCAGCGGTCCTGGATAATGTTTTACCGAAAGATTGTCAAAGAACACGTCCCAGTTGGGGGTTTCGTTACTTACCCAAATATACAAATATCCGTTCTTAGTAATGGGAAGACCCGTGTAGCCCAAAACATTCAGTGTTCCTGCCACACCCACTACAACAGCTCCACTTTGAGGGTAACTGCTTACATATTTCAACTGATCGTCCAACAGTATCCAGTTCAGATAGGCCTTGGGTTTGCCCGTCGTATTCGGATCGTTAGATGGTAGAAAGCTGTTCAATGCCGCATAGATCGGACTCGTCGTTGTATTATTCAGATCCGTGATCGTCCCCTTTCCCCCTGCTGCAATATTAACGACGCCAGTAGCGAGAGACGTTAGCACATCTGATATGGAACTGTTCGGTGTACTTGTTGTTCCAGAATTGTAAAATGACTGCACTGCGATATCCAGTTTGTCACCACTCATGACTTTGAGCAAAAGAGAAGGCCCTAGTTTGTGACCCCCCACCGTGCCATTTACCTTGAAAACCGTGTCGTTGGGATTGGTTATCGTTAAGTCAGTTGGGTAAGCTGGTGCAGCAGTTCTGGCAATTGTAGTCGTCGTAAGATTGGTAAACAACTGGTTTTCTGTTGCCCTGTAAGCAGATTCGCCACTTGCAAGATATTTTGCCGTATCCTTCTGTTGCGTTAGTACTACCCTTGTATTTCCGAGATGATCCTTTTCAAAGAAATCATATTCAAATCCGTAAGCCGAATACCCGTTCGTGTATTGGTGAAATGTCCATCTTGCCCTTCCTTCTTCATGGGCGATGAACTGCAGAGTATCCGAAGCCACTGGTCCGCCCGTGGGAGGAGAAGTCGCCTGGTAAATAAATCCACCGATATAGGTTGTCAAAGTAGTTTTTGCAGGTGAAACGGTGTTATCAACTGTTGTCTTATACAGTTTCGCACCTGCTGCGCTGTAAGTATAGCTTACTGTTCCCTTTGACGTAATGGTCACCTGCTGCGGCAGGTTCAGGTAATTGTAAGCGATCGCGGTGATGGCTTTGTTATTGTCCGTAATCAGGTTACCATTCGCGTAATAACTGTAATCTGTGGAGAGTTTGGTTGCCGGATTATAATGAAAATCACCCAATTTAGAATTGACGTCATTGGCACCGTCATTTACCTGTACCAGCTTATTGCTTGCATTACTGTTTAAATAAATATATGTTAACTGGTCAATCGAGGTTGAACCGCCGACTTTAAATCCCTTCTGGTTCATCGAAAGGATATTGCCATTCGCGTCGTAGGCAAGGTTGCTAGTAGTAAAATCAATATACCCATTGTCCCACGCAGATCCGGTAGTATTCTGAATAAAATTCGCCGCCGTCAATCGATTTACATTATCATAAGTAAAATCATATTTTCTTCCGACTCCATCTCCCGCTGACTTCCATACAGTCCCTGTAATATTTCCATTCAGCTGTAACGCAGCATAAGACGTGGTTCCGGCAACCGAAGTGAGCTTATCATATCCCAGCTCCATCCCGAAATAATTACCGGGCGTGCCGCTTACGAAATTTTTATTAATGGTTGTGAGCCAGCCCCGTATATTATAGGCATACGCAAGGCTATCCAGATTATTTCCAAGCTGTTTATTCTGCAGTTGGCTGAGTTCGTTATAGGTATTGGTCGCGATTAACTGATTGGAAGCGGAATTGTCGATATTTTTATATAAGCTCACTAATCTGCCCATTGCGTCATAGTTCATCTGTGTCAATAGAGAATGACTCTGTACGTTAGTGCCTGCTTTCTGATGGTGTACCAGATTACCGATGGGTTTACCTGAGAAATCGTATTGATTGATTACAGTATCTTTTGCGCCCGTCTGATTCGCACTCTGAGACTCGATCACGCGTCCCCGATCGTCATAAAATGAAACGGCAGGTAGGTATTGACTCGTTGTCCCAATCACTTTTGTAAGAGAACCGGTCACCATTCCTCTTGCAACCACAAACTGTGTGATGGGCTGCGCATAAACTGGTGATGCATTATAACTTGTGTTGAAATAACTGGCATTCGTCGTATAAGTTGTATTCAGGCTGCTTATCAGGCCTTGCGCCGTCGTCCAGCCGTAGTCATCGTAAAAGGTTTGTGTAAGCAATTCAAAGTTAGTCGTGGTAGTCGGATAATAGCTGCTGTTCTGAGCCAGGTTCTGATGGTAAATGCGGTTGTTAGCATCCGTTAGTAAACCCACACTGTCTGGTCGGTTTTCGCCATCATATTTTGTAACCAACCATTTACCGGAAGTCCGCAGATTCGCGTCCTGCGTCATTATGAGGCGGTCCCTTCCATCATAGACTATCCAAACCTCTCCTGTTCCGGGGGCCACTTTGATAATCATTCTTCCACGGTCATCATATTCGTAGCGAAAACAAAGTTCAGTTGCTATTCCTGATGAAATCGTCCAGGCGCCATTGACCAATTCCACTGCTCTTGGTTGTAAAACAAAGCGCAGGTGATTCAGATCGTCGTACACATAATAGGTACATAGCCATCCTGCATGTGCGGTTCCGGGGGTATTGGAAAGTTGTACTTTCTTAAGGATCACTTTCCCTTCGATGTCTTTGTATTCAATAACCTGATGTCCTGCTTCGTCAGTTGTGATGTTCTTATATAAATGACCTTGGGCATATGTGGCAGTAGTTGTTGGAATACTTCCCGCCGGATAAGCGATAGTCCAGATACGCACACTGTCGCTGACCATATTGACGAGCGCTTGTGCACTTACCCCTTTGCTATTCCCCACCCAGCTATTGCCTGCAGCCAAGGTCGACAACACGCGGTTTAATGGAGAGGCTTCAAAGTTCACCTGTCCATAAAAATTCTGCTCGGTCGGAAATTGTGCACTGTTAAATGTTGACTGTTCAGCAATCGGATCGACACGATAGTTGCCATCATTGGATGTAGAAACGTATGGCATGTATTTAACTATCTCCCGATTGTAGTTATCATATGTATTCAAAGTCACCATATCCTTCCCTAACGGCGTTATCTGCTTGCTTACGGTTTGAATTATTCTTCCTATGCCGTCAAAATATTGAGTCGTTTGTTTCACATCATGCGGATCGGTGAGTGCAGAGGCAGAAGCCGTATCAGTTATTCCCGGTTTACTTATATCTCTTACACGGACATAATTCTGGTCAGTGGAAACAGTTCCGACGGTTACCTGGCAACTGCATGTATATTCAATATCACCACTGCATGATACCTGTCTTCTGTACCAGATTCCAGCACTCAGATTGCCCGGTGAATAACTGGCAGTAGTTGCGCTGGTGATATTTGTGAAAGCGACTCCATCCGTCGAACTCTGCCACTGGTAACTATAGGTCCCGCTACAACCCCCGCCTGTGGCTCCATTGGCGGTTACAATCCCCGGGCTGGTTCCTGTTGGAATGGTGATTGTTGTAGGTGTTATAGTCCCTGGAAATACCTGTGGGTTGACATTCACGAGTGCTGAAACACTATAAACTGCAGTGCTTCCGTTGCTCGTAACTGCAACGCGAAAATAAGTAGACGAAGGGAGTTGCGAAGGAGCATAGGTAGCAGTTGTACTACTGGCATTGCTCCAGGTGCTGTTATCTGGCGAGCTCTGCCATTGGTATGTGTACGTTCCATTGCCGCCGGAAACTCCGGTAACGCTCAGTGACGAAGGAGTTGTATTATAGTTAATAGTTTGTGACCCTGGAGAAGCGCTACCCGCAACGACCTGTGGGTAAACCGTTACCGTAGTACTGCTGCCAAAGGCTGTAACACCATTACTGGTTACAGCAAGCCGGTAGTAGGTTGTGGCTGTAAGACTTCCTGCGGTATAACTAATGCTCGTTGCACCGCTTACATTTGTCCATGTGCTATTGTTGGGTGAACTCTGCCACTGGTACGTATATGAGCCATTGCCTCCGCTGATTCCGGTTCCCGATTCCAGTGCAGGAGCCGTATTATAGTTGATGCTCTGTGATGCGGGACTAGCAGTCCCCGGAACCAGCTGTGGATAAACCGTTACGGTTGTACTTGTGCCGAATGCTGTTACACCGTTGCTGGTAACGGCAAGACGAAAATAGGTTGTCGCCGTCAAGGTTGCGGAGGTATAAGTTGTGCTCGTTGCTCCTGTCACATTCGTCCATGTGCTGTTGTTTGGTGAACTCTGCCACTGGTATGTATACGCACTATTGCCACCCGTTATTCCCGTACCTGTAAGTAAGGACGAAGCAGTATTATAGTTGATGTTTTGCGAAGCGGGTGTTACTGATCCGCCAATCAATTGTGGGTATACGCTGACACTCGCGCTGCTGCTGTAACCCGTAACTCCATTACTGGTGACCGCAACGCGGAAATACGTCAGTGAGCTGAGAGCCCCCTGGATATAAGTTGAACCTGTTGCACCAGTTGCATTTGTCCATGTGCTATTGTCGAGAGAATATTGCCACTGATAAGCATAGGTTCCACTGCCTCCGCTAACGCCCGTACTGCTAAAAGTACCAGGTGAAGCGAGATAATTGATTGTTTGAGTTGCAGGTGACACACTGCCCGCCTGCAGAGGTGCATATACATTTACAGTCGCTGTCGAACTATACCCCGTCGCTCCATTACTTGTAACAGCAAGCCTGTAATATGTAGTAGCAGTCAGACTGCCGGAGGAATAATTCGTACTTACTGCTCCACTGACATTTGTCCAGGTTGCGTTGTCAGGCGAACTCTGCCATTGATAAGAATAGCTACCGTTACCGCCGGTAATTCCTGTGCAGCTAAGAAGGGATGCGCTCGTGTTATAGTTTATATTTTGTGATGATGGACTGGATGTTCCACCGATGACCTGCGGATATACGATGACGGCGACACTGCCGGTATAGCCAGATGTTCCACTGCTCAGTTCAGTTACCATTCTCCGGTAATAATTTGTGATCGTATTGCCCGATGAGAAACTCAGGTTTTGTCCCGTCGCACCACTGATAGCAGTAAAATTTACGTTGTCCTGACTCGTCTGCCATTGATAAGTATATGAAGGCGTCGTACATGAACCACCTGTAGCAACGGTGGCATTAATTGCTGCAGGAGTTGTATTGTAATTGATGGTCTGTGCACCTGTTGTAATAGTTCCCGGCGCTAAGGTCACGCTTCCGGTAACATTTAATTGAGGGCTGGAAGTTGGATTTGATGTATTAACTCTTACCCAACCGGTTGTAATGCCCGCATTCCAGGTAACATGAATCTGTGGAAGTGGTGTTCCGACAGAGCTGCCATTGATCACACCGCCGGATACAGACCATGTCATGGAAGTCGACATGGACCAGGGTCCTGAAATAGTATAACTGTATTGCGCGCCGCCGACAACACAGGTAGGTCCGGATATAGACATTGTTTGCGAAAACGCCGGCTCCAGAAAAACAAGGACCAGAGCGATGGGCAGCAACGCTTTTTTCAGATAGGTCATCTTTAAGTTAAAAGACTGCAGCATTTAATAAATCTTGTTAGTTGTTTTAGGGGAATTTTCCACCACATCGTCTGCTTCACCCATACCTGATCTGATAAAACTGTGAGTACCCGGAGGAGGCGCTGCCACATTCACGGTGGCATAATCGGAGTACGTCATGGATCCGGAATTTGTTTCGACAACCTTTCTTCTGAAATAAGTTGCCTGCTTACAGGCATAGGAAAGTACCAGGTCCTGGGCGTTCGCACCTTTAATATCTGACCAGCTGACAATATTATCAGACTCCTGCCACTGATAAGAATAATGAGAATTACATGAACCTCCTGTGCTGGCAGAACACCGGATAATCGTGGGTGTGCTATTATAGGCTATGGATTTAATTTTAGTAGTGTCCACCATCAGACCACCCGTTAGCGGCGTCGCAAATGCAACATCCAGATTGCTGTTTCCGGAGGTAGAACTGACATTAACTGAACCGCCGGATCCTGTGCTCCATTGGACCAATACAAAAGAAACAGGTTTCCCGCTTCCTGTACAAGAAACCGTCTTTCCTGATATTACTCCGCCAGTCAGACAGACCTGCATGGTTGAAGTTGAATCCCATTTTCCGTTGATCAGGTATTCATAAATGGTTCCGGGAATAACACAGGTAGGCCCTGTAACAGTTATCTGACCAATTGCCGGTACCTGGCAGATAAAAGATATCAGGAAAAGATAAAATACAGATCTTAGTTTTCGGTTTGACATGATCGTTATAGTATAAACTTTATTAAATTGTCTATAAAAAGTGATTTGGGGCTTTTTATATATTCATTATGGTGATATGAGTTGTCCTTTATAGTGGTACTGAATGGTTTTAATAATATTTCCATCCTGGTCCTTCAGATATCTGAGCCTTCCTAATCCATCATAGAAATAATAGGAGACCCGGTTATCCACATCACAACTGCATGTAATTCCTACCAGGGGGGTATAGGTATAAGTTGTCATTTGTGCCGTGAAAGGATAGAGTCTGAGTTCATCTACGAATCCGGAACCACTTACAGTTATGGTAGTTTGTCCCGTAACCTTGTGTTCATAATAGGTCCAGCCCCGAATGGTTTTCCCTTTCACAGGAAAACCAGACTGGGTGCCGGTGATGGTTAGTGGAGAAGCATTTTTCGTCCAATATGAAACGACATATACATTCGTACTCGACAGTCCCGTTTTTGTAATCGTACCACTGGTCTGACTTAGATTATAGCATGAAATGCCGGTGATAGCTGTTGTGTCCGGCGTGTTGGTTCCGGTATACATCCAGTTGCCTGTTCCATCTGCTTCAAAACTGGAATAGGCCACATCAGACAAAACAGCATTTTTAACCTGTGCAACCGGATATATATGCTTGTAATCCCAAACAAAGGATACGGGATTTAGGTCGGTGGCAGTGTATTGCTGAGGGTTATTCAAGTTATCGTAGCTGTCATAACTGATCATTTGCCGGTAGCGCGCGTCCTGGCTGGTTACATTATTGGTAAATGCAAATCCCTGGAAATCGGTTACGGGTAACTGTAATGAAAGTTGAAATTGTTTATCCAGGCCCAATGATTGTGACGAAAGGGGGCGGTAAAGATTTAACTGGGCGCCTTTGATATAACCCGTGGGCGAACCCGAATAATAAAGACTATCCCTTTTTTCAATCACTTCGTTCACCATATTCCGTCCGATCAAACTGTCGATAATGATATTGCCTGTGGATGTCTGATTATTGGGTATATAGTCCTGTGGGTATTTTAAAAGTGTTGTTGTAGTATTATTCTTGCTGTCAACAACGCTCGTCCGTGTAACTTGATAGTGAGCCGGGTTATCATAAAAAAAAGATTTACCAGTAACGACATATTTATTTGGATCTGATTGATCATAAAGAATATCATTCGTTCCATCGAGCAAAATCCGTTCTGATTTAATCGAGGGATAGAAACAGCCCAAAAACTGCGTACCCACTGCACTCACTGGACAACCTGAAACCATCCCTCCCTGACTCGGGATATAGACAGCTTTCATATTCAAATAAACCACCCGGTTTGTTGTATGGTATGAATTGTCTGTTTCAGAAACTTTAGTGTAATTACCTCCAACATTTTGATAGACGGTTTTAGAAAGAAGCAGACCATTCAGACTGTTACCGAAATTGAATAGTCCAGGCATTCGGAAATTCCGGTAAAAAATGGGTGTATCAGGACTATTATAATAGTTGTAGACGGTCTTTCCGATATCGACACCCGTTACCGGATCAACCGTATATTCTGCCACCTGGTCATACCCTACTATATTACCCTGAATTTGACTGTTTATCGACGTAATGCTGCTTGAAGTACGAGTTAGCATGACGCAGTCATAAGGTGTGGGAGGATTGTTAACAAATACTTGTTCATACCTCGCATAGTTTGGATAGGACATCAGTTTTCCATAGCTCCACTGTGTTGTTCCCCAACCAAATTTATTTGCAATATAAGTATAGTCATATCTTCTTTGCTTGGCAACAATTCCCGGCGCGGAATAATCAGTCACTGACTTTATCCTGAGCCCGCTGGCCATCCAAGTCGAATTTTTATTGTGATTGATTGCCTGCTCTTGCCATTTAATCGTTACATAGATGCCCACAAAATCAGAAGTGATGGTTGGAGCTATATATGCTGTCCAGTTATATACACCTTGCGCGTTTACCTGAAAGTCAACAGGCCCGGTTTGGCAAGACGGGCCCGAGCAGGTCAGTCCGGTCGTTTGCCACATATCTACTGTAGTAGAATTAAATGAAAAATATATTTGGCCACTTTGATTCCGATATTGAGGCTGATTATAAGTGGTCTGGGTTCTGAAAGTGACCGAAATATTGATGTTTGGATCAATTTGTTGAATCAGGAAAATATTGCTCAGGTCGATACTTCCATAGGAATAACCACGTGCTGAAATGACTATGGGTACCAGCGTGTCTGCTAAGTGCATTTGAGGGAGATCCATGGGACCAATTTGCGATGCGACGTCATCGTAAAAATTTGGTTCATACTGAAATAAGGTTTGACCACCTGTTGGATAGTTGACCTGTTGCAACGAGAATGCTTTCATGCTCGCAGAGTCAGGTTCACGATTTGCACCCGGGTAATTTTGAAACGTCGTCGTACCTCCTATACCACCCGTCCAGATGCTCCCATTAAATTCGGGTGTGAACTGGGAAGAATTATTGTTTAATCCACTGTAATAGCCCCAGTGATCTATATTATAGGAATGTTTGGCTGTCAATTGGGCGTAGGAAGGATTGGGGAGATTATACACAAAAGAATATGGCGGTTCCGAAACATTTCCTGAAACAGCTTTTATGCTGTCGAGCTTCAATCTTTCAAATTCATAAGTAGTTCCATAGACTTCCCCGGGATTGAAATAGGAATAGAACAGTTGTTGCTCTTTAACATAGGTTAATGTACCGGCCGCATTTTTTGAATAAATTTTTATACCATTTAATTTTTTTCCATTTAACAGGTCTACCCGGCTGTTATCAAATGAAAATTGAACTTGCCCATTTGCAAAATCTATATTACTTAAAGTCTGGTTCAGGTATGTGTTCGGAATAGATGTTCCGAAAGAGGCTTGATTATTTGGCGCACAATTATTTCGAAGTATTTCATAAGGATCTCCGGCGACATTCGTCCAG
>Ga0206929_1085_pt1 | contig 23262 bp, 21 predicted proteins | sample Alteio_BWOrgHeat_19_FD_152929 | JGI IMG/M metagenome (GOLD analysis project Ga0206929, IMG submission 152929) | Enriched cells from forest soil in Barre Woods Harvard Forest LTER site, Petersham, Massachusetts, United States -... | ecosystem: Environmental > Terrestrial > Soil > Temperate forest >...
AGTGAAATCGATATCCTTGAACACAAAGAAAACTCGAAAGCAGATGGCAAAGACCGCTGCTCTGTCTCTATCACACCAGAAAAAATGACTTATGAATTGAACGGGGCATCCCTCACCTTCCATGCAAAAAATGGTGATACCTTGCAATTAACGAGGATCAATCAGTAGTCGAAAATTTTATGGCTATATAAGAATCAAAACAAATAATTCTTATATAGCCGAGGAAAAACATGAATTTTTTTTTAAAAACTATTGGACGGAGTTAGTTGAAAAAGCAGTTCTATTGTTTTAATACAAAATCATCGAAGGCTTAAATTTGCTTTTCAAGTTACGTTAGTGTTAGATGTGGTTCACAAATTTGCAGGTAAGACTACCCCATATTTTTTCTTAAGTTCATCAACCAATTTTTTTTGTTCTACGAGAAACTGGTTGAGGTCATTGATGATTTCAGGGTGATTGATGGTTGATAGGCTATAGCTGCTTTTGGTATACGGTAGATTGCTATTAAAAACCAGCTGCCCTGACATACCCATTTTCTTCAATTGATATTGAGCAACTACTATATCAAAATAACAGCCTTCGGCTCGTCCCGAGGTCACCAGCAAGAATAAGCTTTTATGCTCGTCGGATTCAATAAAACTAAGTTCTTTTTTTTTGATTTGAACGAGATATTGGAGGGGTGTAAAGCCACGCATAATTGCGAGAGTCTTCAATTTTCTCAAGTCGCTATTTTCTTTCTTAACCATCACCCCATCGATGTAGTCCACCACCGAATTACTATAGACGACTTCTTTTCCCTGTTTGAGTTCCGATTGCCAGTAAGCATTATCGGGGTATTTAAAATCCACTTGGTTGGCAAGGAATGAAATAAATAGCCTTTTAACAGGGAGAGGGGTGTAAACAAATTTAATTCCTTTGTTTTTGGCAAAAGTATCAAGCAGCTCTCTGGTAAATCCTGAAATTTCTCCTTTTTCATTGGTGATCTGGTGAGGATAATAATCGATGCTCTCAATACCAATAGTAAAAGTCTTAGTTGCTGGTGCTTGGACCTGGGATGCTTCTAGAGGGATGCTGCTTGAAAGAAAAAAGGCTAAAAATAGAAATGATTTCATGCGCTTCCTTTTATCTTTTAAATTAATTTGGATCAAAAAAAGATCAAGATGTATCTTCAATTATTCAACAAATAGTATAAGAATATTTAACCATATAAGCAAATTTTAATAATCGAATCACTCGAGCCTCGATCTCTTTTCTTCTCCATCCTCACTTAAAATATCTTGTTAATTCGTGAATAAGAGTAGAAACACCACTTGCCAATTTTTTATAATCTTGATTTTCAGCGTAAGGGATGTGAATAAAATAGGCGGCACGCAGCAAGCTTGAAGACGGTTTTATAAAATTTTGTTGTAAATGTTTAAGCGCTGTGAAATTAGTTTCATTGCAGATATAACTATTTTGAGGATAAGCTTTTTTTATTTCTACCTTATATCCCATCAAGGTTTTACCGTCAATTTGTCCAAACACAGCTTCCATTTCTCGTGCATTTGGATATGGATAAATTTTATTTTCATTGAGGTCATCATCAATGACCTCTAAACGAGAGCGTCCAAGAGCGTCTTTACCTAATCGTAGATTGAATGCACCATATTCAATATTGAAATTATTGCGGGGAAGAAAATTATTTAACCCAAGATGAATGACTATATCGTATTTAGCATATTCGATGCTCTCAGCTATATGCCACAAGACGGGAAGAGTTATGTAGTGCCACTCAATTTGACTTTCTTTTTCTAATTCTTGAGTGAGGGGGCCATGATAATTACTTGGTTTTTCAGTATGAACAGATCCTAATAATAACCGGCAAGAAGGGTTTTTGTCACATTTCCAGATATTTTTGGGTTCACCTAAGTCGTTCCAATCATTAAAGCCAGTAACAAGAACCTTGATATTCCTCTGCGGTATATTTTCACCTAGTTCATTCTTAAGATGAGTGCAGCTAACGGACAGAAATAAAATAAAAAAAGCAATAGTATTAATAGTTTTCATAATTTTCTCGCTTAAAAGCTGGGCTAACTCGTGTCCTGGAAGCAATACCGGTGGCTAGCTGCACTATATCATTTAATGATATCATTCAATATTTCAAGAGTAATAAAAAGGGGAATTCATTGTGAAAGTCCATTTAATAGATGGGACGTATGAGCTTTTTCGGGCTTATTATGGAGCTCCGTCCAAGCTTTCACCGAGTGGGAAGGAAGTTGGAGCTACGATTTCGTTTGGACGGAGTCTTGCTCATTTGCTTCGAACTCCTGGTGTTACGCATGTCGCGGTAGCATTTGACACGGTCATCGAGTCTTTTCGGAATGACTTGTTTGACGGATATAAAACAGGAGAAGGGATTGAGCCTGAGCTATGGGAACAATTCCCTCTTGTCGAAAAACTAACTGCAGCACTGGGAGTTGTTGTCTGGTCTATGATTGAATTTGAGGCGGACGATGCTCTCGCCACTGCAGCCCAGCGCTGGCAGGATCATGAAGGGGTAGAGCAAATGGTTATCTGCTCTCCTGACAAGGATTTTGCTCAATGTGTGAATAAACACACTGTTATGTGGGACCGACTACGGAATCGCATCATCGATGCGGACGGAGTCAAAGATAAATTTGGTGTATTGCCAGAATCTATTCCAGATTGGTTAGCGTTGGTAGGGGACACTGCAGACGGCATTCCAGGCATTCCTAGATGGGGAGCCAAATCAGCAGCACAAGTCCTGGCTAAGTTTCATCATATAGAACAAATCCCACTTGATGCAGAAAAATGGTCAATGAAAGTGAGGGGCATGGACACACTTGTTGAAAGCTTGAAAGTTCACAAAAAAGAAGTTTTACTTTATCGCAAGCTTGCGACCCTTCGTCGAGATGTGCCTTTGAAAGAGTCTTTACACGATTTGCAGTGGCGTGGTGGTTCCGCTTCTTCGCTCAATTCCTTGGAAAAGGAGCTGGGATTTAAGGGATTCCTCTCTTAATCTTTTTCTGAATTCTTTTTCTTGTAAATAGCAAAGCAGAATGATGCCAACACAACGCTCGAAACCGTGATCGGATAGCCACCCTCTAAAAGATTAAATGTCATAAATTCTTTTACTCTATTATTTAGCTAGATGGTCTCCAAGACCGTTTCTGTCTTATGAAATTCCTAATATTCAGCTTAAGGTGACCGATGGTAACCTGGTTTCCAATCAATATAACGCTAGCTTGGTGATATCAGATGGATCTCCGAGAACAGACTTAAGCGTCACTATCTGGAATCTACAACTGTGGGTACAAGGCTTTTATCAACCTGTTTTTCCGAGGGCCTACAATTCGTCTCTGTGTTGTTCAGCTAGCACATCTGGATGAACTTTAAATCAGATTCCAGCTTCAATAAAAAATCTACAGCCTTTAAAAGCTATCAAAATTAAAATCGAAAAGTGGATGATTTAAAGGATCTTCTAATTCAAGCTCTGGATACGGAGTTACTAGTTGTTGCTGAAAGGTCTCGGTAATAACTTGCCTTTGCGAAGGTCCTGCCTCCGCAGCATCTGCTTGTTCAGTAAAATCTAGTTCAAACTCAGCTTGTTGTGATGCCGCATGACTATCACCTCCCTGTAAACTTCTTATAAAGTCTTCTAGATCAAATTCAGGTTCTTGCACACCTCTCATCATTTTGACAAATTCCGAAGGATCTTCTAGTTCTAAATCAAGCTCTGGATACGGAGTTACTAGTTGTTGCTGAAAGGTCTCGGTAATAACTCGCCTTTGCGAAGGTCCTGCCTCCGCAGCATCTGCCTGTTCAGTAAAATCTAGTCCAAACTCACCTTGTTGTGGTGCTGCATGAGTATCACCTTCCTGTAAACTTCTTATAAAGTCATCTAGATTAAATTCAGGTTCTTGCACACCTCTCATCATTTTGACAAATTCCGACTGTTGGGGATAAGAAGACGCTTCCGGAGTTTCAATACAAGGAAAAAATACGGTCTCAGGTATGTTGAAAGATTGATGGGCCATAATATATGCTTTTTTATCAGGTAAGCCTTTCTTTCTCGTGAACTGAATACCACCACGAATAGCTCGACCTGCCATTTGGATAAAATCATTAGGGCTATTTATATCTTTGGCAATAAGAAGCCAGTCTATAGACGCATCAAAGCCCATTTTCAGCATGTCCACAGCAATAAGAATATTAACATCTTGTGAATTGATAAAGAGGTCGATCGTCTTGGCATTGTCTTTCATCAAAGAATGCACGGCTCTAGCTTTAAAACCTTTCTTTTGTAAATCCCCAGCAAGTTGCGATGCTTCTATCGTACCTTTGACATAGATAATACCTTTACCTTCGACAAGAGTTTGCTTTTTTGCAGGATTAGCATGTGTATTAATAAAATCCGCATAACCATCTTCATTTAAATCAAAGCTTACACGTTCAGCTACCCAGGGTGTGAGATAACCATCTCGCAAACCTTCTTCAATACTGTATTGAAAAACGAGATTTTTCTCAAAAAAATCCCACCTATTTTTTGCATCTGGTGTAGCAGAATATGCATACGCTAAAAAACCATATGTATGCACATGATATTTTAATAAATGTAAAAACCTCTTAGGCATCACATGAAATTCATCCACATGAACAGCAGAAGTATTTTTCATGTTTATGGTTTTAAGTAAAATTTCAAAACTTTCTCTACAAATAACAATGATCTTTTTATTTTGATGATGGTATTTTTTGAATTCTTCCACTGGCACATTGAGCGTACTGATACCTATAATATCCCCGGTTTTGATCGAACTAAATTCTTCTAATCGAAGCAATTGCTGCAGAGTTCTAGTCGTTTGTGTGACCAGATCTTGCGTAGGTTCAATGATATAAATATTACCATCACCTAACAAAAATTGATAAAGACTTAAAACATTAAATACCTTTGTCTTGCCTGTACCTGTAGCCATATCTACATAGCCAAAAGGTGAAGTATCAATATTATTTACAATATTAAGGAGACATTTTTGTTGATGTGAAAAATAGGTTTCACAGGAAGAATCAGCTTCTATGGCAGCGAGGATAGCTGCTTTTAATTTTTGAAACCTACCAGGATTATATTGTAAAGATGGTATGTTCGGTAGCTCTTCTTCCACCCTTTTCTGTTTTTTTCTTAGGTGGAGTATCTTCTTGAATTTCATCTTGTTTCTGCGAGGCAAATAACTCATTTGTTTTGCTTGCCTCTGTATTGGTTAGCTTTTCTTTACCTTTACTTTTTTTTCTTCGATCTATTGGTGTTGAAGGAGATGAAGTAACAGGTGATGACAAAGCAATTGGTAGCTGATGCATTGCCAGGGGTCTGGGCATTATTTTTCTAGGTTGAGTAGGTTGAAAAGATTGGGGTAACGGGAGTAAAGTCTGTGAATTTCTCAATAAGGAATAAATAGGAGATTTTGCAATAACATCAACTAAATGATAATTGCGCAAATTCCAAGCCAATTTGGATAAAGATTCTAAATAGCTAAAGGTCAAATATGGTTGTGCGTATGGTGAATTTAAAATGGCTTCGACAGCCGAGACTTTGTTCATCTCTATGGCATATTTTAAAGATGGTATACCATCGTTATTTGGTCTTAAAAGGTTAATAGCGTAGATAGAGTTGAGAAGAACCGTAATCACACTCATGTTGCTAGATTGAATAGCAGCATCAAGAATAGTGTAATTGTCACGTATATAAAAAACTATATCAGAATCTTCAAAGGTGGATAATACTGATGAAACCAATTTATCATCACCTTTCATAGCAGCTTGGTATAATATATTTTGTTTGTCTGTTAGAGCATGAGCTAAAGGAGAATAAGCCATAAACATACTAAGAATAAAATTCATGATGCGCAGATTCATATATACCTTTTGACTTGTGATTTTGAGCTCATAGTATGGAAAACACGGCGAAAGTCAACCTCAAGAAGAAAATATACTTTTTTGTTAGCTATTTAGAGCTGTCTGATTTTAAAACTATAACCTTTGATTGGATGGTGAATTCGCTATTTGGTCCCCTTTGAATAGTGCTCGATTTGCTTCAAATTAATTCCTGATCCACATGTCACTTCATCCTTTAGCGTTCGTCTCTTATTTGTTTAGACTGTTCTGTCCTAAGTATTTAGGCGGTTATTCCTAAATAAAAATAGAAGAATGCAATACTAGAGACTAATGGAGATTGAAATGAGAGATTTTGAGAAAATACATGCAGCGGCAGTAGAAAAGCAAAATATTATTGCAAATGAAATGCATGAACTTAACTATGATGCTCTTATTAACCTTTTGGCAAATACCTCGGCTCTTATTTTTAAGATCGACAAAATTTTGGCTGAAGAAGAATCTAATTGCCATAAAATAGTAACACATACGATGAGTTTAGATACACGGGCTACATTTTCAAAAGCGGAAGCCATGATGAAAAGCTCGCCTCAATACATTGAATACAAAAAAATTATGGGTTTAAAGCAATTGACAACAAGGGGATTCAATATATTGAAAGCGCATTTTGCAAATGAGGAGAGACCGAAGGAATTAGAGATAGAATCAGAATAGTCTGATTTTTAAAGTGATAAGTTGCTCATATTTACTCATTTTGATTAAAGAAAAAATACGTCTGTCAACTTGCTTTTTTCAGCAAATCTGCAGTGGATAAATTCAATTCACGTCTTACAGTATCTAAATCCTTGGGCCAAGCTTTTTCCCAATCGTAAGGAAAAAGAGAACTTGCTGCTCGGCCCATTTGCCAACCTTTGATGACAGCATCAAATAAATGAAAAAGTTGCTCTTGTTTATCAAATGCTTTACTGAATAGAGCGAAAGAAACCAAAATAATAGAAAGTGGACTTGCTACTTGTGCCAACATGAATCCTTGCAGAGAGATCTCCCCTAGAATGGAAGTATCAAACCCTGTAACTACATGCCAAAGGTCATGAGTTTGTCGCATTCTTAGGAAAAAATAGCTTTCGTCAGTAATGACTTTGGGCCTACGATAAAACTCAGGGTCGAGGTTATTGGAAAGCATATGCTGAGCGTATACTTGGCCGAGAGTGCCTTTTGGCAACTGAGATAAAGTTTGTAATGAATACCCTTCTACCAAAACCCGATTCTTCATCATGGTCATACTTGCAGGGTCTTTTTGAATAATACGACGAGATTCTTGAAAAGAATCGAGCTTATGGAGAATGTCTGCAATATCAAAAACCAAAGCAGTATTTTCTGGATTTTTTTGCAAACGTATAGCAGTCCATAGCAATTTTACAAAGTACCAGATTTTTTTAATCTTCATCATGATATGAACTCTCCGTTCTTGAGTTTGCACGCAAGCTCACAAAATGGTGTCGGAATGTTATTTAAAATAATGAAAATATAGATAAATATTGCAATTATAGCACTTGGATATAAAACCAAAAACACTCGAGGAGCTGTCTAGATTATCCAGACTTACTTTATTGATTTCCAGAAGTAATAGGTATAACAATTATGGTTGTACCTTGAGCAGAAATTTTATGAAAAAAAGTGTAAGAAAACTTCCCTTATGGCTCATAAAACGAGAAGAACGACCGCTATTCTTGCTCTTGGCGCTTCTTCTTTTCGTATTGTCTTTTAATCACATCGTTCTACATGACATCAAAGACACTTTGATTGTAGGTTATATGGGGCCAGAGTTCTTGGCTTTCATGAAGTTCTGGATTATCCTACCTGGCGCAGTCATCTTTTTCTTTGTTTACAGCAAGCTGTCACAGCATCTTTCACAAGGTGTCATACTGGTTGCTATTTTGTCGCTCTTTGCTGCCTTTTTTATGTTATTCAGTTTCTACTTATTCCCAACGCTCCATTTTGACAAACACCCCACAGTCCTAGCCGATCAACCGTTATCTTTTCGCGACCTGATCGACTATTGGGATATTGTCCTTTTCTATCTATTATCGGAATTATGGGGAAACATTGCTCTTGGACTATTATTCTGGGGCTTTGCTAACAGGGTCATTCGCTTATCAGTTGCGAAACGGTTCTATACGCCCTTGAATTTAGCGACTGCGATTGGTGGCATTTTTGGAGGATTGATGGGCAGCTGGCTATCATCGCTAGCACATCGTTCGGGTCTGGGCTATGACTTGACGCTCAAAGTTCTATCAACAATTGTCACAGTGAATATCGTGATTGGAATTATCTTTTATCTTCGGACAAAAAATATTTTAAAGGATCATGCGCATCTTCTGCAAAGGCGTCCACAAAAGGAACATGTCGCTATAGAAAACTTTTGGCAGAGCTTGAAAATTGTAGCTGGTTCAAAATTTCTTCTTCTGATTGCAGTGATTGTTCTCTGCTTTGGTCTATCTTTTAATTTGGTGGAGATTATCTGGAAATCGCAGATCAAGAGCCTATTTTCAGACCTAAACCGATACGGACAATTTACGTCGGGAGTCTCAATTGTGCAGGGAATTGTTTCAGCTGTAGTTATTTTGTTAGGAGCTGGAATTATCCCAAGGATTGGTTGGCTCAAAGCTGCGTTGTTAACTCCACTGATTGTGGGCATCACTTGCCTGCTTTTCTTCTCAGCAACATTTGCAAATAAATATGTACATGTTCAGGCGTCATGGTTTGTTGTGTTGCCAGTGTATTTGGGAGCCTTGCATTTCATTGCTATTCGCACGTGCCGACTTGCCTTTTTCGAACCTACAAAAGAGATGGCTTTTATTCCCCTCAATAGAACTTTAAAGACTCAAGGCAAAGCAGCAGTTGATGTCATGGCAGATCGGGTAGGGAAAGGATGTGGTTCCTTGCTGCAATACACAGCGATCAGTTGGTTAGGTTCGGTAATTTCCTTTGCGCCCTATGCGTTTGGATTGGCCATACTATTTTTTGCGCTATGGGTTTATTCCATCATACTCTTATGGCCTCAATTCAAGGACAGAATAAGAGCAACTCGGAAAACTTCTTTATGAACAAAAATTCCTCTAAACCATACAGGCACACATAGAAGGAAAAAGCTCCCCTCGCGTAGGAATGGTACGTATTAAAGTACAATATACTAGGGTTTAAATGAAGAAATTTTTTATGTACTATTTGTAAGATTTTATTAGTTACAGTTAACCCTTAGACAATTGACCTCGTTAATTTATGACGCCTTGAAGTCAGAGGAAAAGGCATAAGAGGTGAGTAATGATATCGAAATCAAAATATGTAAGCGACGTGATGAGTTCTAAAGTTTTAGCAGTGAAAAACAACGAAACTCTCGCGGAGGTATTTAGGTTAATGGATGAGAATAATTTTCGTCATGTTCCCGTGGTAGACGAAGATAAGAATATCGTTGGGATTCTTTCAGACCGCGATATTCTTAAGCACTTTGTGGATGAGGACTTGAAAATAGCTTCTCTCAGTCAAGGAGAATATCTTTCCGATCATCCTGTTAGCGAACTAATGACTTCAGATCCAATAACGGTGAATTGTGATACTTTGCTATCTGAGGCCTGTCAGCTGCTCTTAGAAAGTAAATTCAATTGTTTACCGGTTGTAGACAATCAGTATTTGATAGGCATCTTGACCACATCCGATGTACTACGAGCCATGATGTCTGCAGGAGATGAATCTTGACTACGATCCCCCAAATAATATCAAATTTACGGGGGGCCTACAATTCGTCTCTGTGTTGTTCAGCTAACACTTCAAATGGTGTCATTCCATTTTGAATTTTTGTTTGCCAAGAATAATCTGGATAGATGGTTTGTAATAACTCACAGATTTGAGCTCCAGTAACATAAAAATGTCCGGAGTCTTGCCAACCGTTCATCATAAAGGCATCCACTTTGCGGTGGTAATCTTCAGTAAGCAGGCCTGCATGGACTGTGGTTTGGTGATCTAGATACCAGGCGGTTCCTTCTTGCTTTTCCCAAAATTCATATCTCTTCCAGCATGCTTTGACCTTAGGGTCTTTGCTTTTTCGTAAACTAATCAGTTGTCTTATGACATCAAGATGCTTGGGTCCGCTTGGGATTTTTTCGGCAAGAAGCCCCATAGATATATCTTTGAGCTTGTGGAACGAGTCCTTCCACTCAGGGATTTGCATACAGTTGGAAAAATCCCGAGAGATCACGTTACCATCTGTTTCATCATGGTAGCCTTGTGCCCACTGTAGATTTTGATAGATATGAAAGATCTCATGGATGGCCGTCGCTTGCTCCCGCATTTTCTTAAACGTTCCGATCAGCTGACCCATTTTAACGGCCTCGATGATATCGCCTGGCAACAAAGAGATGAGGCTTTCGTCATAGATTTCGATGGGAGTGAAGTAGTTCTGGTTAAGATAAAAGAATATGACGAGGTTACGATTTTTTAGAAGGGGATCGAAGCTTGCGTATGTCTCGGTTCCTTCTTTTATAAGGAAGTCAAAGAGTCCATTTTCTGGTGGTGGCAAAACCACTGGAAGCGAATACAGACTCTGCTCCGAGCAAACCTGGGAGTTGAGACCGAGGTTGTCTAGTTCGTTTGGTTGAAGATTGAAAACCAGGGTTCCAGGTTTGTTATGCCGGGCAAGTATCAAACGAATTTTTTCGTAAGGAAAATCTAACCAAACCTTGTCGGCTGCTAAGATTTTCTTGAACTGATGAACAAAATCGAGAAGGCTTTCATCTTCGCAGAGAGTGAGATCACTTGCTATAGGGAAGGAAAAACCCTGAGTAGGAAGGAGTCCCAGAATGAGTATAGAAGCTAAAAAGAACTGTTTCATATTCAGCATGTGCTAAACCTTTAAAATAGTGATCCCGTGTTTTGTGAAAATTTCAGCTATCACATGTACTTTTTCTAAAGAAATATAGCAAGGTTAGAGTCAAAAATTGCTTTGATGGAGTAAAATCGTAATAAAATCAAAAACAAATAAGCTCTAGAATGTAATATTGATGGGGGGTCAAGATTGCTTCGCCCACCCCTCACCTACGTTCGGAGTTCGCTCGCAATGACGGGGTGGTTTGAAGCTAAAGGTTTCCGTTCAAGCGCTTAAAATCACCTGGCAAAACCTAACTCGATGCTGATTTTAGGCTCTAGTCCCGACTCACCGAAACTGATCTTACCCTTATGCTTATCCAAAATTTCTTTGATCAGACCTAATTTTAAGCCTGAGCCTTTCATGACACCTTTACGCTCTTGAAAAGGGTTGACGATTAGATTTTGGATATCACTCTGAACTGGTTCGCCCCCGTCTTTAATTTGGATAAAAATTTTACCGTCAAGCTTGTTCTCTTGTACGGCAATTTTTTTGCTACTGCTCTGTTTTAGAGTATGAATACGGGTCTCGAGCAAACAGATTATCATAAATAAAAGCAAATTTTTATTGCAGACTATTTTAGTTTCACTCAGCCCGTTTAAACCTTCAAATTCATAATGATCTTGCTGGTACGATTTGCTGCAGTAGACAACAGCCTCGTGGATAATATGTTGCAAATCCTCTTCTTGAAAATTTTCTTGACTTGCCTGCGAAGAATAGTTTTGTAGGCCATGCAGGATAGACAACAGGCGTTCAACCGTCTGCTGAATAGAACCCAGTTTGTTTTTCATCTCTTCCGGTGAAATATTTTGCTGTTTGACTAGTCTTGCCAAACGCCTAGCAGTGGTATAGATGGCAGCCAGGGGACTGTTGATCTCGTGGGCTATGCCACCCGCCATCTCTCCGAGCACCCCTCGTTTATTGGTTTCCAAAACCTGAGTGGCTTTTTCCTCGATGTTTTTTTCGAGATCTCTATTGATTTCTTTAAGATGATTTTCCGCTACTAACCTTCGTTTCAACTCGTTTGTCATATTAAATTTATACTGATCGGCTAGCCCCAAAGAATAGAGAATCAAGGCAGACATGCTTCCAAGCTTATAAAAATTCAACGAATACACACTCGCCGGTGCGTCACCAAAATTTGCGATTTGTAGAAAGTAAACCCCGGCAATATAAAAAATAATACTCGTCAAATTGAACACAGCTGGCCGGTAACCCACTCGTATGGCTTTCACATTAGAAATGAAAATCATTGTGGCTGATCCCATAAAAGCGAAGTTTGCAATAAACGCAAAGCGGATCGAAAACGGCAATAAAAACGCGACCGAGAGTATAAGCAGGATCCTATTAAGCCATACGATCATTCGGTCAAACTTGGGTATCGTGAGAGATGACTGAATCGCTTCTTGGTTAAAAAGCGACCCGATATACGAGCCGCTGCTTTTCAAAAATGGAAAGAGGTAAAATATCCCATACATAAATTTGCGATAATCCAGACTCATATTCATCAGGTTAAAAAAATCACTGAAGGCTATTTCCATCAATAATGTAGAAACCAAATGTAGGAGGTAATACACATAGACTTTTTTTCTTTGAGACATGAGCACAAACAGGTTGAAGGCCAAAAAAGTCAGAATCTCTCCCACGTAGAGAAGGTTAAATACAAAATCCTTGAATTCAAAAGAATGAGCTGCTGCTGGTGACAACACCTTTAACTTGGAGGTGATCAGATTAGCACTGCGTACTTTGATATAAACCGTCTTCGTTTCATGAGGGGCCAGAGACAGTGGTAGAGTGGGGAAACGTGATGGGTGGTTGCGTTCTTTCAGCAGCAGCATGGTGCCATGATGGTAAACCGAAAAAGCATGATCGGATTGCTCTACAAAAAAATCCAACGTGTAAGTAGTCAGAATTGGATATAGCAAGTGCCAAATAGCTGCTTGTTCATCAGTGTTTTTGATAGAAAAACGCAACCACACTGGATGAACAGAAAAAAACGTTTTCGATCGTTGCAGAGTTTGCCAACGACCCTGAGCAAATAACTGTGCTACGCCATTGACATCGATTTGATCCGAGGCGTCTTCGTAGAGGTGCACTGGCCCGGAAACCAACCAATCATCTTGTGATGGATTCACCACATAAGAAGGCAGATCCTGAGCTTGGAGAAGGCCAGTGAGGCAAAAAAATAACATAAGCATGTTGAGCATAGGCACTCTAAATGGCTAAAGGAAACGTCAATTCATATTTCTTTTCTTCGTCTTCTCTACCAAAACTGATATGACCTTTGTGTTTTTCCAAAACATCCTTGATCAAGGCTAACTTTAAGCCCGTCCCCTTGAGTAAACGTGAGCTCTCATGAAAAGGCTGCAAGATCGACAGACGGGTCTCGTTTTTAATAGGCTCACCTCTATCGGAGATACGTATATGTAAATACTGTTCATGAGCACTGATGGACACATTCACCGACGGTTCTTGTTGGTTCTCTAAAACTGCAGCTCGGCTTTCTAGCAAAGTGGTCAGCAGCGAAAGAATGTGTACTTTGTTGCAGAGCAATTTAGTGTTTACTGCATCGTCAGAGACACGTAATACCACTGGCATGGCGAAAATCGTTGTACACCCGTCGACGCATTCTTGAATCAAGGGGTTAATGGCCTCCGGCAAGTACTCGTCTTGATTGATCTGAGTAGAATAGTACTGCAGGCTGCGGGTGATAGAAAAAACCTTGTCGATGGTTTTGAAAACGGAAGACAAGCCCTCGTCGAAGGTGTCGTAGCTTAAAGAAAGCTGCTCGTGAATCAATTGCTCGGTAGTACGTCGGACGGATTCCAATGGTGCCACCAATACACCTACGGCACTGCTTGCCATCTCCGACAAAGAAGCTCTGCTGGTGGCTTCTAAGAGTTGGGAGGTTTTCTCTTGAACTTTATCTTCTAAAAAAATATTCAATTGGTTGAGCTTTTCCTCAGCCAACACTCTGGCTTTTAAATCCGAGGTGATTTTCACGTTGTAGCTATCAGCGACGCTCAAAGCATACAGGATCAAAGACCCCATCGTTCCGAGCTTGAGAAGGTTTGCAGTGATCACCGTCAGTGGTAGGTAGGCAAACATAGAAGCTTGAAACGAAATAATACAAACTAAGTATAAAACAGAACTGACTATGTGATAACCGGCTGGGCGGTAGCCTCGTGAAAAACTCCGGATACTAGCATAGACGGACAGTAAAATACTAACCGTCATAAAGAGATTGATCGGCACCGTATAGCGAGAAGAACCTGGTAAGAGAGTAAGTAAGGTGATCAAGGTCAAAAATAGTAGGTATGCTCTTAAAATAGGATCGAAGCCGGGGAGTACACGTTTGCAGTCGATGATATCGCGGTTGAACACCATGCCTATCAAAATAGTTAGGCATTTGAAGAACTGAAACAAATAGTTGCCGCTTTCGGCAATTGGGCGAAAAGACTGGGTGATAGAAAAGAGATTAAAATAATCGGAAAAATTCATTTGGGATAAAAAAATACAAACAAAATAAGCTATATAACTCACGGAAGAGCGATTTGGGATCAAAAATGCCATGCAGATGCCATAAAACAGCAGAGCTAATAACTCACTGATAAAAAGCACGTTGACCAAGGAATCATCTGTTTCATAGTTTCGCCAATCACTGGTACTTGTGAGCTTAAAATGATTTACAATCAAGTTCTTGCTCGCCAATTTCACATACACTACTTTTTCTTCTTGAGCTTGTAAGAGCAATGGGATGACGGGAAAGCGTGAGGCCACCGTCCGATCTTCCAACGCTACTGCATTGCCATGATGAACTACATGAGAAATTTGGTTGTTTTTCACAACGAAAAAATCGATTTGACTGGCTGTCAGTAGAGGATAAAAAAATTGCCATGTCTGAGGGTAATCAGCTGTATTTTTAACAGTAAAGCGAAACCACACGGGGTGCAAAGACTGTATCGGAGGCAGAGATTGATAAAATTGCCAGGATTTCTTGGAAGCAAACAGCTGATCCACCTGCTGCACCGACGCCTGATCATCCGCATTGAGAAGGGCGTGAAACAAACCTGTTTGCATCACGGCTTTTTGGTCACTATTTGTTTCATAGCTGGCCAAACCGAAAGCCTGTCTTCCGACTACCAAAGCCAGCAGCAAAAGCCATGCAATCTTCACCTGAGCCTCACATCTTTGTCATCGACCCCTGTCATTGCGAGGAGCACAGCTACTCTCGTCATTGCGAGGAGCGCAGCGACGAAGCAACGCAACCTTGCTAGATCAACTACAAGCACCCAGTCTTTATTTTAGCAGAATTTTTGCCGCTTGGTCGTCCCATCTGTGAACTATATTCTTTTGCTGTGATCCGCGAATCTGCAGCAGCCTAATTTTCCAACATGAAGTACTTCAATTGAACGGGAGCGTTTTTGACCTGTTCGTCTGTCAGTGGAGTATCCTGATAGCCACCAAACTGCCACATCCAAGTATCCAATGCGTAATATCCCCAGCGATGAGCAATATGAGCGTCGAGAAAAATATCGTTTATCAAATGGTTTACCTTAGCATGTCGATCTTCTGCCCATTTTACTGTCCAGTGACCAAAATGGTCGGGATCCCTAACGCTCGACCAATGATAATCTTGGGTCTTGTCTTGTAGGTCCGTTAGCCTGAAGCCAGTTTTTGGCACCACCTCATTCGCAATATCGTCCATCGAAGAATAGAAACCACCATAGTGCCGTTCGAGAACGTATGACTGCAAGTAATCCCAGTTAGACCATGCTCTATTGTCATTTTTTGTTAGTACTGTGATGTAAAGTTTGCCGTTAGGTTTCAAGTATTCCTTGAAAAGCTTCCATGTATCGATACGTGTTTGGTTGCACCTTTCTGTGGTCTTGCCATCGAGATAGCCCAAGGACGTGCATACATGTTCTGAACTGCCCAAAGCCGTGATTCTATCGAAAGAACCAAGAAATTCTTCATTTTTAACTCGGTAGTCTGCCACTCTAACATCCAGGTCTTTCTGTCGCACAATTTTTGCTTGCTCTTCCGATAATGTCATCCCGACAGCATCAACGCCTCGGTCCTTCAAATATTTCATCCATTTGCCAGTACCACATCCTGCGTCGAGAACGCGCATACCAGCTTTCAATTGAAGTTTATCAAAAATATACTCGTACTTCTTCTCAGTCGCTTCAGAGAGCGACATGGAAAAATTACCGAGAAAGATACCTTCGGAATAGTCTTTGTTGCGATCGTAATTCTTCTCGAGGTACTGCTCAAACCAGTCATAGCATTTTGCCGTTCGGTCAGCCTGCTTCCAAACTTCAACGCCCTTGTACTCCAAAATGTCTCCGGGAATAAACCGACCTAAGTAGATAGCGGTAGTTATTGCAACTGCAAATAGCATTTGAGCCCTCTTAGTAGGAAGAAATACTCTCTTCCTAGAGGACCTTTCATGAAAATTTCTTAAGAAGCCTGTGACGATCTCATCTTAGCCTACACTAAACCCATTGCCGGTGGTCGCAAAACCAGATACCTTTCCGTCACTCTGAACATTCTAAAGGTATACCTATGTCTATTTACCCAAAGATATTGCTGCTTTTAAGCTGCTACGCCCTATCGCTTCCTTTGGCTGCACGCCCCTCTAAGACCGGACGAGGGAACGGGTGGAAATTCTCCAACGAAAGACACGATAGCAATTTTTTTATCCAACAAGAGATCACCCAAAAACCAAGAGGTATTTACCTCTCCATTGGAGGTGACCGGGCCATCCAAGATGCTGTTTATGCCAAAGAAGCAGGTATGGACATCCAAGGCGTTATTCATGTGGACAGGGACTCAGATGTCCTGATGTTTGCCCTTACCCTAAAAAATATTCTGATCGGCTCAAACACCCGTTCTCAGTTTGTAGGGCGTTTGTTTAGTCAGTTTAGGCTTTTAAGCCGACTGTATTATGGGATATTTTTTCTGGCTTACCCACACCCTCAATCTATCTACTTCAATGATCAGCAGTACCAAAAAGCTAAAAACCTTTTGCAGGAAGCTTTTCAACTTCAATTTCAAGTTGACTTAAACGATGAAACTACTTGGGGTCCGCTGTTTGCTGCAATCAAAGAACGGGGCCTGCCTATTGCTGTGTTTGATATTAGCAATGTGCTTGGGGGTTATGTGCGAAAAAAAGAGGTGAAGAAATTTATCGAACACCTTTACCCGGAGTATATGGGTGAGGAGAGCTTGTTCGTCAGCACACAATTTTGCCTACGAGAGCATCATGCAAAAACTCAGGTCATGCCCATCTCGACCGCTTTGGAGCGGTTGGATCTCCCAGACTTCCGAGCCCATCATAACGACCCCATGTGTGCCTCACTAGAGGAACTTTAAACACAGATTAAATTTAGCTGATAGAACTTTTTCATGTAGTAACTTTTGCGAGATCTCCCGATGAAATTAAATGACTATATGGGTTAATTGATCTTCAATCGTCTTCGCGGCGGGCTTCAAAATCGGCGATTTCTCCGTCAACTAAGGTGTATTGGATTTGAATAGGTCTGCAGCAGACTTCGCAGTCTTCGGTGTATTCTTGTCCGATACTGCCATCAAGTAGTACTGAAATACTTGATCCGCAATAAGGACAAAAAAAGAATTGTTCTAATTGTTCTTCCATAAAATAATCCATCGTGATGAAATTTAGCCGATCACCTCTTTGGTGATCTTCTTTTTCTGACTCTTATCTCAAGTTTTATTGTACAACAACTCCCGTTCTGTCGACTGTTATTATACTGATATATAACGACAATTAAGTAGATATTTGACTTGATAGCATCTATTTGATAGTTAGGCTTACTTCATCCTAATAATATTTAGACCCAATCAGAGGGTAAAATGCAATTTAAAATTACGTTAATTGTATCTCTAATTATCGCTTCTTCTTCCTCGTATAGCTCTGCAAACTATGAGGAGACTAATAAAACTACTATCTCAGATGATGAAGGATGAAGAGTTAGAAGTTGAATCTGACTCTGATGATACAGAATTAGAAATTGAATCTGCGCAATCCATCGACACATACCAACAAAATAATAGCCAATTGAACAAAATAATAACTTATACAACAATTGCGGGTATAACAGGTGTAGCTAGCTACTGTTTGAAATCTGCTTTTGATTTTCTTACAAGGGGTTACGCGAAGGGTAAAGCACAAGCTTTCAAACAAGCCCCAAAACAAGAGCAAGCCCCAAAACAAGAGCAAGCCCCAAAACAAACTCAACAGAAAAAAGAATCTGAAAAAAAAATTAAGTCTAAGACTTCTGCTAGAACTGAGACTGGTTCTAGAACTGAGACTGGTTCTAGAACTGAGACTGGTTCTAGAACTGAGACTGGTTCTAGAACTGAGACTGGTTCTAATGTAAATCAACCAGAAGCTTGTGATTGCTCAGATGAGTCATGGGAAATTGTAGGAAGAAAGCAAAGAACAAGACTTCAACAAAGAGATCCTGCTGTTGAATATACAAGAACGACTCCATCTCCGATGTTAAGTCAAAGAGTGGGATCAAGTTCAAATGAAAATAATGTACGCCGTCCAAGGTTGTGTCTGATTAGTAAATCGGTCCTCAATGACGTTAGTACTCAAGAGAGTGAAGTAGTATTCTCGAGCGTCTCTGCGGTTTCAGTCAGTAATAACGTGATTTTAGATGAGATTGTTCGCATGGCGGATGAAAATAATATGATATCGGTTATTGGACGAAATATCCTCACAACAGCTGATCGTGGACGCTATGAAATAGAAATTTTGTCTCAAAACGGAGTGGTCACTTATCTCAATCAGCACGCTCTTCATAGTGACCGTGGCCGTTTGATGCGCATTAATACACGTCGGGTTATTATTTATTGGTATTAATCCCCCCTGAGGAGGAAGGAGAGTTTGTGAGATTGTAGAATGACTTGTCATTTTTTTTTTACAACCCTCGCATAACTTATCAGTAAACTGCTTCCTAACTTTCAAAATCTACCAACCTAAAGTTTATTTCAGAAATCACATGCTCGGGCCGAGGGTGTTTGGTTTTTTCTTATTGACCTGGAGCAGGGTTAACTTGTGTGTCGGTATTCAACACTGTATCCGAACTGGTGTCGCTTTGATCGTTACCACGATGGCCGAATTGAGGATCACGTCTTCTCCATTGATTTTCCTTTTGGCCTTGAGCATCAACATATTGTTGGATTTCGCCTTGGGATAATTGCTCTTGAGGGCTTTTATTAAATTGACTCATTTTAATACTATCCCACGACTGTTGGAGTCTTTGTTTATCCATGCCACGGAAATGACTGTTGCGTTCTTTAGAAACTCTTGGAGCCTGAGCTTTTAATAGGCTTATCAGTGCATTTACGTCTAACACAGAAGCCTGATTTACAGTTATGGCAAATTTGTTAAAATCATCGGTAAATTTAGTGATAATTTTTTGCTGAAAAGCAGCGTAGGTAGCATTGCTAATATCTGTACTCGTTGCAACGGAAGAGTCCGTATCAGTGGAATCTGCAGCGGCAACAGCAGCTTGAGGATCAGCCGCAAATCTTTTTTGTGGCCATGCTAAAAACTCAGTTAAAGTCAGGTACCCGTCTTTGTTGGTATCATAAGTATCCATCAGCATATTAGCCATCTGTTCGAGGCGTCTTGTCTGCATATCTTCAACAACAGAGCTTTCTTCACCAGTATCTGAAGAGGTGTTCGTATCTGTGTCTGCTGTGATGTCAGAATTAACTGCTGAATCCACAGCATCTTGTAAATAAAGAGAGTTAGCAGCTTCTTCTGTAGGGGTCATAGGTTGAGAGCTTTGTGGACTATTATTTGTATTTGCAGAGCTTTGGGCTTGGGTATTATCTTTCGCGGAACAAGCTGTTATGAGAGAGAGGAGAATCAACCCACAAAGTGACGGTAAAAGTTTTTTAATCATAGCATATGCTCCTTTTGCATCCCTAAATACTGTTTTCCATCCACTATACGGTTCTCTATTTATTAGACGTAAGTAAGGGATTAAAAGTTCATTGCACCTGCAAAAAAAAAGTAAGAATTCATAATTACTTCTTTATTTTGATTCGGGAGAATGATCCGTATGAGTGGTGAGCAGTTCAAGTGGCTGTATGTGCTTTGTTTTTAACATACTAAGTTATATGCTATACTCAAGTAAATAATATAACTCATAAAAGAGAATACTATGAAGCTTGACCCGACAAAGACAGCATTGTTAACACTCGATTTCCAAAAAGGGATTATTGGTTCTGTTAAAGGCTCTGAGGGGATTATTTCCAATGCAGCAAAAGTTTTGGAAATAGCTCGCAAGAAACATTTTCAAATCGTCCATGTGGGACTAGGTTTCTCAGAAGGTCATCCTGAAATCCCAGATTTTGAATCTCCACTGCTACGAGTGAAACAAAACAATCTCTTTGTAAAGGGCAGTTCATCTGCTGAATTTCACAGTTCAATTGTTCAGCCCAATGAGCTGATTGTGTATAAACAACGCATTGGCGCTTTTTCAGAAAACCATCTCAATTTGCTTCTCCGTGCTCGCGGAATAGATAACTTAGTTTTCTTTGGAATTTCGACAAGTGGCATCGTTCTCTCCACGGTCCGACGTGCGTTTGACTTCGATTATAGAAATACCATTATTAAAGACGCTTGCTTTGATTCAGACGAAGAAGTTCACCGTGTGCTTACAGAGAAAATTTTTCCAAGGCAGGCCACCGTTTTAACCACTGAGGCTTTCATCGCAGAACAGGGGTAAACGTTGAGCTTACCTAATCGAAAACAGTCAGACGAACTTGAGCAAGTGCCCGTTGTAAAAAAAACTGATTCTGATGGCCTGAGCTTAAATGCCTGGAAAATCATTGCGGTCGTAGTTCTTGGTCCACTTATGACACAGATGGACTCGACTGTCGTGAATGTTTCGCTGTCAACCATAAGACACGAATTTCAGTCATCGATAGCTAGTACCCAATGGATTATCAGTGGGTATCTGCTTGCCCTTGCACTGATGTTACCTCTTAATGGTTGGCTGGTGGATCGTCTTGGAGCAAAAAAACTTTACTTGGGATGTTTTTCTGCGTTCACATTTGCTTCGTTATTTTGTGGTGCTGCTCGAACGATCAATGAGTTAATCGGTGCGAGAATTATTCAAGGAATGGCTGGTGGATTACTAGTGCCTTTAACTCAGATGATGATGGCTAAAGTCGCTGGAAAACATATGGCCCGTGCCATTGGTTACGCAGCAGTACCTGTCTTACTTGCGCCGATCTTAGGACCTGTATTAGCAGGTGTTATTTTAAAATATGCGAGTTGGTCTTGGCTTTTTTATATCAACTTGCCAGTCGGAGTTTTAGCTGTAAGCATGGCTGCTTTTATTCTGCCAACCGATGAGGTTATTGCGAAAAAAATCCCGTTTGATTTCTTAGGCTTCCTTTTAATATCACCAGGGCTTGCGTGCTTTCTTTACGGATTTGAACAAGCTTCCCATGACAAAGGTTTTACTTTTTTAATTGCCGGTTTGATTTTACTGTTTGCTTTTGCTTGGCATGCGAACAAACATAAAACTAACGCATTGATCAATATTGATCTTTTTAAAAATCGAATTTTTACAACAGCGACAATAACCCAATTTTTTGCAAACGGGATTATGTATGCAGGGCAGTTTCTCATTCCTCTTTATTTGACGACAGGGTGTGGCTTAACTGCAGAACGAGCGGGATGGTTACTTGCTCCCATGGGAATAGGGATGTTATGTGTATATCCCTTCATGGGGTTTTTAACCGACAAGTTTGGTTGTCGTGCGATTACTTGTGGAGGCGTGTTTTTTAATTTTTTAGGAACATTGCCTTTTCTTTGGATGGCAAATAACTATTTTCTACCCACCATCGCACTTTTTTGTCTCTTTCTTCGTGGTATCGGCCAGGGTGCAACAGGTATACCTGTACTATCTGCGGCCTACGCTTCTGTTCCTAAAAATCAGCTTGGTTTTGCAGCGACTGCTATGAATATCGTTCAGAGGCTTGGTGGTCCAATTGCAACAACTGTTATAGCTATTGTTATGTCTCTATCAGCGAAATATTTGCCAGTTACAGGTTCTCGTGCCTTCTTGATTCCATTTGTGGCATTGTTAGGATTTCAACTACTTGTACTAAGTTCGGCACTTTTCCTTCCTCTTCACATGTCTCCAAATAGCAAAGATATATCCTAGGAAAAGTAGCTCAAGCTTCGATACCGAAATTTCACCCTTTCGTAGTGTAACGTATAAATTTTTTATCAATAAAACGATAAGGCAGATCTTCGTCTCGCCCTTTCGGAATACCAAGTCTGGGCATCTGTAAAATTTGCATAGGTTTGTCACCCACATCACCTAAAAAAAGCTTTGTATCATCTAATTGCTGTTGATCCCAGTCTGCAACTTTTATTCCGAGCGAACGGCAGAGAAGAGTTTGTCCAGAACAAAGGCGTGTTATCTCACGCATGCGACCGTTACAAGGATTGAGCTCTTGCATGAGCGATACGAGTTTGGGATCTGGGTTTTCAAAAGGATAGACGACAGCAGATTTAATCAATACTGCATTGCCCAAACCCTGGCAACTGAAGTTAAGCGAAGGCCCTCCTCGAGCATAGTACATATAAATAGTGCCCGCGGGCATGAAAAGGGCTTTTCGTTTTTCTGTATAACCAAGAGATGCATGACTTGCCCTGTCAGTTAAAAGATAGGCTTCTGTTTCTATAATTTGAGCTGTAAGCCAGCATTCACCTACTTTGTGATACAGAACTTTTCCCAGAAGATCAGGTGCGACTGCCAGTGGGCTACGGTCGAAGAAATTATTTGGAATTCGTATATAAGTATTTTCGTTCATTATTTGCTCAGAGGGTTATTCTTAGATTATCCATTCCCCATAAACCTTCGTTGACGAGATCATTATCATTAGTTTTCAATCCATAAGCAAGCAGTGTTGAAACACTCAGCAAGGCTCGCAGCTTCCCTAAAAAAGTACATTCCTCATCAAGGTGTCCATAAATTTGAAAAATGATTTTTTGACCTTCTGGAGGAAAGAAGCTGAATATGCATTGATAGTCTATAGAAGGATGGGCAATATCTAGGTCTCCCCAATCTATGATGCCTACAAACTTTTTCGTTTCGTTAAGGATCAAATGCCTGGCGTAAAGATCACCATGAATAAAAGACTTTTTACTTCTACTTAATGCTAAAGGGAAATCGTTCATAAAATCATAGAAAAGAGCCAAATCTTTTGCGTAAATGTTTTTGTCTTGTATAATCTGTAAGCTTTCACGTATACGCGGTAGAAGCAATTGCAGGCTTGTTCTATCCTCTTTTTCGGCGACAGTTTGTGTTAATCCCCAAGCTTCAATATGAGGAATAGGGATATGATGGATTTCTTTTAAAAAGACCGCAAAATTTGCTGCTAAATCGATCCGT